>MDTE01088026.1_pt1 | contig 11744 bp, 10 predicted proteins | sample 811231 | NCBI WGS metagenome assembly MDTE01 (sample SAMN05326651, study PRJNA326480) | marine metagenome | isolation source: seawater | place: Indian Ocean: Red Sea | collected 2010
ATATGTTCACTTAATAAACCTATTTTTACATATATATCTGTTGAAAATAAAGATATTTGCTCATTTTTCTTTATATTATCTTAATTTAAATAATAACTATCGAATTTGAAATTATTCTAATTTATTGGCTTAAACCTTACTAGTAAATCATGCAAAGTGTGCTTTCTTATAAGTTTTGCGCCCGGGTCTTTAGTTAAAGGCCTCCATGTATAACTTATTAAATCACCATATATTGGTATATTAAAAAATATACCTTTATCAAAACTACCCTCTCCAAAATCTCTTTTTGATACATCCGTTCTAGTTACAAAAGCTCCGAACCTTACACCATTATCAAAAGTTCTTGAAAATTCTATTGTAGAGCCTATATCTCCTGCTAAATATTCACCAGCAGAAATCTTCATATCAAAAGGTATTAAGCCATAATTTCTATAATAAAAGTTCGATGTAAGAGTAATATTCTCATATTCTAAATGACCAAAACCCCAATCATAATCTCTTTTCCTAACATTAAATAATTCGAGACCAAATGCATAATTTGAATTTTGCTTATAGTAGAGGTATTCCATTCCATATCCAGAAAACATGTCTTCCAATATGCCTCCTGTGAACATTAAATGATGATTCTTCTTTGGAGTGAGATGATAATCTAATTGCGCTCTTCCAATTAATATACCCTCATCCATATTTCTTAGGTATTGTTTCACGTCAGATCTTACTTGGGCAGGAAATGTATCTTGTGGTCTAAATCTTAAATCACCAAAATTATTTGCAAGTGAATACTTAAGATTCGTACTAAAAAATAAGTTTTCTCTTATAATAAATTCTGCATCATTTTCAACCAAAAGTGCGCCTTTGAAAAACTCCTCTCTAGATGCAAGAAAAGGTCTAAATTTTATGCCTGTTGTTGAATCAAATCTTCTAGACTTATCTCTTTCATATATTAATTTAGAATTTCTTTCAAACGCCTCATCAATTTCAGAATATGCGTTTAGGTCTGCTATCTTTAAGTCCTTCTTTATATTCTTATTTATTCCAGCATCTGAAGAAGCTTGTTCAATTATTTCTTCAATAACTCTTATATCTCTGTGAACAAATTGAGTTAAGTCTAATCCAATGGATCTAGTACCCTCAGTTATTTTATTAACTCCAATACCATTTCCTTCAAGATTCTTTATGAGTTTTGTATATTTGTTGTCATCCTCTTCTGATTCTGCCTCCTTATATTCAAACTTTTTAATAGTTTTTTTTGGATTATTTTTGTATACAAATTTCAAAGAAAAATAATTTCCTCTTTCATAAGAAGCTCCAATTGTAAAATTACTGTTTATTGAATAATCAAAACCATAAGAAAAATCACTTTTTCTATCTTCATATACAAGTTCCGGATGAGGATCATAAGTATCAATAGTATCCTTTTCAAATTTGAAAAGTAATTTATTATTCCAAGCATACGTAATACCATAGAATGGAGATACAGTTTTTGAGGTAAAGTACTTATTCAAATCGAAATTACCTCCACTTCCTGTATCCAGAGTTCTTGTATTGAATCTATCTGAAATATATCCAAGAGGATTATTGATTTTATTTTTGGAACCATCGAGCTGTCCCCAGCCTAATCCAAAATGAAAATCAATATTATTGACACCATAACTTGCAACAACATATTCAGAACTATATAAGCCAGTTCCTGCAAAATCATATAATCCAACAGCGATTGCAGGTAAAAGCCCCTCCTCTTTAAGTCTTATCTTGACATTGAAGCCCTTGTCTTTTAGATCTTGTTTACAAAAATCGTATTCCTCAAACGGGCAATATCTTCTATTTTGAACATTTGTGTAATAGAAAGAGGCTTCTAACCAATCATATGGACTTGCAGAAAGAGTTGCTTTTTGATCAGGCGTACCATCATATACAGTGAGGCCATGAACACCCTCATCATAAAATCTTGCAGATGGAGTATTAATTACTCCCACAACACCATGATTGTTATAAATATTTAGATCAAAATTGTCAGCAATAACTGATATTGAACATAGACTAATTGCTAAAAAAATATATCTTTTAATGTTTTTAATATAGTTTTTTATCATTCATGATCTCTATCTAATCATCATTAATTGCAGATAAAGATGCTAAAGCAATTCCAAGATTGCCTAATATAGACACATAGGCTTGAGTGGCAAGTCTTCTAGTTGCTGAATTATCTATTTTTCTTGGAACAAAAATAACTGATCCTGGATACATATTTAATTCTCTTGGCTGATTAGCAAATAAGTTTCTATTCTTTGAATATCTTTGGGTTTCGCCATTTGGATGTAAAATATAAATTGATGCGTTATCAGCAAATCTTTTGTATCCACCAGACTTTTCAACAAAATAATCAACTCCTTTATTTGCTTCAAAGCTGACAGCACCCTCTGATGAAACTTCGCCATAAACAAATACGCTACTTGTCCTTTCTGGAATTAAAAGAGTATCACCAGCATTAACATTTATTTTACTTTGGTCAGCGTCTCCCAATAAATCAACAACAACTCTTCCACTTGGTTTTGAATTCTTAATTTCCTCTGTCAGTTTTAAAATTGGAGTTAAATCAAAATTTTGACCAACATTCATCTGACTCAATGCAATGATATTATCTAAAAACTCTGCATAAAGCAGATCTTGAGCTTTTTCGTTTATTGCCATTGCATTCTTATTTTGGTAAACAGCCCCAAAAGGATATGCATTATCCGTAAATCCGCCAGCTTTATCGACTAAATCTTGTATTGTTTCACCAGCAGCCATGGTGTATTGACCTGGTTTATATACTGCTCCACTGATTGTTGCAGTCCTATATGAAAATTCTCTTATATATACTAAATCTCCCTCAATTGGCTCGATAGAATCAAATTGAGCAGTATTAAATATTTTTATGGATTTTAATGTTCCATCTAATAATCTTTCTAAAGAAACATTTTGAAGATCGGCAGTGTGTTTAATTCCATTAGAAAATTTAATTACGCTATCAAGAAATTCTCCGTCTTTAAGTTCGTATTTTGCAGGTCTTTTTACAGCGCCATCAATTGAGACAACATTCTTTCTCGCTTCCACAAAAATAACATCCCCAGACCTAAGACGTTTTTTTAAGTTGTATTTACCTTCTATTAAAAGGTTGTAGACATCCAATGTCTCAATAATTTCACCATTTCTTAATAAATTTATTTCTCTATAAGAGCCAAAATCATTTATTCCACCAGCAACTGTTATAGCATGTAATATATTTGAATTGCCTGTAAGCGTATAAACGCCAGGATTTTTTGCATTACCTGAAATCAAGATATTCACATCTCTTATCTGATCAAGAGATACAAATGCATCTGTTCCAATGTAAATATTTGCAACTTTAGATTTTATTAGAGATACAGCTTCTTTGAGAGTTAAACCAGCCAAAGTTAATTTACCAACATCTGGCATGCTTATTGATCCATCGCCTCCAATTGGAAATACATCATTAATATCTTCTTGTCCGATTAATTGAATATTGAGCACATCTCCAGTATCAAGGGTATAAGATGAATCAGGATTTGGTTCATTTATTGGCATGAAGGAAGTCTGAAAAGTATCGAAAAAATCTGAACCAAAAAGCTTAAGCTCCTCCTTTATTGAAAGACTTTCATCAGACTTTAATCTTCTCTCAAGCTCTTCAAGGTCAGCTTCTAATCTAGACTTTAACTCAAGCAGTTCTTCAGTTTGCTCAAGTTTACTCGAGTAAAGAGATGATCTGTAGTTTTCTTCCGAACCTTCACTTTTTTCTTTTGATCTTTCCAGTAAGTCTTCTCTTATGTCTTCAGGAAGACTTTCAAGATAAGATTCATCTAAACCTTGTGCATTAAGAAAGATTAATGGAAGTAAAAGTGGTAAAAATTTTAAATTTTTCATAATGTTTCTGGAATTTTTTGAATTATAGCTAATTTTGTCATATTTATATAGCAAGCTTTAGCACTGCAATTTTACGCTAATCCTGGCACGCTTACAGAATCAATACTTAATGCCTTAGAAATTAGATTATTCATCACTTCATTAACTTCAGAATCTGTAATTGTTGTTTGTTTCGATTGCAATATAAATCTGTAACCAATTTTGATTTCCTTAGTTTTTGTATTATTAAAATAATCAAATATAAAAATTTCTTTTATTAATTCATGTCTAAAAGAGTTTATAACTTCTTCTAAAAGTTTAAGCTTCGAAAAATCTTTTATAGAAAAAGAAATATCTCTGGTAGAGCTTGGGTATTCTGAAATTGGAATATATTTGTAATCTTTGATTATAGTATTATTTTTATTAGAAACATCACGATCAATCTTAAGCGATGAATCTATCATCATTTCACCATAAATTATTTGATTTTTTAACTTCGATTTTACTGATTCTCTAGAAATATCAATAGTTTTTAATTTATCTTTGATCAAAGAATCATTCAAGATAGTATTAAGGTAATTGTTATTTATTTTTTTTGAGAAATCTAAATAATTCTTGTCAACTCTGCCGCTCGCAATTACTCCAAGAATTCTTTTTTTAGAATTAGGCTTTGTATAGATATCTGAGATTTCAAATAGTTTTACTGAATCTTGCTGCCTTCTCTCATTATATAAAAGATTTTTAATCAATGAATCTTTTAAATCAGTTCTTAAAAATTGTCTATTTGAATCCAGAGGATTGTCTACAATAATTGAGTCTTTTTTACCATTAGATTCGAAAGGACTATTTATGACTTCACTGAAGCCGTTTTCAATAAGCAAGGCTTTCAATTTTAATTCCTCGGAGTTGTCGTCAATATTGTTATTTAGATTAATTTCAAAACTTTTTGACTTTATGTTGTCATAGCCAACAGCCCTAGCAATCTCCTCAGAAATATCATTAAGATTTGTAACGTCATGTCTATAACTTGGGACTTCAATAACGTTTCCTTTTATTATGAAGCCTAATCTTTCTAGAATGAGAGAAAAATCTTTTTCGTTTATCTTTGTTCCCAATATTTTATTGACTGTAACCAGGTCGCTAGAGATAATTTTGGGTTTTAATTCAGAGTATGACTCTGAAAATATTTCAATTTTTTTAATATTTGTATTTTGTTCTACAACTCTTATAAATCTTCTTAAAATATATTCGTGGCATTCTGGGTCCGTATTTCTTTCAAACTTATGAGAAGCATCTGACTTGATATCATAATGAATTGCCTTTCCAATAATAGCTTCAGGATTAAAGTAAGCACACTCCACAACAACAGACCTAGTATCTTTAGAACATGCAGTATCATCACCTCCCACTATGCCTGCAAGATTGATTACTTCTTTATTTTTATTATAGAAGACCAAATCCCCCTTTCTTAAATTAACCGTTTTACCAAGGAGCGTATCAAACTTTGTATCATTATCTAATTGATCAAGAATCAAAGTATCACCCAATTTTTGCGAATCGTAACAGTGAGTTGGTTGACCGGTCTCGTATGAAATATAATTAGAAATATCGGTAAAAAAATTGTTCTTTTTTATATCTAAATCTTTAAAATATTTTTCCAATTCATCATCATAGTCATGAGGAATCTCATCTATCTCGATTTTCAAAAAAGATATTTTGCTGCAACTATTTCTAGCATTATTTATAAAACTTATATCGCCTTGATTAATATCTTCTGAGTAAAAATTATTATCAGCTTCAATGTCATAAAATAGTTTCAAATCTCTTAATAAACCATTCAAAGACAAACAATCTCCCCTGTTCGGAGTTAACTCAAAATCAAAAACATCATCAAGTATTTCATGCTCGTGACCAAGTTGAAAAAATTTATCAGATAGATCTTTTAACTTAGGTTTAGAATGTATTTTTTCTAGTAAGTGTCTGTAATGAACTTTCATTTAAATTGTCTCAGAAAATCTAAATTTGACTTATAAAAATCTCTAATATCTGAAACTCCATATTTCAACATTGCTATTCTCTCGATTCCCAATCCAAATGCAAAACCAGAATATAAATTGCTATCAATTTTACAGTTTTGAAGCACTATTGGATTTACTATGCCGCATCCAAGAATTTCAAGCCACTTTCCATCTTCAGAAAGAATATCTACCTCAGCTGAAGGCTCAGTGAAAGGAAAATATGATGGTCTAAATCTAATCTTCACATCCTTGCCAAATAGGTAAGTAATTATTTGATAGATCACATCTTTGAGGTTTGCAAAACTTACATTTTCGTCTACATATATTCCTTCAATTTGATGGAACATTGGCAGGTGAGTAGAATCATCATCTTTTCTATATACTTTTCCTCCTGAAATAAAAGCAACCGGAGGTTTTTTATCTAACATACCTCTTATCTGAACTGGTGAAGTATGAGTTCTTAATACATTTGATTTTTTATTTACATAAAATGTGTCATGCATTTGTCGAGCAGGATGTGACTCTTTTATATTTAACATATCGAAGTTAAATTCCTCGGTCTCAATTTCTGGTCCATCAAGAATCTCAAAACCAAGACTTACAAGGTAGTTCATTATGCTATCTTTAATCTGATTTATTGGATGTGATGACCCAAGACTCTTAGTTATTTTTGGAGGCTCAAAGTCTCTTGTATTTGACATGTAAAAACAGAGCTAATTAACTGCCAAATCTACAACCTTGTTAAAAGTCGCATTATCGTTAACAGCAAGATCAGCTAATATTTTTCTATTTAAGGAAATATTTTTTTTCGATAATGAGTTTATTAATTTCGAATATGGTACTCCAACCTGCTTAGAGCCAGCACTTATTCTAGCTATCCATAGTGATCTGAAATTTCTTTTTCTATTTTTTCTATCTCTAAAAGCATATTGAAGAGATTTAATATTTGATTGTTTAGCAGTTTTATATAATCTGCTCCTTGCTCCATAATGACCTTTTGTAGCATTAAGAACTTTCTTATGTTTTGCTTTTGCTGTAACTGATTTAGTAACTCTTGGCATTTTATTTACCTTTTAATTAACTTAGAAGCCATTTTTAAAACAGTGCCCTCAATTTTTTTCAGGCCTCTATTATGTCTTTTTCTTTTTGTAGACTGTTTTGTAAGAATATGATTTCTGTTGGCACTTCTACTTTTTACAGATGTGCCAGTCTTTTTAAACCTCTTTGCAGCCCCTGAATGTGTTTTTAATTTATATCCCATAATCTAATTCTAATTTTTTTTCTTTAATGGCGACAAAACCATTAAGAGTTGACGTCCTTCTAACGATGGTTCTTGGTCAACCTGAGCAATATCTTTAAGCTCATCTTTTAAACGATTTAGCAAGTCTAGTCCCATATCACTATTTAAAATTTCTCTACCTCTAAAACGGACGCTTATTTTAGTCTTAACTCCATCAAGAATAAAGCCTTTTATCTTGTTAAATTTGATATTGTAGTCTCCCACATCTGTTGAAGGTCTAAATTTGATCTCTTTAGCTGTATTTTTTTTGACTTTACCCTTCGATGCTGAAATATTTTTCTTTTTATCAAAAAGGTATTTACCATAATCTAAAAGCTTACAAACCACAGGATCAGAATCGGATGGAGAAACCTGTACTAAGTCTAAAGAAGCGTTTTTTGCTTCCTCAAGAGCGTCAGCAATGTCTAAAATTCCTTTTTTATTTCCATCAGCATGGATAAGAAGAACTTTTTGAGCTTTTATTTTGTCATTTACAGGAACAGTTTTTCTTTTTGAAATCGCCATTAGAAAAACTTACGCAAAGTTATTAAATTTAAATAATTTGAGCATCAAAAAGATTAGCAATAGATAATGGATGTTTGCATTGAATCGTTCATTAGATTTTGCAGATTTTATACTAATTAGTGAATTTCGCAAACATTTTAAGGCTGAAGGAAATATTTTGTCCAATCGTTATTATCTAATTTGAATATTTCTCTTTTATTTAATCTTGATTTATGGCCTTCCCAGAACTCAAAATAATAAGGCTTAAATTTAAAACCTCCCCAGTAATCTGGGCATAAAGATAAATCATCATTATCTAATGATTTTTTATAATTTCTTTGAACATCTTCATACGAATCAATTTTTTTTGATTGTTTTGAAGAAATAGCTAACGCATTTTTATGAATGTCTCTAGGTCTAAAATACTCTTGATTATAATCATTTGATGTTTTTTCAATGTTAGCTTTCATTCTGATTTGGGTATCAATTGAACTCCAATAAAATAAAGCAGTAATCTGAGTATGAGATTCAAAATCTCTCGATTTTGGAGATTCATAGTTTGAGAAAAAAATAAAATGTCTGTCTTCAACAAACTTAAGATTTACAAATCTAGCATTTACTTCTTCTAAGGTTTTTGAATAGGAAGAAATACACATAGCTTCAACATTTTGTTGATTGGCAGATTCAGCTCTTTCATATTTATCCTTAAAAAGAACGTACGGTATATCTTTGCTTAAATTTTTAAAGGTTATCAAGATCTTTAATTCTCATTTCAAAAATTATTTTTATATACTAAATCTTATGAAATAAATAATCTACAAAATTAAATGCTCAAAAAAATCTTTATATAATTAAATAAACTATGAAATTAATATTGAAGTATAATTTCACGATTCAAAACCTTATAAAGTTAGATTATGAATAGATTACTTTTCATGGGAAGAAAGTCTTACGGGGCTGAGGCTTTGGAATGGTGTATTAATAACGATTGGGACGTGGTTGCAGTAGTAACTGATAATCATCAAGAAACTTCTCCAACCGCTAATATGGCACGCAAGTATGGTTTAAGTCTTCTCAATTATGATTCGCTACTTGAACAAATAAATTCCAAGGTTTTAGATTTTGATCTTGCTGTTTCTTATGTTTATTGGAGAATTCTTAAAAAGCCCTTAATTCAATCTCCTAAACTTGGTATTTTAAATTTTCATCCTGCACCACTTCCTGAATTAAGAGGCACAGGTGGCTTTAATTTAGCAATTCTTGAAAATCATCATGAATTTGGGGTTACAGTCCACTACATGGACGAAGGGATTGATACTGGTCCTATAATTGAAGTAGATAGATTCGAAATCGATGCTAAAAGTGAAACAGCCCAATCTCTAGAAAGAAAAAGTCATAAAAGGATGGTTGAGCTTTTTAAGAAAACACTTAAAAGAGTAAAAAAAGAAGGAATTTTATCTAGTGAAAAAATGAGTGGTGGTAGACATTTATCGCGAAATGAAATGGAATCTCTAAAGAAAATTCAACCAGGTGATGATATCGATGCAAAGATAAGAGCTTTTTGGTTTCCTCCATATGACGGTGCATATGTTGAGATTGAAGGAAAAAACTATACCTTAGTTAATCGTGCAATTTTAGAGAAAATTGATGGTGATGCTGAAGCAATTTTTAAACATACACAAAAAGGTTCTTAAAGATAAATAATTATGTACGATTGGGTAAAAAGTGATTTGCAAAACTTTGGTCAGTATTATTCTGGAGATAATGAAGTCAGAGATTTGAGCAATGAAGATATAGATGTTGCTTTTATAGGTTCAGGTTTGTCATCAACATTCACATTAATTGAGTATATAAATCAATTAGAAGAAATGCCAAGTCTTAAAACTTCTCATGGCAATGACTCTGTAAGAATTATTATGTTTGAAAAAGATTCTTGGCTATGGGGTGGGATTCCATATGGAAGAAGATCAGGATTTACCTCTCTTATTATAACTCCACTTGATGAGTTTCTGCCTGAAAGCGAACTAAGTTCTTTTATTGAATGGATGAGTGAAAATATTGATTGGTTGATAGTTCCTTTTAAGCAAAATGCTGGAAATAGATCTAAAAAATGGCTTGAAGATTGTGAAGAAAAGATTAGATTAAAAAAAAGTGCAAGAATTCATATTCCTAGATATTTCTTTGGGATATATATTTGGGAAAAATTAAAAAATGCTTGTTCAACCTCAAACAAATCGATAAAACTTGATTTTATAAATGCTGAAGTAAATTCTATTAAACAAAATGAAAAAGGTGATTTTAATATATGTGTTAATAGTGAAATCAATTTTTCTGCAAACCAAATTTTGTTAGGTATCGGTATTCCTCAAATTAGATCTCTTGGTGAAATAAACACAAAATTAAATGATGTAGTATTTTTAAAAGATCCATATTTCCCTAACTTGGAATCATCAATCACCATGATCAGTAATTACGTAAAAAAACGAAACTCATCGAAGATTTTAATAGTTGGAGCAAATGCAAGCGCGTTAGAACTTATATATCAAATAACAAACTATATTGATGTGGATGAAAATAATTTACATTTCACTGTGATGTCACCTCAAGGAAAACTACCTGGCCTTTTTATAAAAGATAAACAAACAACATTTAAAGCTAATTCTCTTAATGAACTCTCTATCTCAGGTCATGAAATTAAAGCTGATATGATCTTAGATGCACTCAAGCAAGACTTAGATGATGCAAATAAAAATAACTTTGATATTTCAGATACATTACCAATCTTTACAAATCATGTAGGTGGTCTTGTTCAGAGGCTTTCTAAAAAAGAAAAACAAAAATTTATTTCTTTTCATGGTGTAGAAATTGGCAGACTGCAACGAAGAGCAGGACTAGAATATACTCAACCAGTAGAAGAACTTTCTCTTACAAATAAACTTGATGTCATTAAAGGGAAATTCATAAACTTCTCTAAAGATACTGATGTGACTAAGGTATTATTTAAAAAAGATAATGTAAGTGAAACCCAAATGGATAGATATGATGTTGTAATAAATTGTGCAGGATCATCGGGTCTAACAGAGGCTGGAATGTCTCCGCTATTGAAACAACTCATTGAGTCTGGAATATGCAGCTCAACTTCATCAAATCATGGTCTTAAGGTCGGAGATAATTTTGAAGTAATGCCAGGATTTTATATTAATGGTCCGCTCCTAGCAGGAAATGTTGTAGGTGAAATGGGTATATGGCATGTTGAACATTGTGGTCGAATTATTGGTTTTGCGAAAAAAATTGCTGCTAATATTTTAGATGAAGCTAACCCTTTATAGCCTCGGAAATCAAATCAATAATTTCATTTTGCTCTTCTGAAGTCATATCACTACATGATGGCAAGCATAACCCTGAATTAAACAATGATTCATCAAATCCAATGCCATGATAAGGTATTTCTTTGTAAACAGGCTGCATATGCATTGGTTTCCACAAAGGTCGTGATTCTATTTGATGTTTATCAAGAAGTTCTATTATTTCATTTGAAGACTTATTAGTAATATTTTCATCAATACTGAGAGTAGTAAGCCATCGACTTGACTTGTAACCATTTGGTTCAGGCATAAATGTTATACCATCCCCTGATAATTTATTTGCATATAAAGAAAAAATTTCTCTTCTTTTTTGAACTCTATCATCTAGAACTGACATTTGACCTAAACCAATGGCTGCGCAAATATTTGATAGTCTATAGTTATATCCGATTGTAGAGTGTTCATAATGAATAGCTTTATCTCTAGCTTGAGTAGATAAAAATCTTGCTTTTTCAGCCCATTCTTTATTTTTCGTGACAATCATTCCCCCACCAGATGTTGTAATGATTTTGTTCCCATTAAAGGAAAGTATTGAGATGTCCCCCCCTGTTCCAGCCTTCCTTCCATTTAAATATTCAGCTCCTAAGCTTTCTGCACTATCTACAATTAATTTAATTTCATATTCTTTTGCTAAGCTTTCAAGCCTATCTAAATCCACAGACTGTCCATATAAAT
>MDTE01103380.1_pt1 | contig 11744 bp, 9 predicted proteins | sample 811231 | NCBI WGS metagenome assembly MDTE01 (sample SAMN05326651, study PRJNA326480) | marine metagenome | isolation source: seawater | place: Indian Ocean: Red Sea | collected 2010
GGTTATGTTACTGGCGACAGAACAGATACACCAACCAGAGATATTACATACAGCGTTCAACCAAGAGCGACAGAAAGTTATACAAACAATGTCGTAGCACAACTTTCTGCTGATATTACAGAAATTGCAACTGTCTTACAAGTCAGCGATGCATCTTCCATTGCAGTCGGTGGAGTTCTTGTCATTGACGATGAAAACTTCCGTGTTGCATCTAAGTCTGGTACTAAGATCACAGTAGAGAGAGGATATGATTCTACAACTGCTACCAACCACGTATTAGGAACAGATATTAAGTTAATTACTGCTGCTGACGCCGACCTTATTGAGTTTGGCGATAACTTTGGATTTGATGGGTTCTAATTTTTATGACAAACAAATTTGATGACTTGAATGATACTTTTAATGTTGCTGGGGATATTGTTCCCAAAGCAACTGAAGCAGAGGTTATTCCAAATAAAGTAGAAAAGACGCCAACACCTTCTGATGATATCAGAAAAGACTATGAGTATACTAGGGGTAACCTTTATAGTATTATTGAAAAAGGACAAGAAGCAATCAACGGTATTCTTGAGTTAGCACAAGAAAGTGAGATGCCAAGAGCATATGAAGTTGCTGGTCAACTTATTAAGAATGTCTCTGATGCAACTGACAAACTGATGGACTTGCAGAAGAAGTTGAAGGATGTAGAAGAAGAAAGTGTCAAGGGACCTACAAATGTTACTAATGCACTGTTTGTCGGTTCTACCGCAGAGTTATCTAAGATGCTCAAGCAGCAGAAGACTGATGATAAATAGTTAAAAAAGCACGATGTCAACACCTGTAGTAAATATAACTATTCCACAAGGAACTGACTTTAGTGAAATTTTTACTTCTACTGAGTCTGATGGTTCTGCATCTAATCTGACAGGATATACTGGTGCTGCCAAGTTGAAGAAACATCCAGGTGCAACATCATCAACTAGTTTCTCTGTAAGCATCACTGCTTCTACAGGAGAAGTTGAGATATCTTTGACTGATACTCAAACGGTCGCACTAGACCCAGGAAGACATTATTATGATGTTGTTTTGACATCACCCTCAAATGCAAAGTCTAGAATGGTAGAGGGTATGGCATTTGTTACCGCTGGCATTACTACCTAACTCTTATGGCTGTTGTAAGAAAAGCACGAAACATTTCTAGTATAGCAAAAAAAGCAAAACCAAAAATATCAGCAAGGTCAACTAGACAACCATCTTCTTTACAGGAAATGGGTGATATTGACTTTGGAACATTGGATGCTACAAAAGACAATTTAGTAGTTTCATACGATAGCGATACTAATAAGTTTGTTTTGATATCTGCTGATGAAATTCTTGATACTGCCGCACAAACTGGTAATGTTAGTGATCAATTTGTTACTCAGTTAGAACAAGAACTTGACCTGGGTTCTATCACATTAGAGGACCTTGATGGCGGAGGTTTCTGATGGCGGTCAGATTTAGAAATTTAGCAAACTTAAACTTAGGACAATTAAATAACTTAAAAGACAAGCATCTAGTAAAGTTCAATGCTAACTCCACTACTTTTGAGTTATTTTCTGTAAATGAGTTACTGGATGCTTCAACCACAGATGATAATGTTTCAGATTCATTTGTTGAGCAGCTAGAGAGAGAAATTGATGCTTCCACTGTTATTATAGAAAACGTTGATGGTGGAAGTTTTTAAAGAAAAGATAGACTAAATAATATTATATTTCAACAAAAATAAGTAATGGCAGCTCCCGTAATTCAGTTTAAGAGGGGTGTACTTGCTAATCTGCCCGGTCTTAGAGCAGGTGAACCTGGTTTTACTACTGACAGTTATGACCTTTATGTCGGTATTGATTCCACAACATCCAATAATCAATTCGTAGGTTCAGGTAGATATTGGTCTGTAAATACTGCCACTGTTGGTAGTGGTGTTAAACTTGTAGAAGGTACAAATAACGGCACCAATGCTATTACCATTAAGGCACCTAATAGTCTTTCTGGCGACTTAACATATACAATGCCAGGAACTGATGGTTCCAATGGTCACGTCCTCGTTACTGATGGTTCTGGAAACCTTTCATTCTCAGCACCTGCTGCCTCTTCTTTCACTCTTTCTGCTGACAGTGGTTCTGATGATACTTTCAGTACCGGTGGAACTTTAACCTTTACAGGTGGAACTGGCATTTCAGCAACAGTTTCTGATGACCAAATTTCATATGGTCTGGATGCACAGTTAGTTGATATTGCTGGACTGACTCCAAGCGACGGTGGTTTTATCGTTGGTGATGGTAGCAACTTTGTTGTAGAGTCTGCTGCAACAGCTAGAGCATCTTTAGGTGTTGATGCTGCTGGTACAGATAACTCAACTGACGTTACCTTAGCAGGTAATAATTATCTGAGTCTTTCTGGTCAACAGATCACCGCTAATGATGTTAGCCTAAACGCTCACGTGACCGGAACTCTTCCCGTTACTAGCGGTGGTACTGGAGCAACTTCAGCAGCTGCTGCTAGAAGTGCTCTTGGTGTTGATGCTGCTGGTACGGATAACTCTACAGATGTAACCTTAGCAGGTGAAGGTTATCTGTCTCTTTCGGGTCAGCAAATTACCGCTAATACAGTTCCCTTATCTTCTACTTCTGGAACTCTTGCCATTGGTAGACTTTCAGCAAGCAGCATTACTGTTTCTGACGGAACTAATAGTAGTGCAGTTACTCTTGGAAATACACTTACATTTGCAGCAACTGCAAACGAAACAACAGTTGTAGAAAGTAGCGGAACAGTTACTATTGGACTTCCTAATGATGTTACTGTTTCAAACAACCTGACAGTTTCAGGTAACCTGATTGTTAACGGTTCCACCACACAGGTTAATACCACTACAACAACTGTTGATGATACGCTGTTTGACCTTGGTACAGTAAGTGGTTCCGCACCATCTTCTGACCTGAACAAGGACATCGGTGTTCTGTTCAACTACTATTCAGGTTCTGCTAAGAAGGCAGCGGTATATTGGGATGACAGTGCTTCAAGAATTGTTGTTAGTGCTGACGTTTCTGAAAGTTCTAGCGTTCTGACCAACTCAACGGCTGGTGCTCTTGAAATTGGTTCACTGTACGTTAATGACTGTGCTGGTAACACACAGGTCATCAACTGCTCTGGTTCTGAGAGAACTCTTGAGAACATCACTCTGGACGGCGGTTCATTCTGATAGTTCTTACATAGTTCTAAATAGAGGGGTCTATGTACCCCTCTTTTTTTATGAATGAACAAGATTTAAAATATATGCTTGCGACTTATCAACAAAGAAGTGCTGATTTATTTACTCAAAGTATTGCACACGAAGCAAAGATAAGGCAACTAACTGACCTCGTAAATACGTTGAATGAGAAGGTTAAAGAGCAAGAGAAAGAGATTGAAAAACTGAGTAAGACAAAGACTCCCCGTACTGCAAAGTCTATAAAAGATGATTCAACTTTTTAATAAATAAGAATATCTGTTATATAACAGAATCAATTAGGTATATACCGCTGACATAATGGCAAATCCAAAGGTTAAGTTTAAGAGGTCTTCTGTTGCCAATAAAAGACCGACTCTTGCTAATTTAGAGTCAGGCGAATTAGCACTAAACACTTATGATGGTAAACTTTTTACCAAACAAGACACTGGTGGTGTGGGAATTGCAACCACAGTCACTCTTGTAAATCCTTGGGATGAGACTTATGGCGGCGAGTCAATTACCTATTCGGGTATTCAAACCAGTGGTGGTGGTGGATCATCAACAGACTACAGTGAGATAACTGTATCTGGTTTTTCACCATCCTCTTTCAACCAAACATACGAAAGACAAAGTACAGGATTTACTCTTGATACTGGAACAATAAGTTCTGGTAATGCGTTGTTTAATACTAATAGTAATTACTACTATTATACGGCGACTACTGGAAGTGATTCAGAAGATAGAATGATTATCTTCTCTGAAGAAGATAATGCATGGTATGCTATCTTCAGTTTCGCTGATCCTGATTACACAAGTAATAACAACAACGAAGCTCTTGGTTCAACTGGAGTAAATGTCTTTGCGTATAGTATAGCAACAGGTAGTGATACAGCAGATGGCAGAAATGTACCACCTGCCAGTGATAGTAATATTACTTATGGTACAACTGCTGCGGGAATCACTACCAGTAGAGTTGGTGTCGTTACTTTCACCACAGATGGTAATGCTGAATTTGTTGGTGTAGTAACCGCTTCTAGTTTTATTGGCAATGTTACCGGTGATGTAACTGGTAATGCAGACACAGCAACTGCTGCTGACACCATAAAGACGATTAGTAGATCAACCAATGCTAATCACTACATCACATTTGTTGATTCAAATAACGGATCTTCAACTGCAGAGAACCTTTACACTGACGATGGGATTTATTACAATCCTAGTAGCAATTTATTAAGTGGTGGATTTGCCAATTTTGCCACCTATTATATGAATGGTTCTCAGATTACCGCAACTGCTGCTGAACTGAATGTTCTTGATGGAATCACAGCAACCACAGCAGAACTGAACTACACTGATGGTGTCACCTCTAATATTCAAACACAACTTGACGCCAAAGGAACACTCACCAATCAGAACGCTCTCGTATCTCTGACTGGTGTAAGTGCTGGTTCTACAACTCTTGGGACTTTCACTGGAACTACGATTAGTGATAATAAAAATCTCAAAGTTGTTCTCCAGGAACTCGAAACCGCAGTTGATAATGTAGTTGGTGGTAACAGTGGTGCAGCAAGTGTTCTTACACAATCTTCATCTACAAATTCATCACACTTCCTTACCTTTGTTGGTGACAATAATGCAAGTGCTACACAAGAATCATTCAAGACAGATGCAGGAATTTCATATAATCCCTCATCAAATATCCTGACTGTTTCTGGAAGTGTTGCTGCTAACGTTACTGGCAACGTTACTGGTGATGTGACTGGTACTGCCGACATGGCTACCAATCTCAGTGTTACTAATATCTCAAGCACTAACACTGATTTTACACTCACCATGACGGATGGTTCTAACACCTCCACTGGTAGAGCTTTTGGAATTGACAGTGGTCTTACCTACAATCCTAGCACCAATGTACTGACTGCGGGAACTCTTGTTGGTAATGTTACTGGCAACGTTACTGGTAACGTTACTGGTAATACAAGTGGTAACGCAGGTACTGCTGACCAAGTTAAGACACAACTTACTGTAACCAACGCCAACCACTACCTCACATTCGTAGACTCAAATAACGGTTCTGCGACTGCAGAGACTGTTTATACTGACTCTAGTTTACATTACAATCCACTCACGAACCAGTTCACTGCACCTGGGGTAAATTTAACTATTCTCTCCATAGATGGTACTGATGTAACCTCTACCGCTACTGAACTCAACCTTCTTGATGGAACAACTGCTGGTGAAGCCGTTGCTTCAAAAGCACTCGCTGTTGATGTAAACAGAGACATTAACAACCTTGGTGTTGTTACAGCAACTACCTTTTCAGGTGCTCTAACTGGTAACGTTACTGGAAATGCCACTGGACTGAGTGGTGGTCCTAGTATTACTGTTACAGATATTACCGCAACGGGTAATGTATCCATTGCTGGAACACTGACTTATGAAGATGTAACTAGTGTTGATGCTATCGGAGTAGTAACAGCAAGAACCGGTGTCAGAGTTACCACTGGTGGTATTGTGGTATCCAATGGTGGTATCAATGTAAGTGGTGTTACTACCTCAACATCATTTGAAGGTGACCTCACTGGTGATGTAACAGGTAACGTAACAGGGAATGTCACTGGTAACCTTGACGGTATTGTTGGTGGTACTACACCTGCGGCTGTTACGGGTACTACCATCACTGCTAACACTGGATTTGTAGGTAATCTAACAGGTGACGTTACCGGTACCGCAACAACGGCAACAAACCTCGCCAATGCGGCAAACATCACCACAGGAACTATTAGTAATGATAGACTTCCTTCTACAATCACTAAGGACTTGACTGGTGATGTAACAGGTAATGTGACTGGTAACTTGACCGGTAATGTAACAGGAACTGCGACTACAGCAACCAATCTTGCAGATGCAGCAAACATCACTACAGGAACTATTAGTAATGATAGACTTCCTTCTACAATCACTAAGGACTTGACTGGAGATGTCACCGGTGACTTAACCGGTGATGTCACTGGTAACTTGACTGGTAATGTAACTGGTACGGCAACCACAGCAACTAATGCAGTACAACTACAAACCGCAAGAACTATTGGTGGTGTTAGTTTTGATGGAACATCTAATATCAACCTTCCTGGTGTTAACCAGTCTGGTAATCAGAATACCTCTGGTAATGCTGCTACTGCAACTGCCTTAGAAACAGCAAGAACTATTGGTGGTGTATCATTTGATGGAACTTCTGATATCAACCTCCCTGGTGTAAATGCAGCAGGTAATCAGGATACCTCTGGAAATGCCGCTACCGCAACTGCCTTAGAAACAGCAAGAACTATTGGTGGTGTTAGTTTCGATGGTACTGGAAACATCAACCTCCCTGGTGTAAACGCGACAGGCAACCAGGACACTTCTGGTAACGCAGGAACGGCAACTTCTCTGGCAACCGCTAGGACAATCGCTGGTGTCAGTTTTGATGGAACCTCTAATATCTCATTGAACAACAATGCCATCACTAATGGTGCTGGATATATTACTACATCATTTACAAACACGAACCAGTTGACGAATGGTGCTGGTTTCATTACTGCAAGTGACGATATTACAGGCAACGCAGCAACTGCTACTCAACTTGAAACTGCTAGGAATATTGGTGGTATATCATTTGATGGAACTTCTGATATCAACCTCCCTGGTGTAAATGCAGCAGGTAACCAAAACACTTCAGGAACTGCTGCTGGTTTAAGTGGTGCTCCTAATATTACTGTTGCAGATATCACCGCAACTGGAAATGTATCTATTGCTGGAACATTAACATATGAAGATGTAACTAGTGTTGATGCTATTGGAGTAGTAACAGCAAGAACTGGTGTTAGAGTTACTACTGGCGGTATTATAGTATCTAATGGTGGTGTTAATGTAAGTGGAGTTACAACTTCAACATCATTTGTTGGCGATCTAACTGGAGATGTAACAGGAGATCTTACTGGCGATGTAACTGGAAATGTTACTGGAAACGTAACAGGAGACCTTACGGGTAATGCTGGGACGGCAACATCACTGGCGACCGCAAGAACAATTGGTGGTGTTAGTTTCGATGGTACAGCAAATATTAATCTTCCTGGTGTAAATGCATCAGGCAATCAAGACACTTCTGGTAATGCGGCAACTGCCACTCAACTTGCAACCGCCAGAACAATTGCTGGTGTATCGTTTGATGGTACTTCTAATATCTCATTGAACAACAGTGCCATCACTAATGGTGCTGGATATATTACAACCTCATTTACCAATACCAACCAACTTACAAATGGTGCAGGGTTTATTACTGCTAGTGATAATATAACAGGAACTTCTGCAGGATTAAGTGGTTCACCTGACATTACCGTCACAAATGTTACGGCAGGAATAGTAACTGCATCATCATTTGTTAAGTCTGGAGGAACATCATCACAGTTCTTGAAGGCAGATGGTTCTGTTGATACTTCTACTTATCTTACTAGTTTTACTGAAACTGATCCAGTAGTTGCTGCCATCAATGGTATTGTTAAGTCTGATGGAACAACTATTTCTGCTGCAACAGCAGGAACAGATTATCTAACAGATATTTCTCAAGATACTACTCCACAACTCGGTGGAAACTTAGATCTAAACAGCAGTAATATAACAGGCACTGGAGATATTAGTGTTACTGGGGATCTTACATTAACAGATACTGATACTGGAAGTTCTGCTGGTCCAGAATTTAAACTTTATAGAAATAGTTCTTCTCCTGCAAACGCAGATTACCTGGGTCAGATAAAGTTTGCAGGTGAAAGTGATACTGGCGTAGAAAGAAACTACGCTAAGATAACAGGTAAAATATTAGATGCGAGCAACGGAACCGAAGACGGTATCATTGAGTTTGCTCATATCAAAGCTGGTTCACAAAATATCAGTGGTAGATGGAGAAGTGATAGTCTCCAGTTGTTAAATGGGACAAATTTAACTGTTGCGGGTGATGCAACAGTTACTGGAGAGATTAGTGCAACTGCTGGTTTCAACATTGGTATTAGTTCTGGAGGGACTACCATTACAAATGGTCCTATTACAGCATTAAACTTTGTTGGAACTGGAAATACTTTTGCAGTAAACGGAACTACTGTTGATGTTAGTATTTCTGGTGGTAGCGGTGGAGGCGCTTCAGTTTCTATTGGTACTGAGGCACCAACGTCACCTTCTGCAGGAGACCTTTGGTATAACAACGAGAAAGCAAGAACTTTTATTTACTATGATGAAGCAGAAGCAGGAACTGGTTCAGCAGCATTCTGGGTTGACTCATCTCCATTCGTTTTACCAGCAACAGATACCCCAGTAGCAGCCAAAACGTCAGCAACATTTACTGCAGAAGCTAATCAAAACGGATTTCCATTTGAACATACTGTTGGTTTTATTGACGTATATTTGAATGGTATTCGTTTAAGTCCATCCGAATTTACTTCAGATGGAGCATCTGTAACTTTAGGTACTGCAGCAAGTGCTGGCGATGTTGTTGATCTTGTTCAATATCGTATGGGTATTGGTGCAACTGGTCCTCAGGGTCCTGCTGGGGGTAAATGGGGAACCTTTAGCACTAATACTGGTATAACTACTACAGTAAAAGTTCAAATACAAAATAACTTAGAAGTTACTGGAGTAACCACATCTACTGGTGGTTTCGTTGGTGCTCTTACTGGAAACGTAACGGGAAACCTTACTGGAAACGTAACGGGTAGTATTAATGCAACGGGTGTTTCTACATTCAGTGATAATGTAAGTCTTGGTGATAGTAATGTATTAAACTTTGGTGATGGTAATGACTTACGGATTTATCACAATGGCAGTAATAGTTACATTGATGATGGTAGTGGAACTGGTGCTTTAATTTTTAAATCCAATACTTATTCATTCAGAAATGCTGCTGACAATGAACAAATTGCAGTGTTCAATGAAAATGGATCAATAGAACTCTACCACGACAACTCTAAAAAAATTGAAACCACTACTTCTGGCGTCACAGTAACTGGTGATGTAAACTCAACTTCTGATCTTGAGTTAAAGAAGAATGTTCGGGTTATAGATAATGCAGTAGATAAAGTAAAATCTATTTCTGGTGTAACTTTTAATTGGAAAGAAAATGAAGAAGCATCTGGTGGTGTTATTGCACAAGACGTTATGATACCACTTCCAGAACTCGTAAAAGAGGATGATAATGATATCAAAACAGTAAATTACAACGGTTTAGTTGGTTTATTGATTGAAGTAGTTAAAGACCAACAAAATCAGTTGGATGAACTTAAAACAAGAATTTCTGAATTAGAGGAGTGAAAAAATGGGAAAGTCTAGAAAATCTGCTAACTTAGTATCTGAAAACAATATTACATCTGACATTGATAATAGGAGAGTTGGTATTTGCCAGACTACTCCTGGATATACGTTGGATGTTACTGGAGATATTAACTTTATAGGAGACCTACGTCAAAACGGTGCCTTATATACTGCAGATGCAGCATATGCTCCACTTGCTGGGTACTCTACTTCTGCAGGTATCTCAACTTATGCTACGAGTGCAGGTATAGCAACTTATGCTACAACTGCTGGAGTTGCAACAGTAGCAACAAATGCTCAAGGATTAACTGGAACTCCAGATATAACAGTTGGTGCTATCACTGGTGCAAGTGCAACATTCTCAGGGAGTGTTTCTATTGGTGGAACACTTACATATGAAGATGTCAACAATGTAGACTCTGTTGGAATAGTTACAGCAAGAGCTGGTATTGATGCTATTGGTGTTATTACTGCCAGAAGCGATCTAGATGTTGCTGGTGTTACAACATCAAATCAAACCAGATTCTTATCTGTTGCTGAAAGAGTTGTAAGAGTTGATGGTAATACTGTAAATATTTCATATACAAGTACTGGTTCAAACATTGGTTTATGTACTAACCCTTCAGGTGATATTACGCTTGCTGTTACTGGAATACCAACGGATAGTACTTTTGATGACCACGCAATTTCTTTCTCAGTATTCGTCACCCAAACTGGAACAGCACGAAGTTGTACTGCAGTAACATTAAATGGAGTAACACCACAAATTAGATGGGTAGGTGGTTCATTTGATGCTGCAGTTACTGGTGTCACAACTTCAAGTGGTTTTGATATCTTTAACTTTATTGGTATCAATACTGTTGGTTCAGCAAGTACCACTGCAAACTATGATGTTCTTGGTGCAGTAAATGGAGGTTTTAACTGATTATGGCACCCCTTATTTCACGTCTTGGTTCTGCTGGAATAACAAATATTAGGTCAAACGGATCTAATAGAAGAAAAAGAAGAGGTGGTGGTGGAGGTCCCAGTTTTTTGTTTGCATTTACTTCTCATACTTTTAAACCAATTGTAGCTGCAGGAAGTCGGACAGGTCCAACTCTTGGACAAATGCAAAGTGCATATGCAGGAACACCTTGGATTTCCGGTCATTTTAGTCAAGGAACATATCAAGGATATCAAAGGTGGACTGTTCCAGCAACTGGTACTTATACCATAGATGCAGGCGGTGGTGCAGGTGGAGATGGTACTGGTGTTTATAATACATCTTTGAATCAAGCAGCACAAAAAACGTATGGTGCAAGAATACAGGGAACATTTTCACTTACCGAGGGAGATGTTCTCGAAATGGTGATAGGTTCCAAAGGGGGCAGTAGTGGTGGACCTCACGGAAATGAAAATGGAGGTGGTGGTGGAACATTTATAAAAAACCATACTACAAATACTCTTCTTCTAGTCGCAGGAGGTGCAGGAGGACTACCATCTAGAACTTATGGAACATCTTGCACAAGAACTGTTTCTTCAGGACACGGACAAGCAGGAACTACACCAGGACCCACAACAACTTGTTATAGTGCTGTTAGTATAAGGTCTGGCGGATATGGTGGATATACTTCTGGATCTTATCAAGGTGGTGCAGGTGGAGGATATCTCGGAAAAGGAGCAAATGGTGGCACTCACTGTGCAAATGCTCAAGGGGGTCAAGGATATAATGGCAATGCTACTGGTGGAACAGGAAACAGCTGTTATAACTCAACCAATAATGGAGGGTTTGGTGGCGGCGGTGGAGGACAATTAGGAACTCCTGGCGGAGGTGGTGGATACAATGGAGGAAGTGTTTCTGGTAGATGGTCTTCATGGAGTACTTATGGTGGCGGTGGCGGTTCTTATAATGCAGGAACCAATCAAACGAATACTAGAGGCGGCAATACCGGTAACACTGGTGGATACACTGGTGCTGGATATTGCACAATAACTTTTGTGTCCTGATCATTTTTAATAAATAAAAGGAGAATGTCCTGCCAAGGTCGAAAAATGAACGTTAATGAAGAAGGACTTAGGGATTGGTTTGGTAAGTCCAAATCAAAAGATGGTAAAAAAGGTTGGGTCAATGTTGTAACAGGTGGAACCTGTGCAAGTGACAAACCTGGTGAAGGAACCCCTAAGTGTGTCTCTTCTGCAAAAA
>MDTE01205135.1_pt1 | contig 11744 bp, 6 predicted proteins | sample 811231 | NCBI WGS metagenome assembly MDTE01 (sample SAMN05326651, study PRJNA326480) | marine metagenome | isolation source: seawater | place: Indian Ocean: Red Sea | collected 2010
CTTAGCTCAGCTGGCTAGAGCACCTGACTGTAGACTGGAAACACTTGGTTGTAGGCAGCCATCAGGGGGTCCCCGGTTCAAGTCCGGGAGCGCGGACCACTAAACTCTCAGTTCTTCTAGAGGAATTCGAATTGAGGGGATGCTGAATGAGAAGCTGTGACGACTCGTCTTAGGGGGGAAAACATCGTCAGACATCCCCATCTCGAGAACCTCCTCCTTGGTTATGGATTCCTTCCCGCAATCGGGCCAAACACCAACAAGAACCGAATCATCGTCGATATACTCGACCATGATGACTGGGACCCGGTCTAGATCCAGAAGACCTGCCGCCGTCCATTTGTGATGCCCGTCTAGGATAACCAGGGAGGCACCATCTACTATGATTGGCTTGTAGAATCCCTTGTTGACCAACTTGGAAACCCTCGTCTCTAGATTGGACGGGATTACCTCTTCGTGGCCTCTAAGGGAGCTCCGCTCAACCATCTCAACGTCTACTCGCTGCTCAATCATCGTTTCTATCAGGTGCAAGCAGGCTCATAAATGAGTTCTAGGTCGGCGGGCCGCTAGAGGTATACCAATGGGGCTGCATAAACACATTAGTGGTGTCTGGAAGCAGCCCAAGGAGAACCTCCCCTCGCGCTATCGAAGTGCCAGGATGGCAGGCTGGAGGAGGGAACCAGTATTCACCAGAATAGACAAGCCGACTAGGATCGACGCCGCACGAAGAGTCGGATACAAGGCGAAGCAGGGGGTAGTCATGGTTCGAACCAGAGTTAGAAGGGGTGGTCTGAGAAAGGGCAAGATTCACATGAAGAGAAAGCCCTCAAAGACGGGAATCAAGAAGATTACCATGGGCAAATCAATCCAGAGAATCGCAGAGGAGAGGACTGCAAGGAGATACCCGAACATGGAGGTGCTAAACTCCTACTGGGTTGGAGAGGACGGGAAGAACAAGTTCTACGAGGTTATTCTTGTCGACCCCTCCCATCCAGCGATTTTGTCTGACAAGGATCTGGGATGGGTGTCCAACGGGTCGAGCCACCGAGGTCGGGTATTCAGGGGCAAGACTGGGGCCGGAAAGAGAGGCCGAGGTCTGCTCAACAAGGGCAAGGGGGCCGAGAAGCTCCGCCCCAGCCTCAAGGCGAACAAGAACAGAGGGAAGTAAGCGGTTACTCCGTCATATTGATGCCTTATGGTGAGTGGCAACTAGGTATGGCGGACCGCCACGCGTCGGAGATTAGGGGCCTCCCCGTAATCACACCGGACGGTAGGCTGCTAGGGACGGTCCACGACACGGTGATAGATGTCAGCAGTTGGTCCTGCACCCACATTTTCGTCTCCGATCCACCAGAGGCCCTCGTAGAGGGAAGGACCCATGTAGCAGTCCCCTGGAACTGGGTCAGATCGATAGGAGATGTGGTAATTCTGAGATGGTTCCCTCAAACACCCATTCCCAGAAAACTCTAGGAAATCATCCCGAGCAATTCCGAACGAGGCTCCGATACCGTTCAAAAGGGAAGTACGAACGGCCGCTCGATGCGCATTTACCAGACTCTCGTGTGCGCCATCCTCCTGATGTCAACATTTACCGCCGGAGCCTCCTTCACCAAGGGAGTAATCTCTTGCTCAAACTCAAGCCTAGAATCTCTACCCGGAAACTGGAGCCTGGACGATCAGGATTGCCTTCGTGTCGACCTAGGCGTACATGATCCAGGAACTATTCTGTTCTTCGAACTCTCATCTGATGAGCAGGTCGACATCCTCCTATTTCCTTCAAACACGGTTTCAGTTTACCAGAATGAGCAGTCTTACAGACTAGAATCAGTTTGGATCTCGGAGTCCGTTTTCGAGTCCTTCAGCGGTTCAGGGGAGTGGCATTGGCAGGTCCCTGGAGACAGGGACCCCACTCGGTGGTATCTTGTAGTCGACAACCTAGCTCACCCACAGGACTCGGGAGGGGGCTCACAAGGGGGGCAATCAGCAGAGATCTCACTGGGTGGCGGAGTCATCGAGGCTAGGGAGTTCACACTCTCCGACTCGATTCACAGGGTTGGCCCGGGGGACTACTCGGTGGTGCATGGGCCATTCTCCGTGGACGAGGGGACCCACTTCGAGATTCAAGCCAGGACAATGGTTGGATTCCCTGACATTTTCGTGATGACAGAGACGGCTTTCTCATACTACTCGCCAAGCTCGAACTGGTCTTCTTCACTTAGGATTGTCTCAGCAGACATGCTCCTGGTTAGTAGCCAGAGGAACCTGCTCTGGGAGGCGAGCGACACTAACGGGGAGGACCTGTACATCGTAGTGGACAATAGGCCAGGCCCGGGCGGGGGGGGAGCTGGGAACTCTGATGCAGCCGTAACAGTAACCGTCATCCTGACCCCAATCCTAGAACCCACAATATCAAGCCAAACAGATCTAGACTCAGTCGACGTCAACTCTCCAGTAATCCTTTCCGCTCTTGAGACACCGAACAAGTCCAACCAGATTCTGGACTCTGGCTACTCTTGGGATATCGACGGAGATGGAACCACAGACGCCTACGGAGCTACCATAGAACACACTTGGGATACTCCTGGAAATTACACGGTTAGGCTTTCAGCTACCTCGGTCGACTCACGGAGTTCCAGCAACCAAAGAGTGATCAGAGTCATGGATATGAGTGATCCGATTGTTTCCATGGGCGTATCGGGGCAGATAACAAAGGGATTCGGCGAGCAGTTGGTCATTAGTGCCACTTTCAGTGATAACTGGGGTGTAGAAAGCCTGGATTGGATGCTAGACGGAGTCGTGGTATGGTCTAACTACTCACTTTCGGAGCCGAGCTCAACCCTCTTCCTAGACGTTACCGATGACTACTCAGCTGGTTCCCACGTAATCTCTCTGGTAGTGGTTGACAAGTCTGGCAGAAGCACACAGGAAGATGCCCAAGTCAACTTCATCGACATTACTGCCCCCGAGATAGCACCCTACCAAGAACAAATAGAAGTCAATTCCGGAGACCCGCTAATACTGCAGATATTCGCCGAGGACAACGAGTCGATCAGCATAGAATACACATGGACAATTGAGCAGGGTACTGAAAACGAGGTCCAGTTCAGTGGCCCCCAAGTAATTTACGAGTTCAGCGAAGAAGGCCCAAAAAACGTAGTTTGTAGGGTAGAGAATGACGCCGGACTCGCCTCTTATGCAGAGATCCTGGTAATAGTCAAGTCACCAGAAACAGGAGGCGGTAGCGGACTCTTTGCCATCGCAGTAGCCTTTGCCATCTTGATCTCAATCCTCGCAGTGGTTGGAATATACGCGTTCAACGTATTCGTGGTCAGGAGGATGGACAAACTTTCGGAACCAGAGGAAGAAGAGGAAGAGAGGCCCCCAAAACCGTCCACTCAGTCACAGATGCAGATGTGGGGCGCACCATTCCAGCCCCCCGAGGAAATACCAAGAAAGAGTGAACCGGAGTCAGGGTTGATGGACCTGTTGGAGTTAGAAACGGGGATTGCTAAGGCATCAGAGAACTCAGTAGATTCGAGCCTGCTGGATGACCTAGAAGGTCCAGCCTCTTCTAGTGAGCAAGAGGCAGATAAGGGGGCCAAGATAAGGAAGGAATGCGAGCAATGCTCAAGGCCATTCGAAATTGCCCTTCCAGAAGGAGTAGAAGCGGCGTACACCAACTGCCCGTACTGCGGATCCGAGGAGCTAGTCAGCCTTGGTGACAAAGTGTGAAACCGCGATAGTCAGCAATACGAGCAGGGCAATACCATATAGCGCACCTCTAGGAGGTGCGACTCAGAATGGGCCGAGAACTCAGTATGGATTCGGACAGAGGCTCTCCGAGCAAAATTACCATTTTCCTAGCCATAATTGTGCTTTTGCCGCTGTTTTCCCCGTTATCCAACGTCCACGGAGAGCCTAGAGTTGAATCTCGGGACTTCGGGGTTCTGGACGAGCTTGGCCAGATGTTAGACGAAAGGGGCGAATTCCTAGATTCAAACTCAGTCTCACCAATAGCTGGACCACGAATACAGGCAATCCGAGAATCCGTGAAATCTTCAGACGACTCAAGCCCGATTTCAGAAGTAGGGCCTTCTATTGATGGAATTTCCATGATCAACACTTCCCCGCCTACCCCATCCCACCCAGCTCCTTACGACCTCCTGCTAGACAGTAGCAACAGGCCTCCTGGATTCGTTGAGAACATCTGGCAGACCCTTTTCAACATTACAGACTACGTCATTTGGACCCAGTACGAGGACAAAAACGGGAACATAACGGAGAAGATAGAGGTAGTTTCCTTCAGCGCATCGCTCCTCTCGATAATCAACACAAACACCGAGGCGCTCCTTCATTCAGTCGACGTAGACGACGACGGGGACGACGACATCCAAGTTGGGCTGAAGGTTGATGTGGAGTTCGTCGGTGGCTGGGGGATCGATGGCGACACTCTCTGGATCGAGCCGGGTATCGAGTTCACTGTCCGCGATGTGGGGAATAGTGCCTCTGACCCAGACTGGCAGAACATGAGCTCCCTTCACGTCTCTTTGATCAAGGCATTCACTTATTCTGATACTGGCAGCATTCTGAATCTCGGAGAGGGTGAGACATACGTTTGGGTAATCGACTCGAGATTCACTATGCCGCCAAACGACTTCAAGTTTGAAGTGGGGATAGAGAGGTTCTACTTCGACCTCTCCGAGGCAGCATTTGGTTTCGGTGAAGCTCTGCTGGCTCTACTTACTCTTGGGATAGGGGACTCTCCTTCCGAATCAGGAATTTCCTTCGCAGCAATTTCCTCCCCCTACTCCCTAAGGTTCGATAACGGTGGCCAGGACGACTGCTCGGAGAGGTACAACTCATCCGAGCTATACACCATGAGCTCACTCGAGATCTCTTGTGGGGTCTCGGCCGGATTCGGCTACATCCACTTCTCACCCCCTGATGACAACTCCAAAAGAAGGATGTGGGAACTAGCATACTTGGAGGCACGCTTCCACCCTCACTCAGAGTCAAACCGATTGCCTAGTGAAGCAGAGATAGTGATCAGGACCGACAGCGTACTCCCCACATCTGCAAGCATGGAAGGTGAGAAGAGCCTGACTACGATAGAGTACTGGGCCGACCGGAGGTCTGACCTCCACATCCACTTCCACGAGGATCGCTCGAATCTTCCTGAATCAGAGTCTGACGGCTCATTCGGAAACACTACAGATTCAATGGGCTGGCTAAGGGGGATGCCCGCAGGGTCTCTCACAGACGGGCAGATCCAGAGAGTATTCAGGATGCTTGGATCAGCTGACCAGCCGGAATTGCCCGGCAGCATCCCAAACCGCCTGGGCCTAATCATAGGCATCAAAAATTTCACCCGCGACACCAGCCAGAACGTAGACGACCCCACTCTGCCAATCAACCCAGCAGACCCTCCCGAAAGCCTAGTTATTGTCAGATCAGTACAACCCATCCAGTCACTGGACTACTACTCTTGGTTCTCCCGTGGCGGGTCCGCAGAGGATCACAGGAGGATCCACATCTACGCAGATCAGATTCCGACAGCAGTTGCCGTGTACGGATCATTTGGCCTGGGAGGGTCAACACAATCCGACCAGACCCTCGACACCGGAGAAAACTTGGACTTCATCTCCAAAATCGTGGACTCGGTCATCCTCAACGTAGTCGACTTGTTCCTGGACGTGGGCAACGTCCTCAATGACATACCTTCTACAGTTGTAGATGTAATCAGCGGAGGGGTGGGATCAGAGGGGCTCTCGGGAAGGGAGATACACCTGCTAATGACGGACAACTGGCTAGAGTCACGCAACCAATTCCCAATCCAGAAATTGCTGATGCAAATCGGGTCATCAGACCATCCCCAGGTAATAGGAAACCACCTTCTATTGGCACTGGATAGAGGTTTGGACCAGATCCAAACCGATCAAGGTCTGAAGGACCCCCTGGTCCCAGTAGCTGCTAGTGTAAATTTCTCTGGCCTCCAATCGTTCTCTTTCGTTGACTCAAACTCGTCTTCCAGGCAGGACTTCAGCTTGGATACAATCTCAGATGAGCCAATCCAGTTGACTTACATCAGTCACGAGACGGGCTCTACAGACGTATCGGAGTACCAATCGGCTTGGTTTTCCGACCTTCCAGACAACATCACAGTTTCTGCCACCCCAGAGGGCGTGGACTACTCTTCAGCGTCCCCAATCGGCTCGATAGTATACTCAGGGTTCGACGGAACGCAGAAACAGGCAGCCAGAATCACTGGGTTCCCACAGTCATTCTCTTCCACAACAGGGACGGTCATGTCTTGGTCATCTTCGACCCCAATAGAACTGATTGAAGCTCAGCTCAGCGACTCAACGGACCCACTTACAATGGAAGGAGACCACTTCCTTTTCCATCACGACCCCTTGGACGACACCTCTTCTCTTTCTGCGACAGTATCGGGATTGAGCGAAGTAGGCTGGATCCCTCCCGCGGAGGAGGGTGCACCCGGTCAGGCCGGATTGGGAACCGCATTCGCCACAATAGAGGGCGGGAATGCCATGATGATTAACGTAGGAAACGCTCCTACAAGCGAGCAGCTGCCGCTGACAGCAATGGCCGAGATTGACCCCCTTCCATCTAGCCTCTCTGTCCAGATTCCTACTGGCTCAGACGAGGGCCCATCTCTTGAGATACCCGAATTCAACTCCTCCAACGGTCTTGCTGGTGTGGCCTTCTTCATCGGCGGATTCGCCGATCTAGGCAGGTCAGTAAATGGGGTTCTATCCGGCATAACCACGGACATCTCTACAGGCTCCGCCTCTGGGAACGAGAACTTCTCATTCTCTCTCGGCTTAGATGCAAACTCTGAGTTTGACCTAATCGTTCAGTCGTCGATGGGCGATGAGTCAGTAGAGGAGCCCGAGTGGGTTCATGGGATGGCTCTCAACTCAGCCAAAACGGGAATTACCGACGGATTCCACCTAAAGACTTGGATTCCCAACCTACCGGCACAGGTTGATCTTTCGGTTTCTAGGAACTCAATCCCTAATGGGGAGGAATGGGCAATCTCCCTGGGCCTCGAAGGTTGGATGCCCCACAACTCGGAGCTGATAATTGCCTCCAAGGGAGTGAACGGCCAAGACCTATTCATCACATTGGAAGGACTGGAGGTCGGTCAGCCAACTTCCGTCCTCCTAGACTCGGTTTTCCGTATAGAGACGTTGGGAGGCATTACTGAGACTTCGACTTCAACGCTTTACTCGATGTCAACTCGGCTCGATTGGTTCCACGCCCAGCTTATTGACAGGCAAGCAGGCAGTAGGACCGAAATCATGGTCCAGGACATCCCAGAGTCCATAGAGATCCAAGCAAGCCTCGGAACTGCAATCTCGATGGACGTAACGGTACCAGACCAGTACAGGGTGGGTGACATCGGAGTTGGGTCAATCATGATTCAGCAGATGCAGTGGATGGACAGCTCATGGTGGCCTGCAACCATGTTCCTTACCCGGGTCCCCGGTTCCATGAACCTAACAACCGAGCCAGACCTAAATTTCGACATAACCAAGAATCTTGCATTCCAGGGACTGCCGACTCTCGATTTCTCAGCTTCTAGCGAGGGGATGTCACTTTACATCGAGGCAAAGGGCAGGGCAATAAACAGCAGAGGAGACGTCGTACTTCTGGCAGAGGGCCTCTCTGACAGACTCTCCGTAAAGCCCACCGATTCTTTCGGGCTAAACATCAGATCAGGCGGAGATGGAGTCGAAAGGCTGTATTTCAGAGCAACCGGAATGCCAACCATGCCTCCCGTGATTCTGGACGAGATGGAGGCTCTGGGAGAGGGTCTGAAGAGCGCAAATATCCAGATCCACGAGTTCGGAAGGGTGTCCGCCGAGATCCCGGGATACCAGATCATCGAGGTTTCTGATGTCCAGGGGGGCAGGATCATCATCTCAGCACGGGCATCAGCAGAGGTCAACGGGGTAGACGTGGACCTGAGAGGGGTGATGCTGGACGCACAGATAACCGGCGGAATTCCCTCTGGAACAACCATGGGGGTGAACGGGTTCGCCTCGGATCTCTCCCTACTGAACAAGGTCCCCGGCCTATCTGGGTCCACTAGTCACTGGATGGCACCGGAACCGGTTTCTTCGGGAATTCTGACGGCTATAGCTACCTTGGGGGGTGGATCCTGATGACAGACAAAGGAGGACTCCTAGCCAAGGCTACCGATAGCGACTCAGAAACTGCTCACGTAATTCTGGAGAAACTTGGCGACGTTGCCGATGTCGTAACCCCCTCCAGAGTGGTGTTCGCCTCGTTAGTGGCTCTTATCATTACTCTAGCCTCGCTGTTCGCTCTGGTATGGGTAGTTCCCTACGACAATGTCGATGTCGAGGTGGTCTACATGCAATCCGGTTCAGGGCACATCGTCCTGGCAGAGCTCGACAACAAGGGTAGCCGTTCCATCGAGGACGTCAGCGTCACACTAAGGTTCCTCGACTCTAGTGGTTCAGAGGTCGATCGCCACGACTTCTACCTAGCAGAGCTCCCTGCACACAGCTCTGTCTCAAATACCCCATCTGACGACCTGGAGATGATTGTGCTCGGCCAGTCTGTGTGGGAGGAGTACGTGATTGAGGTGACTCTGGAATACAGGTACTACGGCGGTGAGAAGGGACCGCAGACGTGGGCCCACAATGTCGGGGAGTGGACCAGGGAGGCTTTCGTTGACGAGGCGCCATTCGAGATATTCTAGCTAATACGAACACGAAAATGACGAGTAACCCATAGTATCAAAGCGAGTTCAAAGGGGGAGAGAAACGATGCAGAAGCAGATTTCGACACTCGTCTTGGTGATCCTCCTATCCTCAACTTTCCCCCCTATGACGCAGGTAGGTTACGAATCGACCGGCTCGGAAAACGACCTGCTCCCGGGAGTGACAAGGATCGAGATCTCCCCAGACCCGAACAGCGTCAGGGACCTGGGTACTCCAAAGGTCGCTGATGGCTCTGAAGGGATTCGCGAACCCTGGGCCGACTCCTCAATAGGTTCCTTCACCGCAGCAGGGCTTGAGCCAAGCCAAGAAATACCGGATGCCCTGAGAGATCCAAGGCCTGACCTGATGATTGTGATAATCACCCCCGATACGGGCCTTTGGGAGGCCAGGGTAGGGATTACTGAGTCCGCAGAAGTAGCAGTTAGAACTACAATCCCACCATCGGGTTTCCTCCTCCAGGGAACAGACAAAGAATTGGAGCAGGTCAGGGAACTCCCATTCATCGAATCGAGCCACGATGTTCCAGTCGCGCTGATCGTTGACGACCTACTCTGGAACCTAGAAACCACTACTGGAGTCGAGATGATAGGTTGGAAGGATGCAGATCTAGTTAGGCTAGACTCTCCGGAAGTGGGTCTGAACGGATCTCTGAGAAACACCGCCCTGCAGAACCTCGGTGATAGCTGGTCCCCATCGGAGGGAATCCACTTCGGAGATGTTCACCCCTCTTCTGTCTACGAGGTGGCGATGAGGCCAGAAGTGGCCTTCATTTCACCAATCCCCATTCTAACAACATCAAACAACCTAGCACGCTCGCACATGGAGGTCGGCTCGGTGGAAGATTACTTCTTCACCGGTCTCAATGGTAGCGGACAGAGGGTGGCTGTGGCCGACTCCGGTATCGATCACGACCACGGAGACTTCGGAGGTAGGATAGTACAGCGGATAGACGTAGCAAATGACGGATCAACTTCCGACCCAAGCGACGGGCACGGGACCCACGTATCTTGCACTGTTCTCGGATCCGGTTTCAGAACCTCCACTTACCGAGGGGTCGCCCCAGAGGCAGAGCTGTACATGCAGGCCATGGAAGACGAGGACACGGGAGCCCTTTCTAGCCCAGGAGTATACTCTCTCCTGAACTCGGCATACAGCTCAGGTGGGGCTCGTATACACACAAACAGCTGGGGAGGATGGAACTCAGGCGGCGATTACACAACTCAGTCCGAGGACGCCGACGATAGAACATCGACTTGGGATCAGTACTGGTCCTATGACGGGATGACAGTTCTGTTCGCAGCAGGAAACGAGAGGGATGACGGAATATCCCCCCCAGGGACTGCGAAGAACGTGATCACAGTCGGAGCTCACGTAAACAGGTACAGCAGCACCGCTGAAGACGAGATGTACTACTGGAGCAGCAGGGGACCGACCGACGACGGGAGGATCAAGCCAGATATAGTGGCAGCCGGAGACTACGTTAGGTCATGCAAAGCACAAGAGGCGACAGATGCCCCAGACAACCTGAACGACCAGTGGTACGTGGAGTACAGTGGAACATCGATGGCTACCCCGGCAGCAGCTGGCGCATCAGCCCTGGTTAGGGAGTACCTGATGGAGGTAGCTCAGAGGCCAGACCCGCAGGGGGCTCTAGTGAAGGCCATGCTAATCCTAGGAGCGGAGGACATGGGAACCAGGGACATCCCAAACAACGACGAGGGGTGGGGGAGGCTGAATCTAGTGAACTCCCTTCTGCCCGATAACCAAGTCGGTGACGTAGGTATCTTCGTAGACGACAGGAGCAGACTCTCCAGCGGCCAGGAAGCCTCATACAACTTCGACGTAACTCGTTCAGGAGAGCCACTAAAGGTAGTACTTGCTTGGTCGGATTACCCTGGGTCAACCTTCTCGGGGACCCAACTGAGGAATGACTTGGACCTCGAGGTTACATCCCCCGACGGTACGGTCACCTACCTGGGAAACGACTTTGCCAACGGGAGATCGACCTCCGGGGGTTCCAAGGACACCAAGAACAATGTTGAAGTTGTCCTAATTGACTCGGCCTCCACGGGAATTTGGAACGTCAAGGTGAAGGACTACTCCCACGGCGGCAGCAGGACGTACCAGCCGTTCTCAATTGCCGTCAGGGGAGTCAATGTGAACGACCTCACCCCGGATCCAGCAATTGTACCAGGCTCTTTCGAGATTTCGACACCGATCCCCCAAGTAGGAGAGGAGACAACCTTCTCTGTTTCGATTATCAATCAGGGCTCTGGGTCCTTCGCCGAGGTTTTCGTAACCGCGCACATCAACGGAAATCCCATGGAAACCAAGTCTATTGGGATGAATCCAGGGGAAGAGGTTAGCCTGGAGTGGGACTGGACTCCAGAGGCGTCCGACAAGGGATCGTCCGAGATTCGGATAGAGATCGATCCAAATGACCAGCTCGAGGAGCTTTACGAGGATAACAACCTGCTGATACAGTCAATAGAGGTAAGCGCACCTGGCATTCAAGCCTCTTCAGACTCCCCTTGGATAACCCTACAGGACCCCTCTGAAACCACCACCAGATGGGAGATAGTTATGACAAACCTAGCACTGTTCGACACAAATGCCAGCATCGAGGCGTCGAGCCCCACCAGGAAGATAGACGGTGTCACTTTCGACTGGTTCAAGAGCTTCGACAAGTACTACGTGGAGCTAGGCCCGTCGGCCTCGACAACCGTCAACCTGACGCTGGTCCACCCAGCACCCCCCGACCCCGGGACGTACTCCATCATCATCACTGCTACTGACGAGGACTTTGACGTAGAGTCGCAGCTTGAGATATTCTTCGACGTCCCGGTACTCGCCCAGCCAGAGGTAACCCTGCCATCAGAGAATATCTATGTGGACTCGTTTGACCCCACAAACACCTCTGTTGAAGTGCACAACAGAGGAAACGGCGCTCAGACTTACGACATCCAACTGCTA
>MDTE01026506.1_pt1 | contig 11743 bp, 11 predicted proteins | sample 811231 | NCBI WGS metagenome assembly MDTE01 (sample SAMN05326651, study PRJNA326480) | marine metagenome | isolation source: seawater | place: Indian Ocean: Red Sea | collected 2010
ATGATCCATTGAAAAAGATTCAATCCATTTTTTCTTAAATGGCGTGAATACAGAAAATGGTTTGCCTTGACCTGTAAGTATGGTTCCTGGTTGAAAAACAACCTGGTCATCAAAATTTTGGAATTCAATTTTGTGTTCATTTAAAGCCTTGATTACATTTTTATCTCGTATATTTTCATCAATACCAAACTCATTATTCCAGTAGCATTTATTAATATTGTTTTCTTTGCATAATTTGATAAAAAAGTCTGGCATAGCCTCAAAAGAATCCAATTCAAAAGAGCATAATTGGACATTAAATTTTTCTAACTTTTTAGCAAGATCAGCTAAATTTTGTAATATGAAATCCAGCTTTACATTTGCATTGTTATGATCTGACCACTGTTTTTTTGCATGCAAGTAGACACAAATAATTGAATCGCATTCACTGTCAGCAAGAGAAAGAGACGGATTATCATCAATTCTTAGATCAGATCTAAGCCAAACAAGTCCTTTCATTTAATTTGATTTCTTAAAAATTGCCATTTGAAAAAACTGCATCAACCCTAAAGTTTTTATCCATATTTGAAATGATTGATGCTCCACCAGCTTCTTCAACAATTATTGAGCCTGCTGCTACATCCCAAAGAAAAATTCCATTTTCCTTATAGCAATCAGCTTTACCAGATGCGACAAAGGAATTTGCAATAGCTGCTGAGCCAATCATTCTTATCTTTTGCCATTGCTGAAAATCGTCAATCATATTTTGAAACTCTTGATCAGAGTAGCTATCTTTTGCTGGAATACCTGACATTAATGTGCCTTTCATTGAATTACTTGTATCAGAGACCTTTAGAGTTTTATTATTACAAAAAGCTCCCTGATCTTTTGAAGCAAAATAAATATTGTCATTTAAAAAATCATAAATAACCCCAACAATTGCTTTTTTTTTATTAATTAAGGCGATAGAAATTCCACAAACAGGAATCTTTCTAAAAAAATTAGAGCTTCCATCAAGAGGGTCTATTACCCAAGAAAGGTCATCAAGGTCTCCTTTAAAATCTGACTCTTCTGAAAGAAAAGGCAGTGCGGAGTGTGAACATATTTCATCAAGAATAATAGTCTCTGATACCTTATCTACCTTCAGCTTAATGTCTCGACCATGCATCATCTCTATTTCTGGTTTTTTTGAATATTCTTTTTTTAAAAATTCACCGGCCTTATAAGCAGCTTTTTTTGCTATCGTCAAAAACTCGGAGATATTTTCCATGGTGTAAAAATAATTATAAAGAAAATAATTACATTATTAATAAGAAAACTAAAAGAATATTCTTATAGATAGATTCGCTAATTAATATAATAACTTTGAAATCTTTCTTAACATATAATACGGCTTAAACTTCACTAAAAAATAAAGATGTGCGCAATATTTGGAGCAATAGATTTTGAAAAAGAGCTTTTGGAATCTAATATGTTTGATAATGTCAGATTGATGAAACACAGAGGACCAGATAATTCGGGTTCATGGATATCAGATAATAGAAAGGTATTTCTTGGCTTTAATAGGCTCGCAATCATTGACTTATCAGAAGAAGCAAATCAGCCTTTTGTGAGTGAGTCCAAAAAACATGTCCTAATTTTCAACGGTGAAATTTATAATTTTAAATATATAAGAAAAAAGCTGGTTTCACTTGGGCATAAATTTAGAACTTCATCAGATTCAGAAGTACTCTTAAAAGCATATATTCAATGGGATACTGATTGCCTTGAAATGCTCGAAGGAATGTTCAGTTTTGCTATCTATGACTTAAGCAAAGATATAATTTTTCTTGCAAGAGATAGAAGTGGCGAGAAACCGCTTTACTATTTCACTAACAAAAAAAAACTGGTTTTTGCATCAGAGCTAAAGCCCTTATTAAATTTTGTTAATTTAAAGGATCATGAATCTATTAATCTTTTAGCAATCAATGCTTTATTTGAAAGAGGTTACGTCGGTAGTGACGAAACTCCAATTTCAAATATAAAAAAACTACCAGCAGGAAACTACTTTTATTTAAATATATCTAGTAAAAAGTATTCAGTAAAAGAATATTGGAATCTTCGTGAAAAGGTCAAAAGATCTCGCCCGAATGAAATTACTAAATTAAGCGAATTATCCTCAACACTTAAAAACCTTTTAGATAAATCAATTAGTGAAAAACTAGTTGCAGATGTTCCACTTGGGTTCCTCTTAAGTGGAGGTGTAGATTCGAGCCTAATTACAGGTCTTGCCTCTAGATTTCGGGACAAGATTAGTACCTACACTGTTATATTCCCCAATTTTTCTGAATTTGACGAATCTAAGTACGCCAGATTGATTTCACAATCATTTAAAACTGATCACCACGAAATAGTTGCAGATGAAATTTCTCCAAAAATTCTTGATGATATGATTTACTATTTTGATGAGCCATTTGTTGATTCATCAATGATACCAACTTATTTAATATGCAAGGAAATCAGTAATTCATGCAAAGTGGCGATAGGTGGAGATGGTGGAGATGAATTGTTTGGGGGATATTCTCATTATAATAGATTTATACAACTCCAAAAATTATCAAAATTTATACCATATTTTTTTAGAAAATCATTATCGCAATCCTTAACAAAAAATATAAATCTTGCATTCAAAGGTAAAAAATCACTTGAAATACTTGGATCAAACTTTAATGAGTTAAACATCGACGATGCAAACCTTTTCTCTTATGAGATGAGAAAATTATTATTATTCAGCGACTCAGATAGCAGGAAAATAACTCAAGAATTTAAATATATTGAAGATAGAGATTTTGTTACCAATCTATGTTTCAAGGATTATAAGAATTATTTATGTGAAGATATTTTAGTAAAGCTTGATAGAGCAAGTATGGCATCTGGTTTAGAACTAAGATCACCTTTTCTAGACTCTGAAATTATAAATTTTGCATTTAATAAAGTTCCTAGCAAATTTAAGTTAACGACTACAAAAAGAAAGATTCTACCAAAAACTCTGGCCAAACAGGTATTGCCTAGTAACTTTGATTTATCAAGAAAACAAGGTTTCAGTCTGCCAATAAATAAACTATTTAGAACTTCAGACTGGAAAGATTATTTCTATAGTAATCTTATTGAAAATAATTCAAGAATTTTCAATGGTAAATATATAGAAAGCTTATTTAACTCTCATCAAAAAGGAGATGATCATGGAGAAAAACTTTTCGCAATCTTAATTTTCTCTTTATGGTATAGAAAGTTCATCACTCATTCATTATGAAAAAAAAGAATGTTGCTTTTGTAATCTCAGAATTAAGTTTTTTTAAGTCTCATAGATTAGATCTTTGTGAGGAGCTTTCTAAGGAATTCAATGTTTATGTTATAACTGATCTCAATGACAGTGATTTTAAATATAATGGTATTGAGTTCTTAAATTTAAGGAAAAGATCCTCAAAAGGATTCCTTCTATCCTCAATATCATTCCTAAGATATTTGTTTGATCTTAATAGATTGTTAAAAAAAAGGAATTTTGCAACTATTTTCTTTGTGACCTTGGAGCTTTCGATAGCAGGTTGTATAACTTCAATTAATACAAATAAAAAAATCATAAATGTAATTTCGGGTACAGAGACTTTGTTTTCTAAAAAAAATACTTTCAATCAACTCAAGAAAACTACTATCAAATTTGTTTTTAAACTAAGTAACCTATTAGGTAGGCAAGAATTTGTTTTTCAGAACAAACATGATTATCTTGATTTTAAAAATAAACTAGGTTTTAGGGGTAAACTCAGACTGATCTCAGGGAATGGGATAAATGTTGAGAAAATTCCATATAAAGAAAGAACTAAAACAAATAGAATTAAAATCCTTTTAGCATCAAAGCTGCTCAAAAATAAGGGAATTTATGCATATATTAGAGCAATAAATTTGTACAAAGATCAGTTTAACCAAAACTGTGATTTTTTTTTAGCAGGTGAAATGGATTATGGTCACCCGAATTCAATATCTCGTGATTGCTATAGTGATATATTAAATAACTCACACGTAACTTATTTGGGAGAATTAAGCCAAGAAGAATATAGAGACATTTTGGTTGAATATGAAATATTAGTATTACCTTCTTTAAGAGAAGGCCTGCCGCTCTCTTTGGTCGAAGGAATGCTATCTGGAATGCCTATAATAACGACAGATGTGCCTGGATGCAGTGATTGTGTCCATAACTATGTTAATGGGATTTTAGTACCTCATGGTGATGACCAAGCATTGGCTGATGCATTTAATTTTTTTGATAAAAATAAAGAAAAAATTGAAGCCTATGGCTCTCAATCGAGATTGATTGCTATTAATAATTTTTCTCTAGCACCTATTGCTAATCAATATAAAAAAATAATTCATGAATAGAATCGCAATTTTTATTCCAAATTTTGAAATTGGTGGCACAGAAAAGTTTTTAGTTACATTAGCAAATAATTATTTCAATGCTGGTAAAAATGTAACCTTAATCTGTTGCCAGGATGAAGGGCCATTAAGAAATAAATTATTAGAAGATATAAAATTAATAAAGTTTAATTCATTTAAATTAAGAAGATTAATATTTGAATTTGGAGATCATTTAAAGAAAAATAATTATGATGCTGTGATCATCCCAATGTACATGATTGCAAACGTAGTGATCATTTCAAAAATTCTTTATAGGTTCAAAACAAAGATAATATTAAGGGCAAATACAAGTTTTACATACACTATCTCAAGCGAAAAAAATACCTTTAAAAAGCTTGCTTTGAAGAATTTATCTAAATTTCTATACAAATTTTTGTTCAAAGTAATTGCGGTTTCAAGGGGAGTAAAAAATGATCTTTTAGAAAATACTGGTCTAAATAAAAAAAATATAGAAGTTATTTACAACGGTGTGATCTCAAAAAAACTTATTTCGTTCAAAATAAAAAAGCATTCTAATTTGTCTAAAAAATTTATATTTGTGGGAAGGCTTTCTCCTGAAAAAGGTATTCTTGGAATTTTGAATAGTTTTATTGAGATAGCTAAAAAAGATACCACAATATCGCTGACCATATTGGGTGATGGTCCTCAAGAAGAAGAAATTATTAAAATAATCAAATCAAATAATTTGATGAACAGAATTAATATGATGCCATTTAGAGATGACTATCTAAGCATACTTTCAAAGCATGAAGTTTTTGTTATGAATTCTGAGGTTGAAGGGTTGCCAAGCCTTTTAATTGAGGCTCTAGCTCTTAACCTAAAAATTATTACCTCAAATTGTAATTATGGACCATCTGAAATTGTAGAAAATCATATTGATTGCTGTCTTTTTGATCTAGACTCAAAGGGGTTGTTAGAATCAATGCAAATTATGATTAAAAATCATAATAATACAATTAGAGACATAGATTCCATGGAAGATTTCTTTGAGGATAGGTGTCTAGAGAAATATTTGAATATAGGTATTAAGAAATAGTTTATTTAAATAATTTGGTTACATATTCTTCCTTGTCATTTGGGATCACTCTCCCATTTGATGATTCTGGACAATGAGTTATCTCACCAACATAAAAAACTTTATTATTTGTGTAGAAATCAATTCTTGCAACATTAAAAAAAGATGACAGGCTTTTGGCAGCCTCTATCATCTCATTTAAACACTCTGGCTTAGGAAAAACTTGATTAGACCTTTGATAAGATATGGAGAAATCAAGCTCGCTCCAACTAGAGTTATAAAACTTTCTCTTATGATCATTTATTCTGTCAACATCAACCTGAATGAATTTTACTTCTCCAAACTTACAAAAAAATTTAAAATCCAAAATGTTATCAGAGTTAAATATCAGAGGTTCTACTATAACTTTTGGTATTAGGTGCTTATAATTTCCTTCTCTGCTGACAGCATAATAATCTAAATCAAGCCAAGCTGAAATTTCATCTCTGTTGGGTATTCCATTTTTATGAATTAAGAATTTACCTGATGCATGAGTTGGTTTTATGCAGCAATTATCAGGAAAATTATAGTTATTTATTTGGTCTTTATTGTATAAGATTTTAAGAGTTGGCACATTGAATTTGTCGCCAATAACACCTTTAATAAAAATTTTTACGAGTTCTTTATCTGAAGTGAATTGACGTAATGGATTTAAGATTTCTTTAGATGTTTTTATTCTTAAAAACTCTTCACTAAAATACCCTTTTTTTGGAAGACGCTTATGGGCAAAACAAAAATAACAATAAGCTACAACTCTATCAAAAAAAAGATTTTTTGGTAAAAGCAAAATAATCATTCTTTTTAATTTTTTAATCATTTACTTTTGAATACTCCTATAACCGAACCGGTGACGTATATCGGTGCTCTAATCATATCTAAAAAGGAACCTATCAGGCCAACTTGAAACCAGAAAAATGGAAACAATTTATTTAACCTGACTCCGTTACTGAGAGGTTTGATTATTCCACGAAAAATAATTGACAAAACTATAACACTAGCAAGAAAGATCTTGGTTATATGAGGAATATATAATGAAGCTGATTCAGTAAAATCAGTTAGTACTGCATTCCACCTAATCACTATCAAAAAAACAATAAGGTATGAAATATATTTCCCGACATTGAAAAGTGGACTCCTGTCTGCAGTATTAAAAATTTTTTTAATAACTGCATAACAAATAAATAATATTAAAATGAATAAATACCCTTTCTTGGTAACATCCTCAATATAAAAAAAACTTTCATCCCACCCTGTAAAAAGATAGTTCCATCTAGGAATAATCAAAAAAGTTAATATAAGAAAAAGTGTTAAATAGCCTGTTTTAACATTGTGCTGAACATCTAGAATTGCGCCATCAAAAGAATATCTAATATATTTTTTTACTAATTTAAAAAAGCTATTTGGAAGGCCATGATATTTAAGAGTTTCTTGTTCTGGGATAATACAATCGAGTATCTTTAATGCTGCGTTTTTCCAAAGTATGTCCTCGCCTGCCCTCACGTTACTATTAAATTCTCCAACTCTGAAAAATGCATCCCTATAAATAATTGTACCTGGAAGAGTAGTGTGAATAACTTCTCCATAGGTTGAGGCTTTGTAAAGGTTTTGAAGAGTATTTTTTGCCTCGAAATAGGTTGTTCCTAATATGCACTCAACTCCATTATCACCTAAAGATTTAGACCTTATTAACCAATCTTTTGATGGCTTTGTTTTCATATCTAAAAAAGCCAACACATCACCGGTTGATTTATGAACTCCTACGTTCCTTGCAAGTCCTGGATATGCGTCTGGTGAATGGAAATATTTATGATTTAGATTTTGATTTGATTTAAAGTAATCATTAAAGGTATCTTCAAAAACTTTATTTTTAGATGTATCAATAAAAATAAGCTCATATGGTTGTAATTGCTGACATGCAATACATTTTAGTTGAGTGTTTATTTCCTGCTCAGATTCATCATGAGATATAAGTATCACAGAGATTTTCATAATGATGATCAAGAAATAGAATTATATAAACTTATAATATTACAAATTACTAGAGATCGTTAAATGAAGTTTAAAAAATTATACAAAAATATTACTAAATATGTTTTTGTTGGAGGTGCTGCAGCATTAATTGATTGGTTAATTTTTTGGATTTTAGCCATTAGACTAGATTTGTTTTTTATCTACGCAGCTTCGATTTCATTTGTTATTGCAACTTTTGCGAACTATCTTTTTGGGATAAATATCTTATTCATATCAGAAAGTAGGCATAGCAAATCCATGGAAGTCATTTTAACTTTAACAGTATCAACTATTGGTCTAGCAATTAATCTAATTTCGTTAAGCATTCTAATAAATCTTGGGGTTAACATGCTTTTCTCAAAGATCTTAGCAAGCGGTGTTGCATTTTTTTGGAATTTTTTTTCGAGATCTATTTTTATTTTTAAATTTAGGTAAGGCCTCTTAATCAAAGAATTTATACTTTAAAATGCAGTAAATTGCTCTAATACCGTCTTTCCAGCCAATTTTTTTACCCTCTTCGTAAGTCCTTCCATTATAGGAAATACCGACCTCAAAAATACGTACTTTCTTTTTAGCTATTTTTGCAGTTATTTCAGGTTCAAATCCAAACCTATTTTCTTTTATATTAATGCTTTTGATAACATCAGACCTAAATGCTTTATAACAAGTCTCCATGTCAGTTAAGTTTAAATTGGTCATCATATTAGAAAGCAAAGTCAAGAATCCATTGCCAACACGGTGCCAAAAGAATAAAACTCTGGAAACATTTCCTCCCTTAAATCTAGAGCCGTACACAACATCGGCTAGATTATTAATGATAGGATTTATAATGCTTGGATATTCTTGCGGGTCATACTCTAAATCAGCATCCTGAATGATAATTATATCTCCTTTTGCAGCTCTTATACCGGACCTCAGAGCAGCTCCCTTTCCAAAATTTCTTTCATGGTAAATAATCTGATCAACGCTATCTTTTAAGTAATCGCTAGATTTTAAAATCTCTCTTGTTGCATCGGTTGAAAAATCATCGACTATGATTATCTCTTTGTCATTATGTGGGGAGTTTGAAACCCTTTTAACAATTTCAATAATTGAATCTTGCTCATTAAAACAGGGTATAACTACTGTAAGTTTCATAATTTATCTTTGAAATACTTAATTGTTAAATCTAAACCCTCATTAAGTTGGAAGGTGGGCTTCCACCCAAGTAAGGAATTGGCTTTTGCAATATCTGGTTTACGTTGTTTAGGATCATCTTCGGGTAACTCACAATAAACAATCTTGCTATTAGTATTAACTTTCTTAATAACCATCTCGGCTAGCTCCTTAATAGTAAACTCAACCGGATTGCCTAGATTAATTGGGCCATCGAGTTTTTGTAACTCCATTACAGATATGAAAGCATCAACAAGATCAGCATAAAAACAGAAACTCCTTGTTTGGCTTCCATCTCCATAAATAGTTATATTCTCGTTCCTTAGGGCCTGAATAATGAAATTACTAACTACCCTCCCATCATTTATTTGCATTCTTGGACCGTAAGTATTAAATATTCTAACTATTCTTGTGTCTAATGCGTGCTGTCTTTTGAAGTCAGAAAAAATTGTTTCGGCACAACGTTTTCCTTCATCGTAACAACTTCTGAGACCTATGGTATTGACATTACCCCAATATGACTCATCCTGAGGTGATATCTTTGGATCGCCGTAAATTTCTGACGTAGAAGCTTGTAAAATTTTTGAGCCTTTCGTCAAAGCAAAACTGGATACATTAAATGCCCCAAAAACATTAGTTTGGACTGTTTTTAACGGATCGGACTGATAGTGAATTGGTGATGCAGGACAGGCAAGATTATATATTTCATCCACATCATGATTTAAATTTATTGGCTCAGTAATATCATGGTTAAAAAAAATAAAATTTTCGTGAGACTCGAGATTGATTATATTTTCATAGGTTCCCGTATGAAGGTTGTCAATAACAATTACCTTATGATCCATGGCTATAAGTTTCTCTGCCAAGTGAGATCCAAGGAATCCAGCTCCACCGGTAATAAGAATAGTTTTCATTATTTTATTATTTGTCTGAAATAAGGAATATATTATATCCCTCAATAGCTTCCATCTTAAAGCCTATATTTTTAAGAGTTTCAAAGTTATATAAATCGAAATTTGATGTTTTACTTATTATGATCATTTGATATTTAGCATCCAATGTTTTTAGATTAATTGGCTTATATTGATAATTTTCTCTTACTGCAAAAATAGGATTGCTTTTACTTATTGAACTTAATGGGTCAGCGATTGGTCGATTGAGATAATAATTAATAATATGTGATTCATTGCTTAGTATTTTTATTTTTTCTAAATCAATGTTTTCAAGATAATTCAATAGATTGTTTATTTTGTTTTCATATTCCAAATTAGAATTACTTGTATTTATGAGTAGCAAACTTACCGAAAAAAAAATTAAGATTAATTTTTCTATAAATACGTTCATGTCTTCTTTATATGACCTATCATTAAACAAATTCCAAAAACCATCATTGTAAGAGCGGGCATAAAATATGTTAAATTTAATGAAAAAACAGAGATAAATATCATATACAAAAAACCCAAATAGAAGATGATCGCAAAGGGGTTTTTGAAAAATGAAAGGGCATCGATTTTGAAGATTAGGTATATCGAACTTATAAGAAAAAGTAAAAATAATATTGGGTTTTCCAATATCAACTCTTTGTATGAACTAAATAAGGAAATATTATTATATTCTTCAGCACCTGCAAAAAATATTCTATAAAAATACATCAGCCAAGTCTTTAATATTGCACCTGAGTAAAGAACACCAGGCCATAACAGTATCAAGAAAGGTATGGTGTAGATAAATATTTTTAATACATTTTTTATTGATTTTAAAGTATTTTTTGATACTAAAAGATAAAAAAAGACTGCGAATATTAATGTTATAACTGAAGTCACAAGCGTGCATAGCATCAGAGCACATGTAAATGAAAGTAATTTCCAGAGTTGTTCATTTTGAATAAATTTTATGAACGAGTAGGCAAACAAGATGCTTATCAAGGAATAGAAGCTATGAAAATTAATGATTAAATTTGTTGATAAGAAGCTTGCTGAGGTAAAAAAACTAATTAAAAAGATTTGTTGAAATAAATTTAGAGTTTTATTGGCAGAGAAATTAGCAATCAGAAAAGTCATTATTACTATAAAAAAAAATGAAAAGATATACGAGCTTATCCTAATATTCCTATCAGTTTCGTTAGCTGATTCACCAACAAACATTGACCAAAAATATATTGGAATTGGAGGATGGAAATGTCGTAAATAAAATAGATCCTCTTTCTCTTCTACAATATTTTGAGAAAATAAATCAAGCTCGTCATCTTTTGATAGTCTTTTTAGATTTGATAACTTCACGAAATCAAAAAAAGAAAGAGTATCTGTTTCAAAATAGTTACTTGAGAACCCTTTCTTGGAGGCATTCACGTAGTCAACTTCATCCCATTCTAACTTGTGATTTAAATGATTAATTGGGTTCGCGGAGATTACAAAAATAAGTGCACTTATAATTATTGTTAATAATGTGGATTGATTAAAAAGAGAACTGTTCATCCCTTTTTATAGGTAATTCTATAAATTAAGTTAGAGTAATCATCTGAAATTAACAATGATCCATCTGACATCTCAAAAGGAACTGCTGGTCTTCCAAAAACTCTTTCCTCCGATAAAAAACCTGTTAAAAAATCAGTGCTCTTTTCAACTAGGCCATTTTCATCAAATTTTACTCTTATAACTTTATAACCAACCTTTTTGGAGCTATTCCAAGAGCCATGTAGTGCTATAAATGCATTGTTTTTGAATGATTTTGGGAAATGATCGCCTGAATAAAACGTCATACCAGTAGGAGCTACATGAGGACCTAACTCCAATATTGGTCTATTAATTTCGTACCCGTGATCACTCTCACCAAATTCAGGATCAACAACATCATTTGCATGTAGATATGGAAAACCAAAAAAATCTCCCTCATCTAAAAGTATATTTAGTTCGCATGAGGGCAAATTATCACCGAGCCAATCCCTTCCATTATCTGTGAAATACAACCTTTTATTTTGAGGATTGAAATCAAAGCCTACTGAGTTCCTTACGCCTCTAGCCACTATGGACCACTTAGAATCTCTAAAACGCATAATTGTTGCGTATCTTGGGTCATCTTTTAAACAGACATTAC
>MDTE01081908.1_pt1 | contig 11743 bp, 16 predicted proteins | sample 811231 | NCBI WGS metagenome assembly MDTE01 (sample SAMN05326651, study PRJNA326480) | marine metagenome | isolation source: seawater | place: Indian Ocean: Red Sea | collected 2010
CACTAACATTGATAAGTAACTACTTATTGCGTCTAGCTAATGAGGCAACCATCCGACCCAAAAATCTGTGATTGTTGGGGTGATGATATTTGGAAAAAACGTACTTTTCAAGACTTCGCAACGGGGATATGCAAGCATTGTAACAGGAGAATAATAGAATGAGTAGAGAAATTAAAGAATTGAAACAGAAATTAACTGAATTAAGAAGTGAGATTGCAGTATTGAAAAAATATATTGATAATTGCCGATCAGATTTAGACGCATTCAAAAATCAAGAGGATAAAATAGACAATCTCAATGAAAGAGTTAGGTTTGCTATGGAACATATAGCTGATGAGTTGGAAGTATCTTTGTTTAGTCTATTCGATCCGGTGGGTAAAAGATGAGTGAAGAAAGGGCAATTGCTTTTGTTAATCGTAATCATCCACATAATGATAAAGATGATTTTAGAACCCCTCAGTATCTATTTAGTTACATTGACGATAGGTATTCAATAGAATATGACGGTGCTTGTACACCAGGAGTAAATAATTTAGCACTACCCCTTAGACTTGAAGATGATTGGCCGAAGGGTTCGGTTGTTTATTCAAATCCACCTTATGATTCTGAGTCAATGATAAATTGGTTCTGGAAGGGTGAACAACATAAAGCTACAGGTGGCGTTCATATTATGTTGATACCGAATAAGTTATCTCAATGTTTTATGTCTGAAATGATACCATGTTTTGATGAAATCATATTCTTAGGTGGTCGAGTCAATTTTGAATCACCTTTTGCGGTCAAGGGTGGGGCTTCTATGTCTGGTTCTGTAATTACTCGTCAAGGTGGTTATCCAAAACAAATAGGAGTAAAATCAGTATTACTTAGAGAACTAAAGAGGCGATATAATGCTTGAATACCCATCAAAAATGCCCTGTGGTAAAATAATCACAAAGAAATGTAATTGCCCCGATCATTGTAAACATGAAACCGTAGGTTCGTACACTTCACCAGACGCTATAATGTCTGATTATGTAATTGTCAGTTATTGGTGTACCAGGTGCTACCGTAGAGGGATAATTAAAGCGGTAAAGAGGTGGGAGTAATGAATATAGAAAGAAAGTGGGCTATGCCTAATCATAATACCTTCTCAATTAAACCGATTAGAGAGTTTATCGGTGATGTACCGCTTCAATCTATAGATCCATTTGCTCGTAACTCTGAATTAGCTACTATTACTAATGATTTGAACCCAGAGTTTGATACTAACTATAATATGGATGCGTTAGATTTTCTAAAAGAGTTTGTAGATGAATGGGCTGATATGGTATTATTCGATCCTCCTTACTCTCTAAGACAATTGAAAGAATGTTATGATGGGATAGGTATTTCTATGACCCAACATCAATCCCAACACTTTTTCTCTGATTTGAAAAATGAAATAGCAAGGATAACTAAACCTAAAGGTGTTGTTTTATCATTCGGGTGGAATACTGTTGGTATGGGTATGAGTAGAGGATTTGAGATAACTGATATTCTTTTAGTATCTCACGGCGGAATACATAATGATACTATATGTGTTAAAGAGGTGAAAAAATGCTAACTAATGATGATGCAAGAACAGTAAATACGGGGTTAGATGTTAATTGTTGGATATTCGATCCTCCTTACAATATAGGATTTAATTATAATTCAAGTGTAAAAGACAATTTATCTTTGATGGATTATTTTTCACTTATTGAAGAATCAGTAACTAATATGTTTAATCATACTAATGAAGGTCATTTATTCATGATTAATTATCCAGAACAATCAGCAAGACTGTTACGGATCATCGAATCTACCGGATGGGGGTTCAAACAGTGGATTAGCTGGGTTTATCCATCAAATGTAGGTCATTCAAAGAAACAATTTACCAAAGCCTCAAGAGTAATTACTTGGTTTGTGAAAGGTGAACCAGAATATAACATTAGAGCAACGTTACAACCTTTCAAGAATCCTAATGATAAGCGAATCAAAGAAAGAATAGCTAACGGGCAGAAGGGCGTTGCACATTATGATTGGTGGGAGATAAATATCAGAAAAAACGTCAGTAAGGGTCATGCTGGTTGGGCTAATCAATTACCGAGAGAGTTAGTCGAGAGAATTATTCTTACATCTACAAAAAAGGGTGATATGGTAGGTGATTTAATGGCTGGTGCAGGTACTACTTTAGAAGTAGCTGTACCTTTAGAGCGTAAATGTTGGATAAATGATATCGACCCTAGATCAAAAGCGATTTGGAATAACTTATTAGCAAAGTGAAGAGGGATAAGTTATGCCTCGACCTACTGATATTCAACAAGAACGAGCGCGAACCAGAATCAAGCAAATGATTGCTACTCGACCTTCTGGTAGAACCAAAAGTAAAGAGAAACTAAGGATAGGTAAATTACTCGGTTACAAAGGAAAAGATGCAAACATTATTCGTTCTGTTGATAGGATAATTACAACAAATCGTGAAAGCCCTTCGGCTCGTAATTTACGAAGTAAAGATCAGGTAACTAAGATTGACCGTTCATGGCGTAATAGAATGAAGGGTAGAAAAATAGGTGGTAAAGATACTAACATAGACATTACACCTTTCTTGAAACCTGTAATTGATGTATCAGATTTTGAAGATCCTAAGTTTGATGTGTGGCTACCTGGTGCAGTAGAAGGTATCGGAAAAATCATCTTTGGTAAAAGACGAGGTATCATTAGAAGTTACTACTATTCTTTCAAAGGTCAAGCGAGAACCTTCGATGATGGTTACACAATTAATTCTACTCAAGGTATAGACAATAGTAGATGGTTCGCAGGTGATAATCCGTTAGGTACTACCTTTGGTTATCTGGATAACAAAGAAGACTTGTACCATATATGGAACATGAGAGTTAGAGCTTTATTCAATCCCAATTCACAATACCCTACAACAAAAGGTATCTTTGCACCTAACGCAGAATCAAGAGCGTTAATGCTCGATCCCGAAATAGCAGAGAAACTTACAGGAGAACCAGAAGCTAACATGGGGTATTATCTCACATCTAAGGAGGCAAATAAATGACTAAAGTAAAGGGTGCATTTCATGATGAAAGGAAAGGTGTATCACATTTCATAAGAAGGATAATGCCTACTAAAAAGAAACCGTCATTGAGATTTACTTTGGATATAGAAACTTGGGGATTAGACGCTCGGAAACTTGCTTTTGGAGTCATTCAGAATGTAGACACATTGGAACAGTACGTCTTTTATGACTTTGAGGATGGAAAGAAATGGATTCAAGAAAAAAGAAAAGAGTACATGGAAATCAATGGAATTACTGAAAAAGATGCGAGAGTATTAGTCTATGGACACAATGCTTGGAAGTTTGACTATCTCGGATTCTTTACTATTGAGGAAATAAAACAAGCGGATAAAATAGATTCCAAAGGTAGAATCTTAGTAGCTACCATTGATAGTGTAGAGTACCGAGATTACAAGACTCTGGTTCAAGTATCACTTTCACAAATTGGTGAAGCGTTAGGATTTCCAAAGGGTACAACCCCAATGAAGTTTAGGATCGGTGATGAATCGCAGGGAATAACTCAGGAGGATATTGATTACTGTATTCAAGATTGTAGGATTCTCTCAGAGGCGATTAAATCTCTTGAGGCTACCTACAAAGAATGGACGGGTTTAGAATATGATTTGGAATTACCATTAACTACTGCTTCTATGGCTTATCGTGTCTGGTGTGCGAAGTATTGGCCTAAGAATTGGAATACAATAAACAAACAAGGAAAGAAAGTGGATATTGCCTTCTGTGCTAATATCTTTCATGAGGCGTTACAAGATTCGTATATAGGCGGCAGAGTACAGGTAATAGGCGAACCAATGAAACTGTACCCTAACACTATTTCTCTAGATCGTAACTCTATGTACCCCTCAGAGATTGTCGAACAGGTATTCCCAGACATGATGGGTGCAACCTATTGTAAACCATATAGACATAACTTCGATAGGTTACTCGACGATCCCGAATATTGCATTTGGGCTGATATTACCCTTGAAGGTGATATTCCCTTCTTAGCTACTACAACGGAAGAAGGTAGAAGATGTTGGACTAATACAACCGTTACAGGGTGGATTTGTGAACCTGAGATAAAACACGCCTTAGAATTAGGTTATCAGGTAACTGAGATAAGGAACTTACATTATTCAAAAGCAATTAGACCGTTTAAGGAGTTTGTAGAGTTTTTCTATAATCTAAGAGTAGAGATGAGAAAGAAAAATGACCCTTCCCAATTATGGATAAAACTCATACTCAATGCCCTTTATGGAAAGTTCGCTCAAAAGGATATTGCTAAGAGAATAGACAATGATGAGGAAATAGAGAAGATAATTGAAGCAGGTAAATTAGACGATTATCATTTAGACTATTATGACGGAATTAGGGGTTCACTACCTTTCTTAGTAGCTAAAGAAGGAGATAAGAAGGCATCTTGTACTTGGTTTGGGTTTGCTTCTTTTACTACATCGTATGCGAGGGTATCACTAAATCGAGCAATTTTAGCCGCAGGTGATGGGGCTTATTACTGCGATACTGATTCCATTTTCTTTAACGCGGATAAGTTACCTGAAGTCCTTGAGGAAATCGAATTAGGAAATGAGTTAGGTCAATGGGATTATGAGATTAAAGAACCGACTAACTTTATTGGATATGAACCAAAAGCCTATCTCTTTATCACCGATGAGAAACAGAAAGTTAAGATTAGACATAAGGGAGTTAGCTTAACTGATGAAGCGGGTAACTTAGTTCCTCAAGCCGGAGATCTAACTAAAGAGCAGTTTTCAAGAAACGTAATTCAGTATAGAACCGCTATGAGAAGAAACCTACCTTTGGGGTCTAAACACGTTCAATCTAAGGTATCTAAGCGTCATTACGGGAAGAAATCACCTTTAGACGATGATTAAGTAAGGTTCAAGAAGGAAACGCCATTCGGAAACTTCGTGGGTATCGCTTCGGATGATGAGGTTCTGGTGCTAATTGATAAAATCATATCCGGCATGGTTGCAGATTCTCGGAGATTGATGGATCGCTTGACTAAGCTCGGCTTCGTACCCAAAGGTCAGATACCCACACTAATTTTTGCAGTATTCCTATTCGTACATAATTATGGTGAAGCCCGCCAAATTTCCACTATTTCAGAGGCTCTGGAAATCTCAAAAGCACAAACATTTGGAAACCCTATTCTTCAAAGGTTCTTTGCTGAAATGTCGGCTCAGACTGTTAATGGAACGGTGTTAAAATGATTTCTTGGGAAAACACATCTTACACCTTAGATCCTATTTTATTTCCTGTATTACTAACAGGAGGCTATGAAAATGAGTAAAGAGAAAAAAGAAGATGTAAAGGCTTGGAATATATTGTATGCTAATGAGGATATACTAATTGCAGTACCCCAAAAGGATGAAGAGGAATGATTGAAGAAATAGTCAAGGAACATAAGTCTGGTAAATTGGCTTATCATGTCGCTCTAGATCGAATGGTCGAAGAAGGTATGGAACAGTTAGAAGCCCATGAATTATTATTCCCCCCAATTGGGGATGATGATTTCGATCCGCAAATCCCTTTTGACCCAACGGACATAATGATGATTGATATTACACCAAGGAGTGAAGAGGAATGAATGATAAATCGTATAATGATAAAATGGTAACTTTCACAGTTCTACCGATAATCTATGTATGGATTTTAGCGAGTAGTGCGGTTGTTTATACAGGAATAACCAAACCGGAAATCGTTTTAGAAAATCTTGATGGGTTTATTGCTTTGATTGCTATTATTGGTGGAGTCGCTTTACCAGCTTTGAATACTTTACTTCGCACCTGGGAGGCAGAGAAAACTAATCAAATCGCGGATATGCCGGAACAGTATATACATGATCGTTCAGAAGATGCTTTGGAACATGAACACATGATGATTATTGAAAAGCAAGATAACACACATAAGGTAGATATTGAATCTTTCAAAGTAAAAGGTTGTGGCGAATGTGAGTGATGAATTAACAAAAGAGATTGAAACTGAAGATGGTAAAAGGTGGTTATCCACCGATGGTAAAGAATACAAGTCAAGGTCGGGTGCTTGGAAAAGATCTAAGAAATTACTTGAGCAATCTGAAGAACCAGAAGTAACAGAACCAGAAATTGATGAAGTTCAAGATGAAACTCCAATCTGGGCCACATACGACTACGGAGATATTGTAGATGAGGTATCACCTACTGAAACTGTACCTACGATCCTAAAAACGATAAAACCCGCAGCAGTAGCAAAGGGTAAACTAACCAAGAAAGAAATGGCGGCTAAGAAGTCAATGAACAAGTCAATTCTCACCGTAGGTTACAGAACAGGTGACCATTTATTGACTCATTATAGAAGGGCTATGCTTGAAGATCCAAAAGCAACCGCAATTACTCATAGTGATTCAGATTACAATTGGATAAGTGAAGTAACCAACGAAGCATTAGAGGATTCTGGGGTTATTGTGTCCGATATGGTAGGAACTTCTACGATTGCAGTAGTAGCTAACGCTCATTGGTTTGGAGTTCCTTTATACAAGATACATCAAGAAAGTGAAAAATCACCCTTCAAAGGTAAGGTTGGTGGTGCTTTTGGTAGATTTTTGAGAAGATTACCTATAATTGGAAAAAGAATTAAGGCTAAAGAAGCCTCGCAGACTTCATACACAGGTGGGGCTAAAGATGAGTAATTTTGTTAGTCATTTCTTTAGATGGGGTCTTTCAAATGAAAAAGAGAACCCTGTAAAAGAAAAAACCAGAGATGATGAAGAATACATATTACTCAATAAAAATTATGAAGAGGAATAAATATGCGAATATATGAAGCAGAAGAATATATTGAAACTTTAGATAGAAATCAATTATTGGCTATGATGGATAGAATAATTAGAGCCGTTGCAGATCGTGGTTATTTTGGTGATGAAACAGCTTTGAATGAAATTACCAGAATAATAACAAAACGAGATGACGTTACAGCAATAAAAAACGCAAGTCGATTATTTCCTAAAGAGGAATAGTCATGTCTATGCTCGATGATTTGTATAAACCGGACTACAAATCCCGTTTGACTACGCAGATAATTGGGCGTCCTGGGAGCGGAAAAAGTTACTACCTACGTCATACAATTTCAGAGTTTTTGAAAAGAAATAAAGATCCAGACTATCGCATGATATTTGTTTGCCCTAAGCATGAGATGATTCTATCAGACAAGAAGGAACACCAACCAATATCAACAGACAAGTTAGAGAAGCACTTGAGAAAAAACAGAGTAGCTATTGTCTACCCAGATATTGACTTCTTAGATCAAGAAGCGGATTATATCATTGACTTGATATTTGCTATTGAAAGAGAAAATGAAGGGTTCTCTGCTACTATTGTTATTGATGACTCACAGGTTTTTGTAGAATCGAGGAAATCAATTTCACCAGCTTTCAGAAGATTAGCATTGACGGGGAGATCTAGAGGAATACGTTATGTCGCCGTTGCTCATTCTGTAATTTACCAGAAGGACTTAGAGGGATCGACTTCATACATCATTATGTTCAATCTACCTTTCAAACAACATTGGACGGATTCGATAAAACGCTACGGGTTCAATCCAGAACCTTATGTGGAACAGTTAGCAGGTACGCCATATTCTCATGTTTGGTTCGATGTAACTACAACAAAGGTACGTCTTTTTCCACCTTTAGAGATTTAACTTCACCACACTTAGGACAATACCACCCTACGGGGTGATATGGTACTTTTGAGGTAGGTCTTGAATCACCAGGTAACTTCAATCGTGCTGAAGCTCTAAGCATAGAGCGATCACAACACCGAGGTTTTACCACATAGCATTCACAATAAAGGTCGTTTATCAAGATTTGGATGCACTATGTACGAACTCATTAAGTACCAAACCTTAGTGCGACCTGTTGAACGGTTATGATACTACAACCAATGATGCAAGGAATAAGCCTATCAGCAACAGTCGTGTTTGTTACTGCAATAAGTAACGGCATTTCGTCCTATTTCTTAGGAGGAAATACACTTGAAGAAGTCGTGCAAGGTCGCTTAGGAGGTCAGTAATATGGCTGGACTTCTACCAAGACTAACAGGCGACTCACTATTGAGTTACTTCTCTTTCGCAGCCGGAATTACTGTGGGAATGGTTCTCCTATCCCCTGTTGCGGATCAGGTGCAAGACGCAATTAGCAAGAACTGAGGTGATTAAGGATGAGTCTACGATACACTTTGGTTGAAACAAACTCCACAGACGTTCCAGGCGCAGCCGGAGCGACATACAACAGAGGATTCAACGTACCTGGCGGTGCGGTCGATGAAATCATCGTCCGTATTCAAGGAACAATGAACGCCGTTGGCGATCTAGCATCGGACACAGGATCTATCATAGCCGCACTTCGCGTCGTTTTGAATGGCGAAACTTTTTTCGATTTCCGAAATAACTTCGGTTCTAACGCTACCACAGGTGCGAGTGCAACATCAGTTTTCCTAAACGCTATGGGTCGTGGACGATCCCAAGATGTGAACAGCTCTACAACAGTTAGAGATTACTACATCAGAATCCCTGTCGGTCGAAATATCGCTGCAGGTATCAGCCGTCTGGAATACACCCTACAATACTCCGCACTTGGAGGTGCTTTCACGGGTGCTTCTATCGAGTGGTGGATGCGATACAATCCGGCTATGCAGAACACTGTAACAATCGGTGCTGCTACTTCTTACCTAACCGCAGGTGCGGCAGGTGGAGTAACTGAGCAAGTAGTCGTTAGAGTTCCCCAGAACGTACCAGGCGTACTCGCAGGTGTTATGATTCAAGGTGGATCGGCAGCAGATGTAATGACTTCCGCTCGCGTAATTTCCCAATCGGATTATTCCATCGACACCGATATGTGGAGAATGCTCGGAGGCGATATCCGAAACGGTATTTTATTCGCACAACCAGCCCAAGCAGTAGCAAACGGACTTTTAACATTCAGTCAGAAATCACTCGGGAATCTTTTCGTGCCGCTGTTCAATCTCAGCCTCCAAGACGATCTGAGGATGCAGATTACCACTACCGCAGCAGAAACATTCACTTTTACACCCGTCATCGTATCAGCGATAACAGGAAAGCCACAACCAGGCGCAGTACAAACACAGTCTGTACCAACATCGGTGTCTAAGGCAATCCTCGCTGATTCAGATGCACAGGCATGATTAGAAAACTAAATGAAAAGCGTTGAGCAGTATGTCGGGTCGTATTCTTAGAGCTACTTTAGCCGAGAATGCCCCGACTATGCTTAACGTAACTAACACCACCAACGGTAAGTTACTAATCAAGAATGCGGGGAACTTCGATCTCTGGGTAGGCTACGACGAATACGACGTAACCTTCGCAACAGGCGTAAACTACTTTGTAATTGATGCAGGGGTTACATTAGTTTTCGACCAATCTAACGGGGTCGGATTCCTCGCTCAAGATACCGGACTCTGGTTCGCTTCTCAAGGTGGGGCGGGTGAAGTCCAAATTTGGGTAGCAAATCAGGTGTGATTAGATGAGTTCCCCCGTACAACCACCACTAACTGTAACAACAGTCGGTGGTACTCCTGAAGGTCGCCCAATAACCACTATCAAGGTATCAAACGGGGATTTGACGATTTCTGGTAATACAGCTACCATAGACACTTCAGGCGGTGGTGGTGGTGGGTCTGGTACTGTAACTTCAATTGTTTTTAGTTCACCTTTAACAGGAGGGACAATAACAACCACAGGTACAGTAGGGATACCAGAAGCTGATGGTTCTACTGATGGTTACTTATCTTCAACCGCATACAATACATTCGATGGTAAACAAGATGCAATTACACTAACAACCACAGGTACAAGTGGTAATGCAACCTTAGTAGGTAGCACTTTGAATATCCCAAATTATACTAACACAGCTACCATTGGTGGTTCAATCGCTAATACTCAAGTAGCCTATGGTAGCGGTTCTAACACTATTCAAGGGTCAAGTAATCTAACTTTTGACGGTACAAATCTTGATGTTGCGGGTTATGTAAAAGCGGGTTCAATCTACATTGGTAATGGAACAGGTCAACTTGAAACAATAGGAGCTAATGACTTAATATTACAAACCAACGAAGGAACTAATTCTGGAAGCCTTACACTCAAAAACGGTGTTGATGGTAATCTTGTATTTTCACCAAACGGATCTGGGGCTCTTCAGCTAGATGGCGTTTCAGGTGGCGAAGATGGAAGAATAATATTGATGTGTTCTGAAGGTACACACTCTCAGACTATCAGTTCTGCGCCTCACGCTTCTGCTTCAACCTACGAGCTGGTTCTACCAACAGGACTACCAGCAGATGCGGATAACAAATACTTGGTTTCGGACACAAGCGGTAACATGAGTTTTACATCAGCTAGTGGTGGAGGTACACCCGCAGGGTCAGATAGAGAAATTCAGTTTAACGATAATGGTTCTTTCGGAGCTGTATCAGCATTCAAAATTGGAAGTAGTAACACTATAGGAATAGGAACATCTCCAAGTTCAGCATATTCATTAAAGACATTATCAAACATTCAATCTCTCGGCACTGTAGATGCAAGTAGCGTAAAAGGAACTAATGGAGGAAGTGCTACCCAACCAACCTTCAAATATAGCAATAACAACACCGGACTTTTCTTTTCTGCAACAGACCAAATTGATTTAACGATGGGCGGTTCAAACAAATTATCCTTCGGATCTGCTGGGGAAATTCTAATTGGCGGTACTGATGCCGGAACTAGCGGACAGGTACTAACATCTGGTGGTAGCGGTTCTGCTATGTCTTGGGCTACCGCAGGTGGTGGTGGAGGTATAAATTGGCCTAACTCACTAGACACATATACAGGAACCTTTGGATATGGTGATAACTTAGGAATTGGCTTCAATGGAAAACTAAGCACCCAATCCCCAACCTCAGCACAATGGGCAAACGGCACAATTCGATATAGACCGTGGATCTGTATGAAAGAAGGAAATTTAGCTAATTGGTATATTTGGTGTGCTGATCTTCCAACGGGAGGCTCTAATCAAACATGGACTGTCGGATTGTGGAATGTAGGAACAGATAATGTACCAGGAACTCTTAAATGCACTTCAACCATAATAATCTCAAGTAGCACAGGTATTCTTTCTGGAACGTGGACAGCTGAAACCGGACAAGACTTAGGGGTAAAGGTGGGTGATACATATTGGGTTGGTTATTACTCCACTTACGGAAGCTCAGCAACTTCAGCGAGTATGTATTGGTTTACAGGCGCACAAATAACCAGCTTTCCGGGTAGAAGACCAAACTCTAATACGGGAAATACATCTGATCCATGCCGTGTGTATGGTTCCAGCGGTGATATAGCGACTATAGGGGATAACCCAACGATAACGGGTGCTGATACTCAGACGACATCGGGTTGGCCGGTAATGTGGTACACAGTGAGCTGATTAAAATGTATGAACCAGAAGAAGTAGTAGGACAGATCGGTTGGTCTTGGGACCAAATAAGAGATTCAAGAAATACGGCATTACTATCGACTGATTTATGGTATTTGAAAGACCGTTGGGATAACCTAAGTTCAACAGCTAAAGGTCAATTAAATTCTTATCGTCAATCTCTTAGAGATTTACCTCAAACTTATTCCACACCAGAAGAAGCG
>MDTE01135622.1_pt1 | contig 11743 bp, 8 predicted proteins | sample 811231 | NCBI WGS metagenome assembly MDTE01 (sample SAMN05326651, study PRJNA326480) | marine metagenome | isolation source: seawater | place: Indian Ocean: Red Sea | collected 2010
GCACCAGTTATTGTACCAGTAAAAGCATAGTTTGCACTCAAATCTAATTTTGTATTTCCTACTGCATCATCTGCAATCTTAGCAGTACTTATTATTCCATCTGTAATATCTGATGATGTTAATGGAACTGTTGCGGGTTGTACTCCTATAAATGGCATATCATCACCTATGTAATTTCTAATATACTTAATGTAGCATCAATTTTTGCAGTTACACTACAATCAATTTTTATAATATCTGTGGTTTGTAAAACTACCTTACCACCAGAAAGCAGTTCTAATGTTGAGCCACTTGGTATACTAACATCTTTAGCTAATAAAACTGTTTCATTTGTTTCTGTGTCACTGGTATCTGAAACTAACTGAACATCTACTGTAACTGAAGTTGTATGTATGTTACACAGCATCAATCCTATCACTATTGTCGTTGTCGAACTTGGCACTGTATATAACGTCAGAGGTGTTCCTGCACTTGCAGGCATTGCTCCGTTAGTTTTGACTTTAAATGTGTTTGCCATTTATATCTCCTTATCCAAGTCCAATCGCAAAAGCTATTGGGTCAGCAGTGACAGCTATAGTGACAGTATCAGTTGCACTAGCAGTTGTTGTTATTCCTGATCCTGCGGCAATAGTTAATGTGTTGCCATTTGTAATAGTTTGGCTTGAACCTGATGATCCTGCTACTGTAAAACTTGTCATATCACCATCTGCTCCTGCTGGACCTTGAGGTCCAGTAGCACCTTGAGGTCCAGTAGGTCCTTGTGATCCAGTTGCACCAGTTGCTCCAGTAGCACCAGTAGCTCCAGTTGCTCCAGTAGCACCAGTAGGAATACCAAATGCAAATGTTGCTGTATTACCTGATTGTGACACAGAGGCAGTAGCTGAAGCACCAACACTCAAAGTTGATACACTAACTGCCGCTGTAGTAATATGGTTTACAGCTTCAGCATTTCCTGATGATGAATTAAATCCTAAAATTTTACCTGCTCTATCAGCCTTGAGAGGCAATGTTAAAGTAGCTGTTGAGTCATTATCTAGTAATCTTACTGCTCTTGAGTTTTCATCTTGTTGGTCAGATATCATTGTAATTAAAGTATCTAACTCTGTATTTAACTTTGATATTTCAAAAGCACCTGAACTAGGAAAGTCTGTAGTTCTTGACAAAGGTATATCACGAGTGATGACAACAGTACTGCCACCAGTAGCACCAGTGACAGAAGTTGTTACAGTTCCAGTAGAACCACTGCCACCACTCACAGTATACAATGAAGTATTACTTGTACTTGCATCAAAGGTACGTTCAGTGCCATCAACAAAAACATTTAAATCTGTTGATCCAGTAAAAAAAACGAATGGCACAGCAAATGAGGTTTGAGTTGCTCCCTGACTTACTGTGTAACTTACTCGTGGTGTATTTGCACTTAAAGCTATAGTCATATCTTACCTTTACTAGTTTTTATTACAAATGTCTATCTATTTCTACCTGACCCTAATGCTCTCAAATCATCATCTAATCCCATTAAACCTAATAATGGAAAATTATAAGATATAGTTTTTAATCCCTCTTCTGTATTATCATTGATAAGTTCACTAGCACCTATTACCCATTCTCTATACATATTTGGTGTAGCACCTAATAAACCAAAAGCAGAATCCCAACCAGTAGCATTATATCTACCTTTCAACCAACTATCATCAGGATTGTATAAACCAAATGCACCTGCCGCTTCAATACCTCTATATGCTAACTCAGAATATAAACCTAAAATACCTGATCTATCAGTAATCTGCATCATAAGTTCAGGATAATCTTTATTTTCAAACCACCAATCAGGCTTTCTCATAGCTAAAATTATATAAGACATACCTAAAAGGGCTATTGCACCTTGTAATCTAAACTTCTTTTGTGGGTCAAACATAGGTCTTAATATTCTTTGATTTGCCGCTAAAGAAAAATTATAAAATTGAAATGGAAAAGCCATAACTCCTGACTCTATACGAGCGATAGGATACCTATAAGAGCCATCAGCTTGTTTGCCAACAGATGCTCTTGGATCTGGCTCTATTCCCATTTTTCTCATATAAGGTTTCCATTTTTTATAAACAAAACCATCAGCAATATTAGGTCTATCAAAAGCAGTGGCATGAATTATTGTATTTCTTGCACCATTTGCAAGATAGGTTTGCATTATGGCTTTTAAATTTCTATCTGCTTTTGTTTTATCTGACCAACCTTGTATATTTAATAATGGCATATCAGTATCAGTAAACTGCCAACCATCATTATCAGCTAACCTTTTAGCTGTTGCTCTATCTATTCCATATCTATTTAAATCTTCAATATCAAATTCATCTAAAGAATCATAATTTTTTATTTGTTTATAAAACTTTGGTATTCTTATCGCTGAATCTACAAATTTTCCTACAGCAGTAATCAATGACAAACCATTAAACTTATAAAACAAATCTTCAAAAGCATCAGCAGTTTTTTCTATCTTACCAACTTTAACTGGTCTTACTAAGTCACCTAATATTCTATCTACTGCGGCTCTTTGCGATAACTCAAGACCTTCACTAGAATGTTGTAAATCTTTAGCATTAGCTTTGATCTTGTCAAAATTACCATCAACTGCTCTAAATACACTTCTTAAAACATTGCCTAATCCATGCTCCATAATAGGCATAGCAATAGTTTCAGTAGCCGCAGTTATTCCTGCACCAGTAAGATATGTCATACCTGATAGCTTTCTTGATATTCTAGCAAACTTAGTATCAAATCTTGAAGGATCTCTACTTATCTGACCTGCAACTTTTTCATATCCTGCTAATAAATCAGATTTTATTTCTGCAATAGCTTTTTGTGTATATTTTTTTGATGATTGCATTTCTGCTTCAACCATATCTAATAAATAATCTATGGTATCATCACCAAACTTTCTTGCATATTCTATTCTAAATCCCATCATCTTTGCATATTGCGACATAATAGCAGGATCTTTTATAATAAAATCAATAACCTTCCACTCAGGAATATTTGTAGCTCTCATCATTATATGTTTAGCTTTACCAACACCCATAGGTGTACTGTATCCATAAGGATCATCACCCTTTTCAAGTATTGTATCAACAAACTCTCTACCTACTCTTTGTGCTTGTGACAAAGTTGTTACTGGTATTCTTTCAGGAGTGTCACCTGCTACAAATTTTGTTACAAATCCTTCTTCTAAAAAATGATTTGCAAAAATATCTGCAAGTTCATTTTGTTTATCAGGATTATCTATAAGCATTTGTTTATCATAGTAAATTGCCCATTTATAGTTGGCTCTTGTTGGAGCATAATCTACTTCATAAAATTTTTGTTGTTTAAGTAGATTTGCTCTACTTAATCTGAATATTTCTTTTGCCGCCTTATCTTTTTCAGATAGTATTTTTTGATCTAATTCTTTAATTCTTGCATCTAACTTTATAAGAGCTTTTTTTGTTCCTTCTTTAGAATGAAATACACCCTGATCTTGTGCTAATATATCAAACTCTCTATAAAACTGTGCAATACGTTCCATACCTTTACGTTTATATTCTGGAATATTTGCAAAGTAGGCTTTATTCCAAGCAGGGTTACCATTGAGTATTTGTAATCTAATTATTTCATCTTTAAATTCTGCCTTAGATGGCATAGCTTTTAGATAATCTTGTGTAGCATCATTAAAGTATCTAGTTTCTAATTGTTTTCCAAAAAGGCTTTGTACTTTTTGTGTAGGTGTAACATAGTCTATGCCTGCAACTTTACCAGTTCCTTTAGTTTTATACATTTCCTCCATGTAAAGATTATCAAGATATGCTTCAACATGAAGTCCTTTGCCTTTATATCTTTGTTGCATCATATCAATAGATTGCATAGGCTTACCTTGCATAGATACACTACCATTATATTCTATTTGCATATCTAAATCTTTAACACTTTCAGGTGCTTCAACACCATCATACTTGCCAAAATGTATTCGTCTTGAAGGTAAAAATTTATTTATAAAATTATATCTATCTATTGGCAGTTCTCGTAAACTACTTCTTAATGGCTGTTTAAAATTAGGATCTGTACTAGCTTTATTTATTGCATCTTCTGTAGCAAACACTTCATCAGTTTTTGGACTTGGATCTTTTAAGTTCTTATGTTTAGAAACAATATTACTAAATTTATTAGCTATTCCTCTACTGCCTCCACCAAGTAAACCTGCAAAAACTGTATTACCTGCAATATTAGTAACAGATTCTTGATATGTATTAAATGGATCAAATGGTGCTCGAAGTGCCTCACTACCCATACCAAAAAGGAAACCCATCTTTCCTGCTTCTTTTGTCACACCCAAAGCAGACTTAGCCGCCCAAGCGGCACGAATACCAGTATTAAATACTGGGTGAAAGAATGCTATATTTAATGGATCAACAACACCTGCCACTAATGTTGCACCTATACCTGATCTCTCAAAGATCTTTCTATTCTCTTGCATAGATAAAAGATCATCTTTTATGTAATTATAATGTTCTAAGTTCTTTGCTCTTGAAAGTTCGTCAGCAAACAAATAATCATTGTTATCTTGTATTGTTTGTTTCCAATCAAAGTTTTCATCATATGGATCAGATGCAAATGCAAAATATTCTTGTGTAGCATTTGTAATAGGTAACCATTGATATTTAAGATTAGCTACAAATCCTTCTGTAAAAGATGGATCAGTTCTACCCTCACTATCAGGATATATTAAATGTAAAGGTGTATAATCCTGATCTCCTTTAGGAGTATAGTCCACAAACTTTACATCAAATGGATTATATACCATTAATCCTCCATCATAAAGTCAACATCTCTTACATGAAAACCTAACAGAGATACCCTATCTCTTACTCTTGAACCAGTTTGTGTATGTACTTTAGTTTTTTCATTACCAAACTCTGCAACATTATATGCTTGATGAAAACCTGCTTGTCTAAAATGATAGTTTCTAATATCTATATCATCTGAGTTTATGGCATTGGTTATAGATTCATAATACAATGGAAACTTATTTTTTACATTTTCATGCCCTAGTTGATAAGAAAAATCTATCAATGATTTTTGCCTTTCACTACTAAGAGTACCAAAATTATCAAACTCTTTAACATATTGATCGTATATATCTTTTATTTTTGCAGTATAAATTTTATCTGCCGCTTGTTGTAAAAGACCTCTGATACCTTTTGATGATAAGTTTCTTTTAAATTCTCTTTCTTTTACTATTAACTCCTCAAAAGAATAATCATTAGATTTTAAATCTGCCTGTAATGTTTTTAATTCTGTAGCTAAATCTTGTGGCATAAAACTAAAATCTCTTTCAGTAAGATCTCTTATATTAAATCCTCTACCAATAGATAATGTATTTACATCTCTATATGGCATAACTCTAAAGCCTTCTTTTTCAGAACTATAATTAATAATATCTATTAAAGAATTTTGTACTTCTACAGCAACATCAGGTGTAAAAAAGTTTTTTACATCTTGTATAACATCTTTAATGCTATCCTTTGTAAATTTATATTCTGATAATAACTGCCATGATGGATTATCATAACCTTTATTGCCAACTTTACGTTCCAAATAATTTTCACCTAAACCACCTACATATTCTTTAAAGTCTTTCAAACCTGCTTGAATACGTTGAGCATCAGCACCAGTGCCATACTTTGTCATACCTTCAAATTGTTTTTGATCTTCTGATCTAAATGTAACATCAGCAGTACGTTCTTCAGGAATTATAACTGGTGCATCTAAGTTCTTAATAGATTTAAATGTAGTTTTATAATTAAGACCATTATTTTTTACATCAATAAAATCTTCTATATTTATAGCTTCTAAATCAGGATTATATAAACCTAGATCAGATGGTGGTAATGTAGCACCTTTACTTGCTAATCTTTTTTTAAATCCTTTATCTAACATAATTTTTTCTAATTCTTTTACATTAACAGCATTTTGTTTATCAAACTCTCTAGTTGTAAAAGTTATTGGTGTAGCTTCATTATTTAATATCTGCACACCTGCTTCTGTTACTAAAGTATATCTTTAGTCACCAAACTGTGAGTTTCTTACATCAGGTAAAAGAAATACATCTTCTCCTAAACCCTCATATCCTGATGTAGTTTCCTGAATATATTGATTTACATGATCTACAAACTTATCATAAAGTGGTCCAGTATATTTTCGTTTAGGTGTAAATCTAGTCTTTGTAGTTGTATCTCTTGCAAAAAAATCATAAACTGTTTCATCTTCTATAAATATATTATTATATGTTTCTTCTAAAACATCTTTCATATTTTCTTTTGTAAATTCTACAATCTTGCCATTCACAGATCTTGCATTTTTAAATACCATCAATTTATTTGCATATGGTTTCATAATACTCCATGAATGTCTTGGTACATCAGAGTCCTCTAGTATAGCTTCTAATGCACTATTAACTGTAGTTATAGTTGAGTCAGGATAAAACTTTGCAAATGATGTCATAACAGAATTATCTAGTTCGTCTTTTGTGGTATTAGGTCTAGCAAAATAATCAAACACAGCTACTGTATCATTGCCATTAACTGAAGCGGCGGCATTGATCAAACTGAATTTAAAATACTCGTCATCATAACCTTGCAATCTAGGCGCACCAGTTGATGTATATGCTGTATTATTCCATAAATCTAAAACCCTAGCCGCCATAGCTTTTTTCTCAGCAGGTGATCTATTTTCAAACATAGAAAGTTTTAAAAAATTATCTGCCTTAAATAGATCATGTGCAAATTTAGGAACAACATTTCTACTCATAACTTTACTAACTACAGCACTATATGTAGCGGCATCTAAATCAAAAAAGTTAGTTGAGTTTATTTCTCTACCAAACTCATTATTCAAACTTAAATTTAATTTTTCTCTGGTATCTTTTGTATTTTCTAAAATAGAATCTGAATTATATATAGATCCAACACTATAATCTAACTCCATAGCTTTCATTAATTTACTTGCATCACCTGATCTATTGCTAATCTCTCTAGCAAGAACAGCCATATCAACTCTATCTAAACTAAGTTCCTCTTTTAGATAATATACTTTCTTTAATTCTTCAGGACTAACTTTACCTCTGGTAGATCGCACAACAAAGTTTATTAATTCAGGTGATAATCTTTTAGAATTAAATACTTGCTCGATAGCTTTTATAGCATCACCATTTTCACCAAGCCTATCTATTACATTATTAATTGTTCCTAATGCTTGGCTTCTTCTTAGCATTGAACGAAGGTCTTGAGCTTTAGGTGCTTTTATATGACCACCTGCAACTAATTCATTAATTTTATTTTCAGCATCAGTAACAGTATTTTTTATATCATTTTCAAGATTAATTATATCTTGAGTATCTTCAGATTCATTTGGATCAAAGTTAGCTTTAGAATATATTAATGCAGTAGTAGCTGATATATCATCTTCTAAAGTTATTAGTGTATTTTGTGCGGCTATTCTTTCATCTCTTGCTATTGTATCATTTAATATTTTATTAGAATGTAAAACTTTTTGGTTTGTTACCTTAGTAATAAAATCAGGTATATACTGATCCATACCATTATCTTTAAAACTTTTCACATGAGATTCTATAAAACCTTTAGCCTCAGAATCAAACTTATCTTTATCAAATTTATTTTTTGCCGCAAATTCACCAAACTTTTGTTTTGCCAAAATACCCATAGCATCACCATATCTTTGTGCTAAAACCTTTTCTGCATATGGTGTGCCTACTTGTGTAAAGTTTGCTTTTTCAAATTGCAACTTACCATCTTTAATTACTGCTAATGTTTTAGCAGTATTAATATCTTTTTTTATGGCATCTTTTCTTGCTTCTTCCCAAAATATTTTTTGCATAGAGTTGCCTAAATCTGCAACTGCATTGCCAAGTTGCACTGCACCAGTGTCAGCGGCAACAACACCAACTGGTCTATTTCTAAATGTTGTAGGTTTTGCTTTTACAAATTCTGCCATTATACCATTGTACTCGTTTTATATGCACCACTTATAAGAGTGCCAAATGCTTTGTATCTATATGCCTTTGATAAATTATTAGCTTTTGTTACTGCCATAAGTGCTTGTTGTGAATACTTACTTTGCTCTGCAAGATTTTGATAGTTAGATCGTTGTGCTAATGTCTTAGTATTTTGTTCAGCATTTTTCAATAATGCTTTATAAGATCTATCTGATCCCATATCTCTACCAGTAGTTCCTGCCACAGCGGCATTTTGTGATTTAAATGTTTGCAGATTTGCCATAATATCATTGTGTTCTTGTAGTGCTTGTAACCTTCTTATCTTAGCTTGTTCTCTAATATTTCGAGCAGTCAAAGCACCTTCCATTCTTGCGGCTCTACCTGCTTGTTGATAACCATAAGCTGTTACTGCTGTTGATGCTATTGCTAATGCTATATTAATCAAAATGCTACCTCTACTATCATACCATTAATCTGTAAATCCAAAGGAAAAGACTGTGATACTATAACTCTAGGATCACGACTATATCCTAATAACCTAAACTCTTCTTTACCAGTTACAGCAGATCTTTCCATAAAACCACCAGTTACAGTATCCGTTGTATTTCTTATAACCAAATCTCTACTTGTTGATGTTGTACTTGGTCCTTGCACACTAACAGCAAGTGTTGAATGTAAATCTAATATGACTTTTGGTATTTGTCTAGGCTCTCCAGTTAAAGGACCACCTTGTATAGCCGCATCTATAGGTAAAGTTTTAAGAGTAGGAGTAAAAGCATATCCTATAAATGCTTGACTTAATCCACTCTTTACAGCACTAGCATCTATCTCACCACTTGCTACTGTAAACTCTCCTAAAAAATCATTACCATTTGTTGCTTTGACTACAGCATTATTACTAAAGTGTGATGTCAAACTACCAAAGACACTAGCACTACCACTAAATGTGTCACAAAAATCCATAGGCATATCATCTTGGAACTCTTCTAAAAACAATTTAGTAGTACCTGACCCATCATCTCTAGCACAGACTACAAACAATCTTTCATGTACTGCACAAATACTATGCCAAAAACCTTGTGTATCCCAAAGACTCCACCCTGCTTTTTGATCTCCTCTTACAGAATAAAACACAGCTATAGTGCCATCATTATTTATAAGAAAAGCATAAGACTCACTTCTATTTAATGCACCTTTGATAGATGTTTGCTGTACTGGATCTAGTATAAGATGTGGAGCAAGACCTGATACAGCCACAGATGTATATGCACTTTCTGCATCTGTAAATAAAAACTCTCTTAATGCACTACCAGTTTTCTGTATAAACAAAGTAGCACCATCAAATACAGTAGGCTTTACAAAACTAGAACCAAAAGGTGTCTGTCTTCTAATCTGTGCATTAGCAGGGGTTACTGGTTTATTAGCAACAGTAGGAATGAACAACTCTGCACCAGTAGTAAATATTTGTAAATCTCTATTAGATACTAAATGTCTAATAGAAAATATCTCTCCCACATTAGCAGTAAGATCTAAAGCATCATTATCTTCTGCATCAGCAACATCAAAGTTAAAAAATAATCCTGATTTACTGCCCCATATACCATCAGGCTGTGCCAAAGTGCCACCAAACCAAAGTCTATTTTGATGAAATGTAACTGCCGCAGGATAGCCTCGAAGATTAGAATAAGACATTTCACTAAACTCAGTAGTAGCCGAGCCAGTAACAATACGAGGACTACCACCACCTATAGCACTAGATGTAGCAGTCGCACTACTACCTGCTGTAAATTCAAATGTGTTTTCATCAGGAACAGCAGTAATAGTTCTTGCACCATTTATATTACTATTAGCTATACCACCTACTGCACCTGCTCTTTCAAAAGTAACTGATGCTCCAACAGCTAAACCATGCAATGCTTTTGTAACTCTAACTGTGCCACTACCTTCAAAAGTTTTAAGACTGTCTATTTCAAGTTGTTGTAATAATGTTCCATTTATAGTTGCAGTAGCAGATGTTGCACTAGCCACTGCTGTAATTCGACATCGTGTTTCTCCAATTAATAAATCTACACCTATATGTTTTGATGTGCTGTCTGTATTAAAATAATCTGCTGACGTAGTAAGTGTAACACTGCCAGTTGTGCCACTTGCAGTTATAGTCGTACCTAATGCTTGAAAACTAAAATATGGCTGAAAAATATCATTGCCATCTCTTGATGTATCAAACCCAAAAGTAGATATAGTAAATGTAGTAAGTCCAGTTCTTTCTAATATTTTTGTTGGAAAAGTATTATGACATATAAACATAAGATCACCTTGCTGTGCAAAAGTAATCTCTTCAAGATAAGATGCTGATGTTGTATTAACTAACCATGATTGTCCAGTAAGTGATTGTATAGATGACACAGATCCATCAGTAGGACTAATTTGAAATATCTCTATCCTTGTATTACTAAATGCTATTATATATTTTTCATCATCTGAAAATATAAAAGGCTCTATTCTTACACTTTGTCTAAGACTAGCCAATGCAGTAAATGCAGGATTACTGCCAAAGTTATGTAATCTTTTTGTACCAGTTCTTTTTTTTAATCCACCTTCAGATCTAATAAAAAAGTTTCTAACTTGCTCACCTGCATTAGTATATACTTTTGTATCTGTCCTAGATGTTAAAGAAGGACTTATCTCTCCAAATTGAAAGTTATTTAATGGCACTCTTACTCTAGCCATTTAACTTCTCCTATTAGAAATAAATCTTGATGTAACTAATTTTCTTGTTGTCTGTTGTTGTGCATCTATATTTCTAGCCTTTGCCATAAGCTGATTAGCTTTTGTTTCCATAATCTGCATAAGACCATCATCTCTTGCTATTGATGTAGCAAAAATAGATGCCAAAGAATATTGCAATGCTAAAGAAAAGTAAGATGGAAAATCAACTTCATCTGCTCTAAATGTAAAATCTGCTACTAAAGTATCTGATGAAGTGCTATCACTAAATACTTTGTCACCATAAACTGTAAACTCTATTAATCTATCATTTATAGTTACACCATGTAAAACTAATAGATTACTAGGTAACTGATGTGCTATATCAAATCTGCCAGTAGGAACATCTGATAATTGATTAAGAACTGCTTGTTCTGTAGCAAATCGCCATCTTGCTGTAGATAACATAGCTCTAACTGTATCTTCATACATATTAGTTGCTACTAAGGCTTCTGTACTAGAAGAGTCAAATGAAGTAATAGGTTCTGCACCAATAAGAACTAAGGCTCTTGATGCTATATCTATTGCTGAATTTGCTACTGTACTTGCCATATAAAGATAGGGGGATTGCTCCCCCTACTCCTAATCTCCGTCTGTTTCTGCCACAGCAGTTCCGTCTGAAACGTCAACTACTGATCCAGTATTGGATAGAACAGTACAGAAATGTGTTGTTGGTGTATTAGTGTCCATAACAATTATTAGATCTCTAACATTCAACATACCTGCGGCATCATTAAAATACCCTGCTGTATTTACAGTAGCAATCGCATCTGTTGATTGATAGATGAATAACTGCACTCCACTAGCACCTGCCATTCTGTGTAAACCACTTGCACTATAAGCCATCTAACCCTCCTATTAATTATTATCAAGGAGTTCATAGACACCATTGTTATCAATAACAACAGCACCCATAGACATCATTGAGGTTGCTAA
>MDTE01067921.1_pt1 | contig 11742 bp, 15 predicted proteins | sample 811231 | NCBI WGS metagenome assembly MDTE01 (sample SAMN05326651, study PRJNA326480) | marine metagenome | isolation source: seawater | place: Indian Ocean: Red Sea | collected 2010
TGACACTGCTACTGGTGGATTAACTCTTGATTCTAATAGTGGAACAACAACAGTTGATGATAATTTGGTTGTTACTGGCAATCTTGACGTTGATGGAACAACTCAACTTGATGGTTTGAATGTTGATGGTAGCACAACATTAGATAACACTACAATTGTTGGTACATTAAGTGTTTCTGGATCTGCAACTATTGATAATGTTACTATAAATGGTAGCACTGTTACTGCTACAACACTTAGTGGTCAAGCATCTGCTTCTGACACAATCAGGACAAAAGCAAGAAGCACTAACGCTAATCACTTCCTTACCTTTGTAACTTCAAACACATCTTCTTATACAAACAAGAATCTCTTTACTGACGGTGGTATTTACTATAATCCAAACAAAAATAGATTATATGTTGCGAATGACATTTATGCATTCGTATCTGACGATAGACTGAAGTCTAATAAGGTTGGTATCACTGGTGCTCTTGATAAAGTAAATTCATTGAATGGATTTACTTATGAGTTTAGTGATGCTGCTATTGAACTTGGATATAATAATGATGGAAGAATGGTTGGTGTTTCTGCACAAGAAGTAGAAGCAGTTCTTCCAGAAGCAGTTGGTTCTGCTGCTATCAATGAAGGTAAAGATACCGATTATAAGACAGTTCAGTATGAAAAACTTACAGCATTACTGATTGAAGCAGTCAAAGAACTCTCTGAAAAGGTTTCTGCCCTTGAAGAGAAACTAAATAACTAGAAAAGCATCCAGAGATGGCGAATTATAACAAGCAGTTTAATTTTCGTAATGGTGTTCAAGTTGATGACAACAACTTTGTTGTTAGTCCAACAGGACTGGTTGGAATAGGAACTACAATTCCAACCCAATCACTTGACGTTCATGGAAATATTACTGTAACTGGATTTGTCACAGCGACTACGTTAATTGGTAAATCACTGGAAGTTTCTGGTGGAATCAGTGTTGATACACTAAATCTAACCTCTCTTGTTGGTGGTGGAGTTAGTATTAGAAATGGAATTATTACCGCAACTGACGCATCATTTGGTGTTCCAGGTATTGTCACATACTATGGTGATGCTCGCTATCTTCAAGGTATGCCCACATCACAGTGGGTTGATGTTGATGCAGGTTTAGGATATACCAGCATTTATGCTGCCGGAAATGTTGGAGTGGGAACGACAGATCCACGCTTTACTTTCCAGGTTGGAGGAAATGCAGATAATGCTCTTGCAGGATTTGGGACTGGTGTTGGTATTAGTTCTGGTGGCGATGTTCTGATTAGTGGTATTACAACTTCAGGAACTTTCGTTGGTATTGGTTCTGATATTCAAGATTTAGATGCAAGTAAAATTGTATATGGAACTATCAGCAATGATAGAATTCCTGTATTGTTGAATTCAAAACTACCTCAAGAAATTGTTGTTGGTGGTGGTCTCACTGTAACTAGAGATTTATCAGTTGGTACTGCTGCAACTGCCATTCATTTTGAATCTGATACTATTCAATCTGGTATAATCACTGCAACAACCACATTTGAAGGAAGTCTTACTGGTGTTGCATCATCTGCATCAACTCTGGTTGGAACTCCAGATATTGTTGTTGGTGTTGTTACTGCAAATACAATCTTTGCATCTAGTTTTATTGGTACAGTCACTGGAACAGCATCCACAGCAACATCATTAACTACTGATGCAGAGGTAGATATTGATGACTTAACTGTTGGTGTTGCGACAGTTACAATTCTTGGTATTGGAACTGACTATTTAACAGGAAGAGTTGCAATAGGTTCTGATGCACTTGGTAACAATTCAGATATTCTTATTAGAAGAGTTGGTTATACTACAACACCAGCATCACTGAGACTAATAAGTGAAAACGATACTTCAACTATTTCTATCGGCAGATCCGATTCATTAATTGGATGGAATGCTGCTCTTAAGTATGGTGATGATGATGGAAATTATACCACACCATATTCATTAGACATCATCAATTATGGTGATGGAAACATCAACAGTCGCCTACAAGCAGGTACTGTAGGTGTTGATACTGGTTCTTTCTACTGGCATAATTCAACTGCCCCCATAATGGCATTGACATATGATGGTAATTTAGGAATTGGTATAACACATCCAGAATATGATTTGGACGTTACTGGTTCCATAAGAAGCACTGGTATTGTAACTGCGACAGATTTGTATCTTACTGGAAGTGGTGTTGTTGAAACAGACTTAACTGTTGAAGGTTCCTTAAATATATCAGGTGGATTAACTGCTGATGTAACTGGAAATCTTATTGGTAATGTAAATATTACTACAGGGATTTCAACCTTTAGAGATGTTATTGTTAATCAAACACTAACAGCAGATAAGATTGGTATTGGTACTGATATATCAGGACAATCTCTTGTATTTGCAGTTAATGATGAAACTAGTTCTTTCATAATAAATCCACAGGGACAAGTTGGTATCAGAACTGAATATTTGGTTGGAGGTGTGAGTGGCATCAATGCTCCAACAACAATTTCAGTTTTTGGTGCGATTGGTGTTGCTACAAATACATTTGGGTCTGGAACTCCTTGTGTTGTAGATTTTGGTAATGTTGGTACTGCAAATGATCCAGCATTTGCAACGAGAGAATATATGAGAGTTCCAAGAGTAACTGCTGCACAGATATCAGCATTTACTGGACTTCAAGGTGGTGAGATTGTTTATGATACAGATAATAATGTTCATAAAGGATATAACGGCACAACCTGGAATAACCTCTACTAATAACTGATATGGCACTTCAATCATCTGGTCAACTTAAATTTTCCCAGATTGAAAATGAGTTTGGGAAAAATGGATCACGTAGTCTTGGAAAGTATCGTGTTAGTCAAAGTTTTGGCGCACTAAAGAATTTACCATTGGATAGTGGTATACCTCAGTCTGGTCAAATTAAATTTAGTGACTTTTATGGGAAACGACTTAATATCATTGTAAATTACTATTCTGGAGGAACAGTTTATCGCCAAAATGCCAGAAGTAAATACAATAGCAATAGTTCAGGACAAGTTCCATGTGTTGGAGGATTTAGATCTAGACCTTCAAATTCTTCGGGTACTAAAGTTAGGATACATGTCAATAAAAAAATTGGTTCTAAAAAGTCTAGTAATAGAACACTAGTAGCATTAAAAACTGGTACTTGGAATGGTGGAACACAGTTAATAGTTGATGTTGGTGGTAGTGGAAAAATTATAGGTGCTGGTGGTAATGGAGGAAAGGGTGGAGATAATAACAAAGATAAAGGTGAAGATGGTGAAAACGGAACTAGTGGATTAGGTCTTTCATATCCGGTAACCATTAACAATAGCGGTCTTATTGCTGGTGGTGGCGGTGGTGGCGCTGGAGGCGGTGGTGCATATGATACTGATAAATGGGATGATGAACTAGCATCTGGCGGTGGTGGCGGCGGTGGCGCTGGACTACCCTCAGGAAATGGTGGAGAACGTGGTAATGGTTGGGAAGCAGATGGTGAAAAAGGTGAAGATGGTGGTCAAAATGGCGGCGGTAGCGGCGGCGAAGGTGGCAAACAAGATGGTGAAGCGATTGGTGGAGATGGTGGTAATGGAGGAGATCTTGGTGATGATGGAGAAAATGGTGAAAAAGGAAAAGGTGAAAAAGATTCAAATGGAGGAGAAGGTGGAGAAAATGGATATTGGATTGTTACTGATGGAAATAATTACAGCATTACCACTTATGGTGGCACAACTGAGGGTAGTGCTACTAGTGCGGACCCTGATTAATCTATTATAACTAGATTATAATAACTTGATTTTATTATGGACGATTTTATAGGAGTATATGATGGTGCAATCCCAGAAACTCATTGCGAAACTTTAATAAATTTTATTGATAAATTAGAAGAATGTGATTCATTGTCATCTGCTGGAGAGAAGAAGCATTTAACAGATCACAAATCATATAACGCATCTCATCAATATCATACAACTAATGGTTCTTGGTTAGGAAAAAACTTTTTACCCTATATTCGAGAACCAGTAAACAATTATTTAAAAAGATATAGTGTCTTTGGCGAATGTAAGTTTTTACTATATGATGTCAAAGTAAAAAAAATTCCTGTTGGCGGTGGTTTTCATAATTGGCACTATGAGAACTCTAGGATTGCATATTGCACCAGACAATTTGTTGTGCAAGCATATTTGAATGATGAGTTTGAGGCTGGGGAGACTGAATTTTTGTATATGAATAAGAGAATCAGTGCAAAGCAAGGGAGAGTTATAATTTTCCCAGCAGGATTTACTCACGTTCACCGAGGAAATCCACCTATTGGTGGAGAGAAATATATTGGAACCTCTTGGGGTATGTTGCAAATTGGAGAAAATGAGTCATGAAAAAATACAAGTCAGGTATTCATTATGGGGAAGATAGAAAATCAGTATCTTTAGAAGCATCCTTTCGACTTTTGAAAACTATACACTGTAAAACAGAAGAATATAGGGATCATATGGTTGAAAAACTTGAAAGACTAAAGAATGAAAATTTTAATCGAGTATTGATTCCAGAGTTTACATATACAGTTGATGGTAATGATGTAAGTTATAACGTAGAATTTATTAAAGGATATGGAGTTGGTACAATTGTGCCACAATTTGCAGAAATAATAAAAGAAGATGTTGTGAAACGGATTAGTCCGTGGACTTTCACTGATTTTGCTACGGTTAACTTTATCGTAGAATTTAAGACCAATAAAATATTTTCAATAGATTTTCAATCATATTGTTATTGTCCAGATATGGAGAAGAGAGACCGTATGTGGGATATGGATGTTAAAAAGGACAAGGAAAGAATACAATCAGTGATGTCTGGTAATTGGTACCATATTGCGAGAGGTTCGTGATGAGTAATATAAGAACCACAACTATTACCAAAATTGATGTAATTGAAGGTGATGTATCTGCAGATATTGACGCTCTAAATGATATTGTATTGGAAAATGTAGATAGTAAGTTATCAGAAAAAACTTATAATAGTAGAAATGAAGATAGTTTTTGTCCTCCCAATGAAATAGTTGATGAAATTATTTCTGAAATGGTAGCAGATTTCAAAACAGCAACTGGTCATGATATTAGATGTACCCAATATTGGGGTCATGTACATGAACATAATATGAGCACCAATACACATAATCATGGAGAATGTTTTGCATCTTCAGTGTTGTACCTTTCCGTACCTGAAGGGTCTGGTGATTTAGTTTTTATTCCAAAAATAAATCAATATAATAATGCAATGTATAGAACGTACTTCCCACCAGCAAAAGGAAGATATTATATGTTCCCAAGTTTTATTGACCATTATGTAACTAGAAATCAGTCTAAAGAAAAAAGAGTTTCCATTTCATTTAATTTTAGAAAGGTATGAATTGTATTCATGTATTGGATGATGTTATTGATAACTCTGCTTTGAAAGAGTGTCAAAGAAGTCTACTAGAACCACTTACAAAATCTACAAGAGAATTATGGTTTAATCTTGATACTAAGCATGTGTATCAAGAGTTTTGCTTGTCAATGATACATCTAGCAAACTCTTACTATAATTTACAAGATTGTAGTGGATATGAGTTTTGGGCACATAGAAACTCAAGACCACCAGAACCAAGATGGCATATAGACTGTGATGAAAGAAGAAAACATGAGGATGATTTAATGACATTCCCCCTGTGTTCTATTGTTTATTATCCTTATGTTGGCAAAATTACAGGAGGTAATTTGCGTATATCACACAATACTGAAGTAAAGTTACATTCTGATAAAGAAACTTTCAACAAAGTTCGATCAGAACATGTAGATGGAAACCCATTGTGCGATATTATTGTACCTAAAACAAATAGAATGGTAATTTTTCCACCAGGAAAATTCCACATGGTTGAGGATTTTTGTGGAGAAAGATATTCTTTTGTAATAAATCCTTGGGATGGTGTTAAATACAAATATCCCATCACTACATCATGAAAGGAATTTTCAGAATAGAGGAGTATGTAAAGGAAACTGAGCAAATTGCAGTTAGATTTTGCAGACTCCATTCACATAAAAAAATAGAAGAACATAATCTCATCTACTATAGTTTGGATAGTCTGGATACTTATAGTTTAGATTGCTTTATTGAAAGTTTAATGATGAAAGCAGCAGCGCAGATTGAAAAGCAAGATAAATCTGGACCAATTATAAACGACACTGAAATTGCTGAAGGTACCCTTGATGTAGAATCCCTTGTTGGTAGAAATATTGAAGCGGAGATAGGAACTTATAAAAAGGGACCAATCAAGATGAGGAGAGTTGAATTATGAAACCACCAAAATTCAAAAGATACTTCAAAAAGTGTGAAGAATTTATGATATGTGCTGAGATTGGTGAAAAAGGAGTTGTCGCAGCGGAACATCATCTGATGAGAAATACTCTGTATCAATATGGATTATATGGTTCTGGAAGATTTGCTAAAGTATTTGATTCAGATTATGTTGAAGTAACTAGCAATGGTACTTTATATGATATAAAACACTTGAAATATGATGATGCCATATTTCAATCATATGAAGACTTTTCTATGATTGGATTCAATAGTCTGACTAAAGAGCAAGATTGGGATGGAGAATTGATTACAGAATCTTTTAGAGCAGTTAGAGATGGATACCTAATTTGCTTTGATGGTCATCCTACTGTTAATGGTATTGAATTATCAAGATATGATTATTCTAAACTAACACTTGGTAAACAATATGATGTATCAATAAATGATGGTGATGCCTTAGCACTATTTTCTAGAGTATGAACCTAAAAATAAAATCCAATGTCAATCAAATAGAAAAAGAGATTGACTCTGGTCAGTTTGAAATGAATCTATCAGATCATATTCTATATCTCAAATCATTTGTTGATGTAGAAGATTGTGAGGAGTTGATTCGTTCAATAAGTAATGAAGGTTTAGATAAATCAACGGCATACACAGATGGATTACTGAATGATGATGCAGATTCATTCTTTGATCCAGATATTGATGTGATAAAAAAGATACAAGATTACATATATGATGAAGGGTTAAAGTTATATTCTGAGAAAGTAAGAGCATTTAATTGGTCATACTTCAACACTAAAAAGTTCTACTACTCTGAGATGATGGTAAGGAGATACCATTGCAACTCAGAATTTAGTTACCACTATGATGACTTTCTTGAAGAGTTATTTCCTCAGTGGTTTGTAAGAAGAAAGAATGTGTTGAGTTGTACTGTATATCTAAATGAAGACTATAAAGGTGGTGATATTCAGTTTGCTTCTGGAGAATCATATCAACCATCAATAGGAGATGTGATTATATTTCCATCAAATTGGATGTTTTATCACAGAGTAAATAAGATTACCACAGGCACAAAATACTCTGGAACATTCTGGTTTTATCATGGTTCTCCTAGAAGAATAGTGAAGCAGAGTGTACACAATGACATCTTTGGCAAATGAACTATCAACTATTTGAAACAGAAGTAACAAAGGGTGACCACAAATCTATCCACTATTCATTAGATAAGTTTGAGGGAGAACTTGATAAAGGATTAGACTTATCTAAGTATGAATTATCAATGACTGCCCTTGGCACACACATTGAGAACACTTTCTTTCATGTGCATCATCTTGATAGAGATGGAGATTATCTCACACAAGATGTTCTAGATGCTTACAAAATCAATGTAGATTTCCCAGTAATATATTTTACCAGACAGTTTCCATACACCGATAACTTCAAGTGTGGATTTCATTTAGACACATTCAAGAAGTTCAAATCATCATTCTTCAGAGATACAGTAAAGATTATCAAACTGTTCAAAGGTAACTTTATTGATGTCTTTTTAGCAGGAGATTTCACTAAAGATGGTGAATTTATTGATGATTCTATCAATATAGAAATAATTCCGTTTCAATTAAATCATCAAGAAGTCATAGATATACTATCAAAAAACTTTGAGATAGACAAAGAATATGTAATGCGTGATGAATTTTTACATTATGATATAGGACAATTTGCGTGGCACATTAAAATAAAACTCTACAAGGATAGAGAACCAGTAGTGAAGTTTTATAGAACATCTCCATACAATCCATACTTGAACTTCAGGTATTATGATCACTCAACAAGACCTTAACACCCTATACGAGTGGGGAAAGGAAACAAAGTTTCCAACTAAAAGAGCACCAACAACTAGAGGTTATTGTAATAAAGACATTCACCATTATTGGTTGAAAAGTACAGCAAAGTCTGTCTTAATCAGAAAGAAATTGATGACCGATGAAGTGATTCGGATACATCAGAATGATGACATTCTATACTCTGGATACTCCCTATTTGACCCTGGAACAGTATTGAAACCACATAGAGACCCAGACATATACAGAGAACCTTACAAGCGTATTCAGGTGCCTCTACGCATACCTGAGAGGGATAAATGCTATATGACCTGGAACAATGAAAGAATACTATGGGACGAAGGTGATTGTCAAGTATATGATGTTCTTAATGTGACACATGATGGTGGAAATCTTTCATCAGAACCGATGGAGTTTCTATTTGTTGATGTAAGACTTGACACAGTTGTGGAATGTCAGTAGAATATGCTTTGTGAGCGTTGAAGGGATGGAGTCTAAAGAATTATTTCCGGTAACAATTTTTAAGACAAGAATTCATCATAATGAAATTCTTAAAAATATTTTAGTATCAGATATTGTAGAAACATCGGATAGACTTCAAATCCCAAAAGAGTGGACGACAAATAAGATTAGAACATCTTATGAGAGTGAACCTGAAGGTGTAAACTTAATCTACAAGCATAAGAATTTGTTGGAGAATCAATACTCAGAATGTCTTGATGAGATTTTCGATAAAGATTTTACTGCGGATATTAATGACATCTGGTATAATGTATACCTTGATGGTGAATATCAAGAACTTCATGATCATCTAGGAAGTGTATTACAACCAGCACACTTTTCTTGTATTCATTTCTTGTCTTTTAACAAACAAGAGCATGAACCACCAGAGTTTCGCGATCCTTTAGCACAACTTAGACATTTAAGTTTGGAGTTTGAAAGTAATAACTGTGGTGATACTTATATTCCTAATGTATCAGAAGGAGATTTAATTATGTTTCCTTCTTATCTTCAACATCAGGTTCTTCCTTGTAAAAAAACCAACTATCCAAGAATTACAATATCATTCAACGTAAGAGTTTTGAGTTATGGGAACAATACAAGTTATTGATAATTTTCTTTCCTTTGATGAATGTGATAATGTAATTGAATATTGTCATCATGCAGGATATTCTTACGGTGAGACTGATAGTCCAGATGATGAACCAACAGGTATGATTCATGAGATTGATAAGACCAGTGAGATATATGAATTATTTCATACCGAAACACAAAAATTGGTTCCTGAACTCAATATTGTTCGGATGTATGTAAACTGCTTTGCACCATCAGAGAATCCACATTTTCATATTGATGGGACAAGTGGAGTTACATTCTTATACTATGCAGTTGATGAGTGGAACATTGAACATGGTGGAGAGACTCAGTTTTTGGTGGATGAAGAAATAAGAGGTGTTCTTCCTTTTCCCAATCGTTTAGTTTGGTTTGATGCTAACATATTGCATCGTGCAACTACTTTTAGGGATAGACATAGATTCACACTTGCTGTAAAATATAGTATATGAAAAGATTTACACTTGCTATTGGCAATCCACCTTATGGTGTTGGTGGAAACCTTGCTATCAAATTTCTGAACAAGACATCAGAAATCACTGATGACATTCGTTTTGTGCTGCCAACTTCTGTTCGGAAACCATCCTCACTCAATAAGATTGTAGGTCATCTTCATTGTGTTGTAGATGAAGATTGTGACCCAAAATGTTTCCCTGGTGGTATCAATGCAGTGAAACAACACTGGGAAGTAAAAAACTCATCTAGATTTGCCACGGGTGTGGGCGAGATTCCAATGATGCGAGAGCATCCAGACTTTGAATTTCTACCTTATGAACGTCGAGATGAGGCAAATGTTTTTGTTGGTGAATATGGTTGTGGACCCAGTGGTAGAGTAAAAACTGAGAACTTTACACACTATGCAAAGGGACATCACTTTTTACGCTGTCGAGATATGAAAATCGTAGATAATATGGTAGAGTTTGCGGATAAATTTCGTGCTGCTGCAACGCAGTGCAACGGTAGGTATCACTTCGGCAAGAATGATTTGATTACCACCTACACAAGATGTCTAGAGGAACGTGATGGCAAAGAATAAGCACAACCAAAATGTTGGTTCAACCATCGAACGTTCTGATGAAAGAATCAAGGAAACGCAAGAAGTTTTCACTCCGATGGAACTTGTGGAGCAGATGATTGATGAGATTCCAGAAGAGTTGTTGAAAGATCCTAGCAGCACATTCATCGACAACTCTGCTGGATGTGGAAACTTTCTTGTTGGATTAAAGAATCGTTTGTGTCAATATCACAGTGAACAACACGTTTTAGATAACATGTTGTATGCCGTGGAAATGATGGAAGACAATCATAAGGAACTCTGCCAGCGTTTGGGTGTATCTGTAACACATTGTCATTATATCTGTGCTGATGCTCTGACCTATAACTATTCTTTTGGTGAACCAGTTGGGTTAGATAAGTTCTTCTAATCGTTTAGGGGGTTGACGGGACGGCAGATTCATCGTATATTGCATGAGTGGTTGGGGGATTGCCTCACCACGTTGCACACTGCATTAGAAAACTTATTATGTCTGGTCAAGGTTTTGGTTACGAAGTTCAGATTCCTTCTGAATATGTTTCGCACCCGAAAGATACTGATGAAATGCTTCATCTGAAGCGTGAAGTTGAGGGTTATGTTCGCCCTGAGTATTCCAGTTGTAAGTATCTTTATACTACAATCGTGAATACTAAAGACATCAAACTCCGCAAGAATGTTGGTCGTAAGCGTGGTAATGACCGCAAAGTGTATGACCGCGTAGCACGTTCTTTGGAAAAGGGTTACAAGGTTGGTAAACTGCCCCCTGTGATTCTTCTGGATGAAGATACCAACAAACTGGAAAACTGGTTGGTAAATGGTAACCACCGTTGGATGTGGTATGTTGCTAACAACTACGAGTGGATGCTCGTTGACGTTTATGCTGCTAACGATGGTTATGATGATGGTGATGTAATTGATGAGGTTGGTCTTCTTCACCAACCACAACCTGACGGCACTGAGTCTAACTACGATGACTACTTTGCCCGTGGACAGGCATATATTCGCCGCCAACAAGAGAAGGGTATTGATGTTACTCAGGAAATGATTGATGACTGGGTTGACACTTTTGCAGTTCATGAAATTGCTATCAACCGCACCAATCTCAAGCGTAATCTTTTCAAAACTGAAGTAAAAGATTCGTTCCTGACCAACTACACTGCTCGCACTGGTCCTAACGGTATCGTTGAGATTTACAAGAAGCACGGTATCACTATTCTTGATTCTGGTGCTACTGTTACCACTGATATTGTTGACCGTTTGCACGAAGCAACGCAGAAAGTGTGGATTCGTGACTTTCTTCCTACCTTCCTTGCTTGTGCTGCCGAAGGTATCAAGACTCGCTTGAACTTCTATGTGAATACCAGCAATGTCTCTGATGGTGATGAACTGTTGAAA
>MDTE01114808.1_pt1 | contig 11742 bp, 6 predicted proteins | sample 811231 | NCBI WGS metagenome assembly MDTE01 (sample SAMN05326651, study PRJNA326480) | marine metagenome | isolation source: seawater | place: Indian Ocean: Red Sea | collected 2010
AAGGGGACGTTGGTCAGTTTTATTCAAAGTCTTTACTGGGAATTTGGCTCGGGAGTGGTTGTGCCAGAGTACGGATTGGTTTGGAATAACAGGGGTAGTAGTTTCACCTTAACGCCAGGATTGAGGCAGGTGGGTGGTGGGCGAAAGCCCTTTCACACTCTCAACCCAGCTTTGTTCCTTGACCATGAGGGGTCATCTCGGATCGCTTTTGGCACCATGGGGGGCGAAGGTCAACCGCAAACGCAAGCAGCGATGATAATGCGTCATTTGTATCTGGGTAACAGCTTAGTAAGTAGTGTAGCAAGCCCACGCTGGTTGCTTGGGCGCACTTGGGGAGATGTTGACCACGGCCTGAAAGCCGAGGCAGATTTGGGCGCTGACATAGTCTTGGCGCTAAAGAAGCGTGGACACGATATCAAGACCGTACGAGCGAAGAGCGAAATTATGGGTCACGCAGGAATGGTTAAAGACGACGTTAGGCACGGAGTGACGGCGGCGGCGGATCCGCGCAGCGACGGTCTAGCTCTCACAGCAGGATAAATTTTTGTGACAGCACCATTTTTACCACCGCCGCGCATGTTAATGGGCCCCGGCCCCATAGACGCTGATCCAAGAGTATTGCGGGCTATGTCGGGCCAACTTATTGGACAGTTTGACCCGCACATGACAGCCTGCATGGATCAGACGATGGAAGCATATAGGGAGGTCTTCTGCACTTCCAATCGCTGGACTTTCCTCGTTGATTCAACGTCTAGGGGCGCTATTGAGGCCTCACTTGTATCATTACTAGAGCCTGGCGATACGGTTTTAGTGCCTATATTTGGCCGTTTCGGCCATCTTCTTACTGAAATTGCTGCACGCTGTGGCGCTAAGGTGGAAGCGATAGAAGCGCCATGGGGGTCAGTCTTTGATCCTCAACAAATTGCTGACGCGATTAAGCGAGTTAGTCCCAAGCTGGTAGCGATAGTTCAGGGAGATACATCTACGACTATGCTACAGCCGCTACAGGATGTAGGCAAAGTTTGCAGGGATGCTGGAGTACTACTTTATTGTGATGCTACTGCGTCGATTGCAGGGAACCAGCTTCTTACGGATGACTGGCTGTTGGATGTCGTAAGTGTTGGTTTACAAAAGTGTCTTTGTGGTCCCTCAGGCAGTGCTCCAATAACGATCGGAGAGCGAGCGGTAGAAATCATAGAAGCTCGCCGTCATGTTGAAGCCGGTATCCGCGCGGGTCACCATGTTGATGGTCAAGGATTACGGATAGCTTCTAACTATTTTGATCTCGCGATGCTTATGGATTATTGGGGGCCTGAGCGCTTGAATCACCATACTGAAGCGACGTCTATGCTTTATGGGTCTCTAGAATGTGCTCGCATTCTGCTTGAAGAGGGCCTTGAATCTGCTATTGATCGTCACGCCCTAAACGGGGACGCCCTCGCCCAAGGATTAAAAGCGATGAACTTGAAGCTATACGGCGATCAAACACATCGCATGAACAATGTGGTGGGGGTGTATATACCCGAAAACGTTGCCGGCGACTCTGTGCGATTTAGCATGCTGCATGACTACGGCATCGAAATAGGAACCTCCTTTGGGCCCCTGAATGGCGTGATCTGGCGAATAGGGGCGATGGGGTACAACGCTCGCCCCGACGCGGTCTTGAAAACTCTGGCCTGTCTTGAGCAGTGTTTGCTCAGCGAAAAGCACGGGCTAACTCCAGGTGCTGGGGTTGTCTCCGCTAAAAGCGTTTACGCCTCAATAAGCTAGGCGCAACTACCACAATGCTGGTCGCTAGGAAAAACAAAGAGATAATAAAGACTCAATCGTTGGACGCCGCAGTGCGCATAATGCATCGCTGCGATACTTTGGCTCAGGCCTCTTTAAGTTCTGAGCACATAGAACGTACATATTTGAGCAATGCCCATGCTCAGGCAAATAAAATCATTGAAGGGTGGATCAGTGAAGCGCAAATGCAGAGCTGGCAAGATGCTGTCGGCAATGTCTGGGGGCGTTATGCCTCTGAAGATGTAGGGGCGCCTGCTTTAATAATTGGCTCTCATCTCGATAGCGTTGTAAACGCGGGTAGATACGATGGCATTCTGGGTGTACTGCTTGGGATTGAGCTCGGCAGTTTTCTTGCGAAACATCGGGTTAAGTTACCTTTTCATCTGGACGTTGTAGGGTTTTGTGACGAAGAAGGCGTTCGCTTTGGAGCTACTCTGTTAGGAAGTAAGGCGCTGGCTGGGAAATGGCAGCCTGCTTGGATGGATTTAACTGACGAAAATGGCGTGAGTCTCTCGGAGGCCATGACGGAGTTCGGCCTGGACCCTTCAAAAGCCATAGATGCGAAGCGGGATCCGGAAACAATCAGAGGATTTCTGGAAGTACACATAGAGCAAGGTCCGTTACTAGAAAAGCGGGGATTACCGGTTGGTGTAGTGACAGATATTGCAGGTGCCAGGCGTTTTGAATTTATCATTGAAGGGAAAGCAGGGCACTCGGGTACTGTGCCAATGTTTTTGCGAAATGATGCCTTGCTAGGAGCCAGCTTCTGTATCCAAGCTGTCGAAGAAGCCACGAAGCGTTTTGACGTATTGGCCACTGTCGGCCAGATTTCCTGTGAGCCCGGAGCTGTAAACGTTATCCCAGGGAATGTGAATTTTTCTCTAGACTTAAGAAGCGCTAAGGACGGCGTGCGTGATCGTGCCCTGAGTTGGCTTATGAACAAGATGCGTTTTGAATGCCAGCGGCGCGGACTAAATATTGACTATATTGAAATTCATAGTGCCGATGCAGTCGCTTGCGACAGTGAGTGGCAGCGTTTGCTTGAAAGCGCTATGCGCGATTCAGGCGTTGAAGTGAATTCGCTTGCTAGTGGAGCGGGACACGATGCCATGGCGATGTCTGGTTATACCCAAATGGGCATGCTTTTCGTTCGTTGTGCGGAAGGTATTAGCCATCATCCCGCTGAATCTATAATGGTAGAGGATGTTTCCGTAGCACTTGAAGTCATCACACGTGCTATTTGTGATAAAGCAAAGGTGGAAGTGCCGCGTTAACGATTAAAGCAAGGAGGGGTAGGGTCGTAACCTTTAACGCACAAATTAATACTCCTCAAAACCCTCGATAACAATCAGCTTGGAGGTAGCATTCGCCCGACGCATATCGTGTATCGGTTTTACGTCCTCTGAGGTGACCCATTGCAACGCATCCGTTTTATTTGCGAACTCGATTACCACCAGGCGATCGGGCCTCCACGCCGTGTCAGAGAACAAAATCTCTCCTGCTCGAATGACGTACTTGCCGTTATACTGTTCCACAGTTGGCGTAATTAGTTCGAGATATTTTTTGTACTCTTCCCCGTTATGAACTTCGTTATCGACGACCACGTAAGTAGTCACGTCAGAAGACCTGTCAGTTGGCGATTCATGTAGAGCTTCTCTATGACTGCTGATTGGTGGTCGCATCTTCTTGGAAGCTCAGTACCCCGTCCGGTAGGCTGACTGCTCGCTGCATTTGGTCGGGGTACTGGATCATCGGCTACCTCAGAATTTGTACGAGAACATTAGTGAGATTGTTCTTCCCTCTGACGGTTTTACAACAACGCCGTCAAAAAGGTCAGCCTTGGTGTAGTACTCTTCGTCGAAGAGATTGTTTACTGTCGCCATAACCTCGTAGTTGTTGGTTAAGTAGCTCAGCGAAGTTGTCCACACAAAGTAGGATGGTAAAAGGGTTGATTCAGTGACGTCCATATATGTCTCGTCAGCGTATGTGAATCCCAGACTTGCCACCATTTCAGCATCACCGGCTGCAAACACGTAACTGCCGTACGCGCTAGCCACCGTATCCGGTAGTCCAGGAGTATCTACTTCAGTTTGACTACCGACAAAAGTCGACCGGCTTCCGGAAATTCTGCCGTTATATAAATCGGTGACAGCCAATCCATTCTGCTCCGCGAATTGCGCATGATTGATCACCGCTAATGCACCGTCACTTATTTCTGTTATGTCACTGTTGGTCAGGGTAGCAGTCAAATAGAACGATTCGTTAAATACAATCCGCGTTTCAGCTTCGAGGCCCTTGCCAAACTGTGCGATAATCGCCTGTGTTTGGCCGTCTCTGAATGTGCGCTCTTGATCGTAATAAGCAATCGCGGCATAGAAGGCGCCGTCCATTCCGCTGTATTTGAAGCCTCCTTCTGTTATTTCCGATGTCTGAACAAAGCTCATATCGGCGACTGCGCCAGGATTGATTCCACCGACTTGATTCGTGCTCAAACTAGATGACTCTGCGACTGTAATGTACGGACGCAAGCCAAAATCGGTGCTGTAAGAAAGGCTGAAGTTATAGCTAGTTGCATCGTCGTCATCAGATAACGTGCCTCGGGTGTCATACGGTATGCCCATAAGCGCTAAAGCATCGTCTCTGGAGTCGACGTCGAATTGGTCATAGCGGCCTCCAATCAAGAGATTCAGCTTCCCAAAGGAAATGTCGCTTAGGAAGAATAAGCCGGTATTGAGCATTCTACTCTTTTGCTCGCCATTGAAATTTCTCCTGACCGTGCCCTCGAGCCCGCTAGGCGCTCCGTCTTCGTCATAAAGGATCGTCGCATTAGCCCAGGGGTCTACCACCGCCCAGTCTATTCGGTCGTCCGGCGTTGGTCCTACGAGCATGTCTCGTCGATCGAAATTCTCGTCCCACCAAGCTTCCTTGTGATCAGTATCTTCTTTTCGTACGTTAAGACCGACGATAGTCTGCGTTTCGAAAGATTCCGTGCTGTAATCGAATGTCAGGCTTGACCTAACCTCCATGTGCTCGACTCCCGGGTAGAGTGCCGTGAAGCCCCAACTCTGGTGCTTCGTGTGATCGAGATAATCATAGAAGAACTGGTTTTTCCAAGTTAAGTTCTCGCTCAATTGTGTAACAACATCAAAATAAGCGGTAATCGCTTCGGTATCAGCAAAATCTAACGGGTCGATGTATGTCGTCCGATGGTTGATTGAAGATATGCCGATATTAGTAATCGGATTTACAACTGGAAATGCACAAACATCTCTTGTGACTCCTTTGTAGGTAAAAGTAAGGCCCTGGGCGTCGCTGGGACCGCAGAAATTAGTGGTTTTACTAAAAGAGTTGTTCAAAAAGAAGGGCGCAAAAGCGCCGACGGAGCCTGATTCTTGCGGAGTCAATCTGTCTGCGCCTACGAGAGACGTCAAATCATTCAGAGCGGAAGGAGTTCCGGTGATGTATTGGCCACTGTCTACAAGCTCCTGCGTCACTCTCGTCCAACCTGGAACCTGAACGCTGTCGGAGGTCTGGTACTGAATGCCAAATTCGAGAGTTGTATTTTCAGAAAAGTCCATGTCGAAAGCCAATTGTGCAAGCTCGCTTGTCGGCGCGTAACCTTTGTAGAAAGAGCCCGACTTTTCGACCTCACCAAAGAAGTAGACGCCTGCTTGCTTACCCCCAGGAGTCGTGAAAGGTGCTCCGTACTCAACCGCAAGTAATTTTTGATCATAGCTGCCGAGGGTCGCGTCAACGCGTCCTGTAGGACTGGTGATATATTTGGCCGTTTCACTTTTGGAAGTCTTTGGGGAGTAATTTAACTGACCGCCGACACTTCCATGACCGTACAACGGTGAAACTGGACCACGCAGTACCTCTAAAGACTCAGCTCCTCTTACAATCGTATTGAATGCGCCTGGGTTCGCGATTCGTCTGAATCCCCTGAAATAGTTGTCTGCTGCGGCGCCCCTTATATCCATCGCGCCACGAATTCCGAAAAAGGAGCTAGTGAAAGCTCCGGGAGTTAATCTCACCAAATCATCGACGCTTCGAAGACCGTAAGATTTAATCAAATCAGCACTGACTTCGGTGACCGATCTCGGCGTCTCCAGCAGGGTGAGATCCAGTCCGAACGCGCCATCAGATGGTTCGCTCGGGAGAATAGTTAGATCGTCTGTCACCTCGGAAACGACAAAATCTTCAAGCTCAGCAACGTTAGTTTCGTTGTCTTCTTCTGCCAGGGCTGATTGCGCCAAAGCGCTAACCAGGAATCCTGAAATTAGAAACAGTCTTGAAAAAGAAAGGATGCGAGGCTGGTTTTTAAACATATTTGCTCTCCAACAAAGTGTTTGGTGATTAGAATCTGCAAGTCTTATGCCATGGTTTCCGCAAAAACGTGGCCTCCGCGAAGCAACGTATTTGACATTTTTCGAAACGATTTTTGGCTTTGAAAAATTCTCGATCACGCTTATCTGTAACTCTCAACTTAGTGGTTGAGTTTATTCGAATTAGAAAAAATTCAGGGCTATACCCCGAAAAAGCAAAGTTTTTGCTATATGCACGCCTGGCACTGCTTTTGCAGCAAAAAAACTAAACGATTCTGGAATCGGAACGCTGACAGCAAGTTGGGGATTTGTTTGCCGGTAGTCGCCGGCAGTGGACCCTCAAAACTTTTCAAAAAAGACGCATTTAAAGGCCCTGAAAGTTTTAATTTGGTGCAGGTGTTTTCGTGGATGCGCCTTAATAGTGCTGCCAACCCTAGATTCGCTCGTCTCTCGCCGGCCTTATCCTTACAGGCGAGCAACCCCCGGCTGTTACATAAAAAACAACCGCCAATTGGAGAAAATATGAACCGAACAATGACCAGCTTCTTTTTCATCGCATTTTGTTTTGTAGCTCCCCTCTTGCTGGCTAACCCTAGTACGACGGCGAGTCGATCCGAAAAGGAAGTAGCTCTTCGTCAAGATTTGATTCAGGTCGCTTTAGCGAAGCGAGGAGCGGATCTGATTATTCGAGGTGCCACAGTGCTCAATGTCTTCACCGCTTCGTGGATGGCTGATCAAGATATTGTCATTTACAAGGACCGCATTGCGTGGGTTGGGCCTCGTGAGCGATGGTCAGGAGACGCGAAACAAGTGGTAGATGCTTCTGGCTTATACGCAGTTCCGGGCTTTGGTGAGTCGCACAAACATATTGAGAGTAGCTACTTAACTCCGGAGTATGAGGCTGCGTTGGTTATTCCTGGAGGCAATACTTGGACTGTGGAGGGATCTCACGAACTTTCAAATGTAGTTGGAATGAAAAATGTGGAGTTCTGGTTGGCCGCCGAAGATGCGGGCAGCCCTCTTAAAATTTTCCCTGCTATTGGCTCCGCGACGCCTCCAACGGTATACGAAAAGGCTGGAGGGTATTACGGCTACGAAGAAATGCTCACTTTTTTAAAGGAGGACTCTAGAGTCGTCGCGTTGGGCGAGGTAATGGATTGGCCCGCAGTGAGCAATCCAGATGCTGAGGGAAACGAGCGCATATGGGGCATGATGAGGGCTAGTTGGGAGCAGCGCGCTGTAATTGAGGGGCACGGAGCCGGCTTGACGACCCTCAATGAAATTAATGCCTTCGTCGCGGCGGGTTTGTCGTCAGACCATGAAGTAAGGAGTGCAGAAGAGGGAATTGACAAGCTACTACGTGGCGTATTTTTAGAGATCCGCGCAGACACTGCGCGCCTCTTTTTTCCAAGATTGATCGAGGCAGGCATCAAAGACTGGAGCAATATTTCAATCACCACAGACGATAGGAACGTGTCCGCTACGCTTGCATTAGGGGCGATGGATTATAACGTACGAAATGCCATAAAGGCCGGTGCCCCTCCTGAACAGGCATTTCTGATGGCTAGTTACAACACCGCGAGGCATTTTAATATCGACCATCTGGTCGGAGCAATTGCTCCCGGGCGGTACGCTGACGTGGTTCTGCTAAGCGATGTTAATAAAGTAGAGATCGATCGCGTGTATGCGAACGGGCGGCTTGCGGCTCATGCTGATGACGGGGCCTATGCTTACAGGCTGCCAATTCCTCAAATCAACTATCCGGCGTGGGCAAGGAATACCATGAATGTGGGGAGGCGGGTAACCGCGGACGATTTTTTGATCGCAGCGCCTAAAGACTCTACAACCGTTTCAGCTGCCCTGATGGAGCCGTTTTTCTTTCTCGACAGATTTCCCACGGGTGAACTGCCGGTCATAGACGGGCTTGTTCATTCGGACCCGTCTCAGGGCGTGAGCAAGGTGGCGGTGGTTGATCGCTACTCGGGTGCAGGCGAGGTCTCCAAAATGTTTTGGAAAAATGTTGGGCCCATCACGCCTGAGTCAGCTGTTGCTAGCTCACAAATGCATGATATTCATAATATTTGGGTGTTGGGTAATAACGATGAGGCGATGGCGATGGCCGCCAACACAGTTGCCGATATGCAGGGCGGCTGGGCTTTGGTTAGCGGAGGCGAGGTGGTCGCTACGGTATCGTTAGACGTTGCTGGATTGATGTCTGCGCGTCCCGTAACGGAGGTGGCAGCGGAGGTGGAGGCCCTGCATCAGGCCGCGGATCGCATGGAATGGATTGGTGGTGGCGGTTTGCCTGAGCGCATGATTTTCGCTTTTTTGACCGCTTCTCCTTGGAAATGGCAGTTAGTTGCCCCTTATGAGGGCAACCCTGGTGGATTCGTTAACGTCACGACGGGAGAAACACATCCCGTGATTTGGTGAAATTAGGGTGCTGATCCGTCCGCGAAGGCGATCGACTGTATTTGTTTTCGCGCTAGCGTTTTTGGCTCCGCTCGACGCAAATAGCCACCTGTTAAATATGACAGAGGCAGCTATACGCGTTGAGCGCGACGGTTTAATTAATTTATCGCTAGATATCGATTTGTCCCGGTCGATGGCAACGACACAGGATTACTTCAATTTAACGAGCAGCCTGAATCAGTCCCAGAACCTGCCGCTATGGCAGCAAATAGCGGATGCAATAAGGGTGGAAAATGCGGGGCGACGCGTACCTCTTTTCTTTGTAAGGGCGAACCCAGTCAAAAGATATACGCTGGAAGATTTTTCGGACCCTCTGGTTTGGCCTAAGTTACGCCTAACTTTTGCTAGTCAAGAAGCTATATCAACCCAGGATCTTTCGCTCGATGTGATCTTCACTTCTGATTTTTTCTTTGAGGAACCCATCGCCGTCGCTATGACATCCGAAGGGCATCAACGCCGCATTAGCCGATGGCTAGTGACTGATCAAAAAAGTCCGGTATTTAGTGGCGAAAACAGAGTCATCGCCAACGCTGAACCGGCGGCTCTGGCGAATTTACTCCCAATGATGCGAAACGGATTCGGACATGTACTGCCAGGCGGCATAGACCACTTGCTTTTCCTGGTGGGGCTAAGTGCGCTGATCATAAGCATAAAAAGACTAGCAGCCGTCTCAAGCCTCTTTGTGTTTGCACACTGCGTTAGTTTGGTGGCGTCATCTTACAGGGTAGTCGAAATCGACCCACTCATGATTGAGCTGGGAATACTAGGAACTATTGCGTGGCTGGGTTTGCGCCTACTCCAAGTTCGTAAACTATCTGGGCATGTTGGGGTGCAAGCGTTTACTCGCCATGCTCCAGGATATGGCTCAGTTTTTGCTTTCGGTTTGATTCACGGCTTCGGGTTTTCTAACGCGTTCCTTGCGCTGGATGTCACCGACAATTTAGTGATTCAGTTAATTGCCTTTAACGCGGGCGTCGAGTTCGCCCAAATCGTTTTTATTGCGCTGACCGCCATTCTACTGCACCGGCTAAGAGGTCATAGCGAGTACTCACAAACAGCTTACTACTCGATCGGCTGGCTGCTTACATTGACCCCCCTGGTTTGGGCAGGTGTGTTAGTAATGCATGCAGTTTAAGCCTGAGTAACTGTGCTCGCTCCTGTGGGTTAGAGCACTAAAATTTTGCACTCGCATCTTGCCAGTGAGGGTTCCGAGATTCCGGTTGTGTTTTTCCCTTCGTGAAGATACCCACGTGAGGTAGTGGAGGCGCTCCTTTTTAGAGCAGTGAAACTCGACGTGTCTCACTTTTGGTGCAGTTAAGGAGCTGTTTCGGATACTTTTGGCGCCAAGTTCTTGCCCGGTCTCACGGCTGAGGCCGCGATTAGCGGTGCGTTATCACAAAACACAGACTCTTTCTTCATTGGTACGGCCGCTTGGTATATTTCTTGCCTTATACGAGTACGGGATGAGCCTCAAAAATTAAGAGTTGCGAGAAAATCAGGCAACCCGACGAACAGAAACGTAGCCGAAGAAGGGTAGAAATATGAGAAATTTGTGGCCGCGAGTAGCGGGGTTAACATTCGCGATTGCGATTAGCAGCGTAGCTTTTGCTGAAGCCGAAGAAGAGGAAGCAGTAGAGTTGGAAACCTTCATTGCTGAAGAATCGATTTCAGACGATTTAAGTATCTTGCAATCCGAGCCCGTCGACTCTGTATTTGGATTTAATAAAAGTATTTTGGAAACGCCTCGCTCGGTCAGCTCGATCAGCGTCGAGCTATTAGAAAAATTTAACGTTAAAGGCATTAACGATCTAGTTAATTTCGTTCCCGGCACATTTACAACATCGTTCTTCGGGGTGGCAGGCTCTTTAGATGTCAGAGGCACTTCGGCAGAAAACTATTTTCGAGGAGTGAAGCGGCTTAACAACGAAGGGAACTACCCGACGCCAATAGGCGCCAGCGACAGGGTAGACGTGGTTCGAGGACCGATGTCGCCAATATCGGGCCCCAGTAAGGTCGGTGGCGCGCTAAACTTCATTCCCAAATCTGCTAGGGCGGAAACTGGCCAATATCTTGAAAAGGCTACTGGTGAAATGAGCTATACGACTGGCAGTTGGGACAAGAGCATAGTCACCATTGAGACTGGCGGCCCCGCGGAATTTATGGGTAATCCCGCTGGCTATTACGTTTACGCGGAGCTAGAAGACTCAGGAAGCCACTATAACAACGATTTTACCCGCCAAACACTGCTTCAGAGTTCGTTTAATACAGACCTGGAAAGTGGCTGGAGAATCGAGACGGGGTTTATGTTTCAGGATTGGAAGGGACACGAAAACGGGGGATGGAATCGTGTGACTCAAGACCTCGTTGATCACGGAACGTATATCACTGGACAACCAGCGACAAACATTGACAGCGAATTCGGCAATGGTGATGGATTGATCCAAGGAGCCGAAATCGATGCATGGGTAGATACTTTGGGCGGACCAAAGGCAGGCGACGGGACGCCATTTGTGGACGTCACATGTTTCCCGAACATTTCGGCATTTTGCATTTTGCCCAACGGGGATGCATCAGAAATTACTCAAGCTTTGGTTGATCAACTCGGCATCGGGTTAGATCCTGCAACGGTCGGTGCGACGACCCTGCGTCAAAGCCAGGTCTTAATCACACAAAGAGATAAATACGATAACGAAATCCACACAGCCTATTTTGATGCTAGCAAGGAGCTGTCAAACGGCTGGGGTTTCACTTTTAAATTCCTCTACGATTCACAGGAATACCACAACATCGACTCTTATGGTTTTACCAAGTATGGCGATTCGTGGATGACCGAGGGCCAGGTAATTCTCGATAACAGCTTCGAGACCGATAACGCCAGGATCATGGTCCAAGTTTCCCCCAGTCTTCGTTTCACAGACGCTTTTTATGCTAACGACTTCTCCGACGAGATATTCGACCGAGCTGACCTCACCGTTGGATTCAATGCACTTTCTACGCAGGATTTGCCTACGCTGACTGCGGGCAATGTTGAGACATGGAGTGTGTATACGGGCGCCGAGTACCTTCAAGCTGGGTTAGCAGCTCTGTCAGACATTTCCATTGGTGACGCGTTTAGCGCCCTTGTAGGTGTCCGCTATGATTATGTAGATGCCGAGGG
>MDTE01065275.1_pt1 | contig 11741 bp, 10 predicted proteins | sample 811231 | NCBI WGS metagenome assembly MDTE01 (sample SAMN05326651, study PRJNA326480) | marine metagenome | isolation source: seawater | place: Indian Ocean: Red Sea | collected 2010
GGCGGGGTTTAATCGTGTTGCACTAATAACTAAAGCGCAAGGAGCTAAAACTCGTCGGAGTTTGCGGTGACTTATGAAACGTGGTGCAATAATTTCAGGCGTACTTCATTTCTTAGTTATAGCATTTGCATACTTTGGTCTTCCAAATTTATTCGAAACGCCTAAAGTTCAATACACACCGCCAATGTCAGTTGATATAATTATGAAGGAAGAAAAGCAAAAAAAGAATACCGCAACTTTAGCGCCCAAAGTTTTGCCCAAAACTGTAAAATTGAAAAAACAACAGGAAAAACAAAGAGCGCCATCTATACCCAAACCATTGGCAACACCTAAACCTTTGCCGAGGTCAGTCGTTCCTGAAGAAAAAGCTTCATCTAAACCTTTAAAGATGGTGGTTGCACCACTACCGAAAATAAAACCCAAAATAAAAAAGGTGAAAAAACCACAGAATCAACGATTAAAAAGTATCAATCGAATTGCACCAAAACCAAAGCGTAAGCCAGCCAATAAAGACGAATTTGGACAACTATTAAAAGATTTGACCAAGCGAAAGAAATCTTTATCGAAGCCAGTTTATAAAAAAAGCAAATCCATTAAATCGGATTCAAAATCGGTTGAGGAGGCATATTCGATTCGCCAAGCGGAGAATGCCTTAGTTAAATTGGTAAGGAAGCAAGTCGTGCCATGTTGGCATATACCAGGTGGTGCTAAGGATGTTCAAAAAATGAAAATTAGCGTGCGAATAAAATTAGGGCGAGATGGTAAATTGTTGGCGGGATTCCCCAAAGTTATAGATAAATTTAGATTTAAAACAGACAAGTCTTTTCGGGTGGTTGCTGAAAGTGCCTTGCGCGCATTACATCGTTGTAGCCCTTTGAAATTACCCTATCGAGAATATGAATTTTGGAATGATATTACATTTAATTTCGATCCAAGTGAGGCCTTGGGACGTTGATGTCGAAATGGAGCTGATTAAAAAATGAGGAAATTTAACTTCAAAATTATTTTACCGATTTTACAAAAGCTGTTCTCTATATCGATATTGTACGTCGCATTTGCGGTACTGCCTGCAGAAGCCACTCTGAAGGTTGATATCAATAGTGGTAAAATTGAACCACTTCCAATAGCACTACCAGATTTTTTTGGGTCAGGTACTCAGGCCATAACGCTTGGTCGGGATATAGCGAGTGTGATATCTTCCGACCTGCAAAGGTCGGGTTTATTTCGCTTAATTGACTCGAGGGCGTTCATACAAGGACGAAATTCCCTTCGGGTGAGGCCAAGATTTCCAGCATGGCGTCAAATACAAGCCGAGGCTTTAGTCGTGGGGAGTACAGAATTAAGACCAAACGGGCAATTGAGGGTTGAATTTCGGCTTTGGGATGTGTTGCGGGGACAACAACTTGTTGGGTTGCGAACAGATACAGAGCCGCGAAATTGGCGACGTGTTGCCCATATAATCGCTGACGCGATTTATAGCGAAATTACAGGTGAAGAAGGATATTTTGATACAAGGGTTGTATACGTGGCTGAAAGCGGCCCAGCTTTAAAGCGAATTAAACGTTTAGCTATTATGGATCAGGACGGGGCAAATCACAGATATCTCACTAGCGGCAGCCACCTAGTTTTGACTCCGAGGTTCTCGCCTACGGAACAGGAAATAACATATCTTGAGTATCCGCCTGGTAAAAAACCAAGGGTCTATATTCGTAATATTGATACCGGGCAACGCGAAAAATTGGGCGAGTTTGATGGAATGACTTTCGCACCCCGTTATTCTCCAGACGGCAAAAGCGTGATTATGTCGATGGCCCAAAATGGTAATTCAGATATTTTTGTGATGGATCTTCGCACCAGACGTTATCAACAATTAACCAGACACCCAGCTATTGACACGTCGCCGTGTTTTTCACCGGATGGTAAAAGAATCGTTTTTACGTCAACTCGCGGAGGTAAGGGACAAATTTATGTCATGGATTCAGATGGAAGGAATAAAAAAAGAATTACTTTTGGCAGAGGAAAATATTCTACTCCAGTATGGTCACCCCGCGGAGATCAAATTGCTTTTACAAAACAAACCCCGGGGGAATGGTTTATTGGTGTTATGACACCAGATGGAAATGAAGAAAGGCTTCTTGCCAGGGGGTTTGCAGTTGAAGGTCCCACATGGTCTCCCAATGGACGTGTTTTAATGTTTTTTCGTCAGCCCCCTGCAGGTAAAGAAGGAGGCAAACCAAAACTTTATTCTATTGACTTAACGGGACATAATGAAAGGGAAATTAAGACACCGACGGATGCTTCAGACCCGGCTTGGTCGCCTCCTAAGTAAGGAAATATGGAATCTATTTGGTTGTTAACTTTTAAAGAAAGTTTGAGTTTGATAGCGAAGAGGTCTTTATTGAATCGAGCGTAAGGCTTATGATTTTTTTATTATTAATGAGAGGAAAGTCGAATATGGACTGGAAAATTCCTACTATAATATTAGTTGCGCTCGCACTTGGTGCCTGTGAAACAACTCCAGATAATGTTGGTTCTGTCAAGGGGAGTGGAAGTATTAGTGGCAAAACGGCTGCAACTTCTCTAGCCCCAGTTAGTGTTATCAAAAATCGTAAATTAGCGAAACTTGCCCCTGGCGGGGTTGCAGCGGGGAGCCAGGAAGACCTTGTTACGAATATTGGAGACAGGGTATTTTTCGGATTAGATAGCGTCTCATTATCATCTGATGCTCGATCTACACTTGAAAAACAAGCTCAATGGTTGCGCAAAAACCCAAATGTTACGGTAACTGTTGCGGGTCATGCTGATGAAAGAGGTACGCGAGAGTATAACCTTGCATTAGGTGAGCGCCGTGCGACCGCAGCCCGTGATTATTTAGTGGCGCTTGGTCTTGATCAAAATAGAATCAAAACCATCAGTTATGGTAAGGAGCGACCCATTGATGCACGTTCTGTTGAGGATGCTTGGTCTAAAAATCGCCGTAGTGTTACTACAGTAGATTAGTAAAGTAGTCCTTAACCAGAATTTGTCTTATAATTGTTTGATTGTTGGCGGTGGAATTAATAATGAGAGTTGCATTGTCTAGCATTAATTGTATCCAAATACTTGGGGTTATCTCACTCGTTTTTTTTATAGGTGCTTTATCTCAGCCTGTGAAGGCACAGCACTCGCCAGAAATTATGAAGCGTTTGCAACGTATGCAAAATGATCTTACAATACTGCAAAAGTATGTTTATCGGGGTAAGGCCTTGCCTGCTAAAAAAATTTCTCGCCCCCCGGAGAGCAAGTCATTGAATACCGCCTTGGCAAGGCTTTCCAACACCATCACCCAACTTGACGCTGAAATTCGGCGTTTAACCGGGACCAATGAAGAACTGAATTATGAAATTTCCAATTTAAAAAAGCGTCTCAATACTCTCGATAAAGACGTGGCTTTGAGGTTGGAAACTCTGGAGAATCGTTTAGACCCCGCCATAAAAAACGGTTCACTCTCGTCTAAATCCTCTCAACAGAGTGTCAACCCCAAGCCTTTAGTTAGGCCGTCTGGACCATCGATCAAAGGGGCAGATAAAGGAGTGAAACCCTTTGGGACTAAAAATAGTTCTTCGGAGAATGTGATAAGCGTCAAGGAAACACCGAAACAGCAATTTGAGAAAGCATATTCACTAATTATTAAACAAAACCATGAGGCTGCGGAACAAGCGTTCACTGCATTTATAAGAGCTCATCCAACTCATCCTTTTGCATCCAATGCCTTTTATTGGCTTGGCCGTACGTTTTTTGTGAGAGATAACTTTGAGCAAGCGGCGAGCACCTTTGCCCAAGGATTTCAAAGGTTTCCTAATAGTAAAAAAGCGCAAGCAACATTGTTAAATTTGGGAATGTCGTTATCTAAATTGGGAAAAGATCAGGAAGCCTGTATGACATACAAAAGATTGCGAGAAACATTTAAGAATCTTACATCGCGGGTCAATAGGCGCTTAGATCGCGAACATAAGAAATCAAGTTGTAGGCGCTGATACCCTGGTAAACCTTCCCATTAAGTTATTATGACAATAGATAACCACAAACCAATCGGAGAAGGAGAATTTTCCAGACTCATGCAATCTCTTGGGCCATTCGAGAAATGCCCGGAATTAGCAATTGGGTTTTCCGGTGGAGCCGATAGCACAGGATTGCTGATTTTAGCTTCTCGTTGGGTTAAGCGACGTAAAGGTAGAATTTACGCGTTGACTGTTGATCATGGCTTAAGAACCACGTCATTGTCTGAAGCAAAAATTGCACAAAATAATATTAGAATTTTAAGGATACCCATGTATATCCTGCCGTGGATTGGCCCAAAACCCGATACTCGGGTTCAGGAGTCCGCTCGATTGGCTCGTTATAAGCTGCTGTCGGAATGGTGTCGCCGTCGAGGTGTTCTCCATTTACTAATAGCCCATCACGAAGAAGATCAAGCGGAAACATTACTGCATAGACTTGGCAGAAAGACAGGTGTAGATGGTTTGGCTGGTATTTCAGCTATAAGAGAAAATAGGGATGTTAGAATATTAAGACCTTGTCTCTCCGTTCCAAAGGCTAGGCTAGAAAGATCAGCTAAAAGTCGTGGCATTAGCTGGGTGGAGGACCCCTCAAATCAAAATTGTAATTTCGCTCGGGTAAGGCTAAGAAAATTATTACCCGTTTTAAGAGAGGAAAAAATTTCATCAGGAGCACTTGGAACTACAGCAAGGCATTTGGCAAAGGTTCGTAATTTATTGGATGATCAAACGACTCAAATTTTGGTGAGGGCAGCTGAACTTAATGATTTGGGGTATGCAAGAATACAATCTAAAATTTTGAAAGAGGTTGATAGAGAATTAGCAATACGTGCTTTGGAAAGGTTGTTGGGTACTATTGGAGGACATTTTTACCCTATTAGTCACAATGGAATTAATAACGTAATGAAAAAACTCCAAAAACAAGGTTTGTTTGCTTCGCGAACCCTTGCTGGATGCAAATTACAATGCGATAAAAACGATATTTTGGTCATCAGAGAAGCTGCGAGGTGTGAAGAGAAGAAAATAAAAGTGGGGTCTTGGGTTCATTGGGATGGTCGATTCAGAGTTCGGCTTTCCAAATGTGAAAAATCTGAATCTACAAGCTATATAATTAGAGCGCTTGGAGATAACTTATCGCGCAGACTTATAAAATTAGAGGGTGAGCAAAGGAAAATTGATGTTAAGCGGTCAGTTCGTCAGTCTCTGCCATCACTTTGGGATAAAGGCGGTTTGGTTTGCGTTCCTCATTTAGGCTATAGACGTACAGAGGCAAATCCTGCTAGCGTAGTTATGGTTCAGACAGACTTTCAGCCAAGAAGATCTGCAACAAATGCCTCATTTTCTATTGTATAACCGATGTTATTCACTATTTAATCTATAAGAAAATGAAATTTTAAGACAGAATTTAAGAATTTTAGATCTCGTAGGAATTTTAATGTGAACAATCTAGGTAAAAATTTAGCTCTATGGCTTGTTGTTGGTCTGCTGCTTGTAGCACTCTTTAATCTCTTTCAGGGACCGAGTGGCAGAAGCGGCCAAGTAGGAATACCATTTTCTGATTTTCTTGCAGAGGTTGAAAACGGTCAAGTGAGGGAAGTAGTTATTAAAGGTAACGACATCTCCGGTACCTTTAATGATAATCGAGGTTTTTCAACTTACGCGCCCAATGACCCTAATTTGGTTGAAAAATTGACTAAGCGTGGTGTTATCATAAATGCGCAACCAACTGAAAGTAATTCGCCTTCGCTTATACAAATCCTAATCTCTTGGTTTCCAATGTTGCTATTAATTGGTGTCTGGATCTTCTTTATGAGACAAATGCAAGGTGGAGGTGGTAAGGCGATGGGTTTCGGAAAGTCCCGTGCACGAATGCTCACGGAGCAATCTGGCAGGGTAACTTTTGAGGATGTTGCAGGCATCGATGAGTCCAAAACCGAGCTTGAGGAAGTGGTTGAATTTTTACGAGATCCACAAAGATTCCAAAGACTAGGAGGTAAAATACCCAAAGGGGTTCTATTGGTAGGACCTCCTGGGACTGGAAAAACATTGTTGGCTCGCGCTATTGCAGGTGAAGCTAACGTGCCCTTTTTTACAATCTCTGGTTCTGATTTTGTAGAGATGTTTGTAGGTGTTGGTGCTTCTAGAGTGCGCGATATGTTCGAACAAGGTAAGAAAAACGCACCATGTATTATTTTTATTGATGAGATTGATGCTGTGGGACGTCATCGCGGAGCTGGTTTGGGAGGTGGAAACGACGAACGTGAACAAACCTTAAATCAACTTCTTGTGGAAATGGACGGATTTGAAACCAATGAAGGAGTAATTCTCATTGCTGCCACTAACCGTCCAGATGTCCTGGACCCCGCTTTATTGAGGCCTGGCCGATTTGACAGGCAAGTAGTTGTGCCCAATCCTGATATTTTGTGTCGTGAAAAAATTTTAAAAGTTCATATGCGAAAAGTACCCTTGGCCCCAGACGTTGACGCTAGGGTTATAGCACGTGGCACCCCCGGGTTCTCTGGTGCAGATTTGGCTAATTTAGTAAATGAGGCGGCATTGATGGCTGCTAGACGCAATAAGCGATTGGTAACGATGGCGGAATTTGAGGATGCTAAGGACAAAGTAATGATGGGAGCCGAGCGCCGTTCCATGGTGATGTCCGAAGACGAAAAAAAACTAACCGCATATCATGAGGCAGGTCATGCTATTGTCGCACTGCATGTACCTCAGCACGACCCGTTGCATAAAGTAACCATTATTCCCAGGGGTCGTGCATTGGGTGTCACGATGTCTTTACCAGAACGTGATGCATTGTCGATGTCTAGAATTCAACTAGAGTCAAAGATTGCGATGGCTTTTGGTGGCCGTATAGCCGAAAAAATAACCTTTGGTAATGAAAATGTTACGACTGGTGCGGCCAATGATATTAAACAGGCGACGGGTATGGCACGCTCTATGGTAACAGAATTTGGATTTAGTGAAAAACTGGGACCATTGCGTTATACGGATAATGAAGAAGAAGTATTTTTGGGTCATTCGGTAGCACAAAAGAAGAATGTATCGGATGCTACTGCCAAACTAATTGATGAAGAAGTTAGGAACCTTGTTGATGCAGGTATGGAAACTGCTGAGCGTATCTTAACAGAAAATAATAACGAACTTGAAGTTTTGGCTCAGGCGTTACTCGAATATGAAACTCTGTCTGGAGAAGAAATTACAGCCTTGCTTAAGGGAGAAACAATAATTAGGCCAGATCCCGATGATAGCACCCCAGATAAAGAGGGACGAACATCTGTGCCAACCTCAGGCATAAAAACCAAAAAAGATGGTGGCGAGCCAGATCTAAAGCCGGAGCCACAACCAGGTTCCTGAGCAATAGTAATGATTTAATGCAAATTAAAAACGCCTCCGCTTTACCGGGGACCTTTGAATTTTTTTCGGACTTAGAATCTGGTTTTCAACTCAACCCCGACCCAACGGGTTTGTGTAAATTAAATAGGGTAGAGCTGTATATACCCGCTGGTGAAGGAGCTTTGAAGGTCAAAGCGGATATTGCTGAAATTCTTCAATGGGCCAAAAAGATTGATGTAGATCTAGAAAGGGTGATCATTCGCCTTATTGATTCCGCCTCAAGACCAAGTTTATCCTTTGCAGGACTTAAATTGGACCATCCAATTTTGATGGGCATTTTAAATATCACACCAGATAGTTTTCATGATGGGGGTAGTTTTTCTGATATTGGGGCCGCAATAGAACATGCTTTGAAATTGATTGAATGCGGCGCGGAAATTATTGATATTGGGGGGGAATCTACTCGACCAGGTGCGAGAACGATTTCAGAGCAAGAAGAAATTGACCGGGTCATTCCAGTCATAGAAGGTCTTATAAAGGAACATACTATAATTTCTGTTGATACAAGGCGTCCAGACGTAATGCGTGAAGCCTTGGCAGCAGGAGCTACAGTTGTTAATGATATAAGTGCATTGTCCGATGACCGGTCTTTAGAGGCTGTAAAACAGGCAAAAGCATCTGCAATTTTAATGCATATGCAAGGGCAACCAGAAAATATGCAAAAAAGCCCACAATATGGTGATGCTCCATATGAAATTACTACATATTTATCAAAAATGGTTAACCGTTGTGAAAAAATGGGAATACCGCGCTCTAACTTGGCAATTGATCCCGGAATAGGTTTTGGGAAATCAGATATGCACAATTTAGCTATCTTAAAAAATTTATCGATGTTACATGGTGTTGGGTCTCCTGTAGCTATTGGTGTTTCCCGGAAAAGTTTTATTGGTAGGTTAACTAATACAATTTCCACAAATGACCGATTGCCCGGGACAATAGCAGCCGTTGTGCAAGCAATGAATCATGGAATTCAAATTCATCGAGTTCATGATGTTTGTGAGGTCAAACAGGCACTTACGATTTGGAATCAAATTCAAAACGTTTAAAACAAATATTACATTTTCTCATTAAAATTGCGTTATGATAAATTTAGAAAGCATAGAAGCATCGTCAAAATATAGGGCAGGGCATTAATGGTGGTTAAACTCTTTGGTACTGACGGAATAAGGGGAAAAGCTAATGTTAATCCTATGACCGCCGAAGTAGCCCTTAAAGTTGGTATGGCGGCAGGAGCAATATTCACGAATGGAGCGCGGCGTCACACGGTGGTTATAGGCAAGGATACCCGCTTGTCCGGTTATATGCTTGAGCCAGCTCTAGCTGCCGGTTTTATAGGTATGGGCATGGATGTTATATTTGTTGGTCCTATGCCAACGCCAGCCGTAGCAATGCTCGTCCGAAGTCTTAGAGCAGATCTTGGAGTGATGATCTCGGCTTCGCATAACTCCTTTGAGGATAATGGTATAAAATTGTTTGGGCCGAGCGGGTATAAGCTCTCGGCTTCAGCCGAAGCAGAAATTGAGTCTCTGGTTGGACAACAGAATACAAATAAATTGGCTACTCCCAATAAACTCGGACGTGCTCGACGGTTAGAAGATGCGGAGGGCCGTTACATTGAGTTTGCTAAAAACACCTTTCCGAAAGGTTTAAGGCTGGATGGTCTAAAAATAGTAGTGGATTGTGCTAACGGCGCTGCATACAAAGTAGTGCCTTCCGCACTCTGGGAGTTAGGTAGCGATGTAGTCGCTTTGGGAATTTCTCCTAATGGATTAAATATTAATAAGGCCTGCGGTAGTACTAATACGGAGTTAATGCGAGAGACAGTTGTAAATGAGGGTGCCAATCTTGGCATCGCACTTGATGGGGATGCAGATCGAGTAATTCTTGCTGATGAGGAAGGCAATATTATCGATGGTGACCAAATTTTGGCTTTAATAGCAAATTCTTGGCAGAGTGATAATAGGCTTAAAGGGAGGGGGGTAGTGACGACCGTAATGGCCAACCTTGGATTAGATAGATTCCTTAATGATCTGGGGTTAAAAGTGGTACGGACAAAAGTTGGTGACCGTTATGTTGTAGAAAAAATGTTACGAGATGGTTTTAATATTGGCGGTGAGCAATCAGGCCATATTATTCTTAATGATTACAATACGACCGGTGATGGACTCGTTGCGGCGTTAGAGGTCCTCTCTGTTATTGTGCAATCCAATAGACCAGCTAGTGAGGTTTGTAGGGTTTTTGACCCTGTCCCACAAATTCTCAAGAATGTGATGTTTGCTGGCGCATCTCCAATGAATGTGGCTAGTATAAAAAAGATTATTGCGGATGGGGGAAAGAAATTAGATGGTGTTGGAAGGTTGCTAGTACGTCAGTCTGGAACAGAGTCAATAATAAGAGTTATGGCAGAAGGCAGCGATGAAATAATGATAAAAGAAGTTATTAATGAAGTGTGTTCCGAAATTAAAAAGTTTTCAAAGTGAATAAGATAAAATGATCGGAAGAGTTTTGGTTATTGCGGGTTCCGACTCCGGGGGAGGAGCGGGTATTCAGGCAGATATTAAGTCAATAAGTGCCCTAGGAGCTTACGCTGCCAGCGCCATTACGGCTTTGACGGCTCAGAACACACTGGGAGTACACGGCGTTATGGAGGTTTCCCCAGAGTTTATTGAAAAGCAAATAAATGTGGTGTTAGATGATATAGGCGCAGATTGTATAAAGACGGGAATGCTGCATGAATCTATGGTAATCGAAACGGTTGTAAGGGCGTTGGAACGTAAGGCGAATAATATCCCTATAGTTGTTGACCCAGTGATGATTGCCAAAGGGGGTGCTTCTTTATTAAACACAGAGGCTATTGTAACACTCCGCGAGGAACTAGTGCCACGAGCAACTTTGCTCACTCCTAATATCCCAGAAGCTGAAGCAATTTTGAATAGGAAGCTTAAAGGCAGGGATGACATGCAGGCAATGGGTGAGGAGCTTTTTGATCTTGGTCCAAAGGCAGTTTTGCTTAAGGGTGGTCATATGGAAGGGCCGATAGTTTGGGATTTTTTAATCTCCAATGATGGGTCTCGATTTTTTCAAAATGAAAGAATAGCTACTTCACATACCCACGGGACTGGCTGTACTCTTGCGTCATCTATCGCCGCGGGTATAGCAAACGGTCTAACTATTGAGGGGGCGGTAACGCAAGCGGAGACCTTTTTAAATAAAGCAATTCAAACTGCCCCAGGCATTGGCAAAGGTCATGGACCTATAAATCATCTTCATACAGTTCGGTCTAGCTAGGCTCTTGTTGTTATTTGATCTAGGATCTCCGTTTATCGTTTCCTTTTCTTACAAAAGGCCTCGTTTTAGGAACTTTGCTCGGTCGGTCTCGTTTATCATTCCTAAAATTACTTTACGGTAACCCTCAACAGCCTCTGCCCCAGCAGCCCGATAAGCATGTGCGATTCTCTCTCTTTGGTTCTGGGAAAGTCTTTTTTCAAGGTTTACACCTTTTTCAGTCAATTCTAAAAGCCGTTGACGTCTATCCCGTATTCCGGGTCTCTGCGTTATAAACTTCTCGCGTACTAATTGGCTTAATACACGTGATAGACTTTGCTTAGTGATTTTCAGGATATCTAAAAGTGCTGAAACCGTTATCTCCGGATTGCGGCCGACAAAATATATTACTCTATGGTGTGCTCGCCCAAACCCATAGGCCGCTAAAATGGCGTCGGGTTCCGCGGTGAAATCACGGTAGGCATAAAACACTAGTTCCATGCCCTGCCTTAATTCTTCATCTCGTAGAAATAAGGGGTTTGCCCCTGCTTTTATGTCAGTCATGTTGACATATATGACTGCGAATGATACGCAGGGCAACCCGAAATTTAGACTTTTAACGCTTTTTTTGTCACCTAACGTTATCATGGTTTTAAATATATGCTGAATTTTGATGATCAAGATGGGCGAATTTGGTATAATGGCTCGCTAAAAGAATGGCGGAATATTCGATTACATGTACTGAGCCATGGTCTTCATTATGGCAGTTGTGTATTTGAAGGTGAAAGGGTTTATAACGGGAATATTTTTAAGCTAAGGGAGCATACCGAAAGGCTTATCAAGTCAGCGGAAACACTAGGTTTTGTTATACCCTATTCTTTACAACAAATTGAAGATGCAACCGTAGAAACTGTTTCGGCTCAGGGGTTTTCTGATGCATATGTTCGACCTGTAGCGTGGCGTGGAAGTGAAATGATGGGTGTTTCGGCACAAGAATCAACAATTCATTTGGCTATAGCGGTTTGGGAA
>MDTE01085512.1_pt1 | contig 11741 bp, 14 predicted proteins | sample 811231 | NCBI WGS metagenome assembly MDTE01 (sample SAMN05326651, study PRJNA326480) | marine metagenome | isolation source: seawater | place: Indian Ocean: Red Sea | collected 2010
ATTTAATAATGATATAGTTAAAATGCTACAATCAATAGTTATAGGATTTGGTTTTAATAAATACATACCAACAAGGAATGGTAAAACATACATAAATTGAAACTCTAAATAAGAAACAGAATTTCCAATACTAGGGATGTTTTGTTTAAATAAATGATGAAATTCATGAATAAATCGAATAGAGTTTATTTTATGAACCATTAAATGCATTGAAAAATACATAATATTGTGAATAAGTAAAATACCGAAATAATTTATATAATTAATATTATTATTTTTTAGTTCAAGAAATGAATTATATGCTATAGTATAATTAATACCAGAAACAAGTAGTAAATTTAAATACATACTTCTAATTCCACTAATATAAAGATCTGTCTTTTTTTGAAGATATGTTTTTAAGGTTTCAGTATCAATTGTAAAATCTAGAATATGACTAAAAATTATAGTGATGCTACCTAAAAGATATACGTGTTTAATTGGTTCATATAATAAAATCATTGTCTAAATATTATAAGATATGTTTATAAATTTTTTAGAAAAAGATTATGATATTATTTTTTAATAAAATGAACAATAGAATTAACAAGATAATAAGTATTATTATTTAAATCACTAACTATTAATGTATCTTCTTCTTTATATTTTGAAAAATCATCGTTGCTACCATTTAAAATAACATCATCATTATTAAAAATACATGTAGGATTACTCAAAAATAAAATATATTTTGAGAAAACTTTTTCATTAGATTCATTAGGGATCGAGAAAATAAATCGCTTTCCAAACAATGTATTAAAACTTCGAGGTTCATTTTTTAAATTATTTGTAAATTCAATAATATTTTTCTCATCTTTTGAGATTATATTGGCGTTGTAAGAAATTATAGGTAAGTCAACAATTTTATTTTTTTCAGTTTTTAAGAACATAAAATTTTCATTATTAAATAAGTTAGTTACATTAGAACTAATAGCTACGTTATTAAGATGTTTTAAAAATACCATTTCATCAATTATTGCAATATCATATTGAGAAAAAACATTCTCAGTGTTGTCTTTAGAATCAACTTCAGGTTCAGATGTTTGAGAAAATGAGAAAATATTAGTAGTATTTTTCTCGTTAGTTGTATCTGTATCTTCTTCAATTTTCTCAAAATTTTTGTAAAAATCTTGTTTTACACAAATAAAAAGATATAGTTCGAGTTGAGACATATTACTATCAGATTCATTTTCATTAAATCCGATATAGTCAAAGTTTTCTTGAAATACCTTTTTAGAAATTTTAAATTTATCACATATGTTTCTAGTAATAATGTGAAGAAAGGCTTTTTTAGAATTGAAATCACCATTTTTATGAGTTAATTTTTCAATTATCTTATCAAAATCACTATTAGTAGTGATAAAACTATCAAAATTATATTTATTTTCGTTTTTCTCAAATAATAATAAAAATTCTAAGAATGGTTCGTTTAAATCGTTATTGCAACTGAAGAATACCAAATTACATTTGATATTACTGTTAATAGTATTATTATCTAAAACGTCTGAAATTTCAGTCCTAAGTTCTTCTTCTCCTAGATAATAATATTTTTCACAAGAATTACATTTATAAATTTTAGTTTCAGGGTCATACTTATCCATATATATATATATAATTTATAATATTTTAAAACCATATAAACATAAAAGCATGATAATTAATATAATTACACTAGAAGAGTAGTTTATTTAAAAAAAATGAGTATAGCACATGAAAGTGACAATGAAACAGTTACAACCTTAGCATCAACAATTAAAGGCGAGGTAGAAAATGATAACATTACAATTGTATCTGAAGGTTTGAAACATATTACAAAATCTATTAAATCCGCAAGAGATAAGGATTGTTACAAAGTCTTTATAGAAAAAAGGGTAAAAATAAATAGAAAAGGAAAAAAACCAATTTACAAGGTTAAGAAAGCACCAATATATTTCTATGAAACAAGTAGTTGCCCAGGTGCAACAATTAGAGATGCAGTTACAGGGCATTATTATCATGGATATCATGTAGGAAGAATGGTAGATGAATCATTGTTTTATTCTACCGCGTACTGTATTGGTGATGCATGTAAGCCAGGACAAAAGATAGGAGATACCAAAGAGCCACAATTTCTATATTTTGCAAATCCAGAAAGTTTCGAAAGATTATTTAAAAGGACGTTGAAACCAGAAAGGAAGCAAGTATGGTATCAAGAATATGAAATCGCAAGACAAACTGATAAAAAACGACGACAAAGTGAAACAAATGTAGCAAACAAAGTTTATACTGTTATTAAATAATGATAATAAATGATAATAAAGAGATTATAATATAATTAATAAATATGAAAAATATACTTTTGATATTTATTATAATACACACATGTATATGTTTCTCATTCAATAAAAAACATAATATAAAATTAGATAATATAGATTTTAGTGATAAGATACAATTAGATAAAAATAATATATTTGATCTAATTGCAAATGAAGGAGCATGTAAAGTAAAATTTGATAATGAAACAAATATAATTGAAATTAAAGAGAATATGATTAAAAAAAATATATTAGATTTACTTGTAGATAAAAAAATATATGATAAGAGGAAAATAGAAATAATAGAATATAATAATTATCTAATATATAAAAATAGTAAAATACCAATTCTATATTGTGGTGGTTTAATGAATGATTGGGAAACAAATATATTTGAATAATATATATGTCAACATTTAATAGAGATCAAAAATATATAGATTATTTAACTACAAATACAGGAGAAACAATACCGTTAATTACATATGGAGCAATTGCATTAACAACATTTGTTGTAGCATATGGAACATTGATAAAAAACAATTCAAATAAAAAGAATAAAAAGGAAGACAACTCAAATCAGGATAATTCGAAAGAAGAAGAAGAAGATATTTTAGAAGAACCTGTTAAAGATGAGTCACTTAAAAATGAAGAACAAACCGAAGGACAAGATATTAAAGGTGGTAAAAAAAGAAAGACAAAAAATAACAAAAAAAAAAGAAAACGAAAAACAATAAAAAAATAATTCACAAATTGGTTTAATTCATGTAATATATAATAAATATTACATGAAATTTTAACAGAAGAAATCAGGCATTAAATCCTTTTCTGATATATTTTTATTAACTCTAAATTGTTCTGGGTCAATATCTAAACTACCTAATACATAATCATCTATATAATTTTTACCAGTACAAATTTTAGGATCAGCCATAATAATACTTTTAGCCGCTAATCCCATAATATCAGGTGTTCTAGATATATTAACCATATCGCTACCACCTAAAATATTTCTAACAGGTGCAGTATCAATAGTGGTTCTAGGCCAAAGGGTATTAACTGATACATTAGGGAATTCTTTATCCCATATTTTAGCCATGAGAGACATATTAAATTTTGACATGCTATAATATAAGTTATTTGTCCACCAATTATCATTATATAACATAGAAATAGGAGGAGCAATGACAATGACATTAGGGTGGTCAGATTTTTTTATATATTTTAAACATTTTTGACCAGTAATGTAAGTACCGTTTATATTAACAGAACTCATTAATTCAATTTCCTTTTCTGTTTGATTTTCAGTATTATTTAAACATAATGCACTTGCATTTAATATTACTCCATCTAGATTACCATATAAATCAATAGCTGTATTTACAGCATTTTCAATTTGTTTGCTATTGCGAATATCACAAGCAACACCAGTACAATTTTGTTTTCCAGTAGCATTTGTAATTAATTCAGCAGCACTATGTATAGTGTTTTCAAGCTTAGGATGTTTAGAAACAGTTTTACCTAATAAGGTAACGTTCGCACCAGACAAAGCAAGTGTCTTAGCAATATTAAATCCAATTCCTCTCGTACCACCAGATATTATATATGATTTACCATTTAAATCATTAAGTATAGGTTTTAATGAAAAATCTTTTTGCATAGATTTTAGAGCAAAAAAGAATTTATCTTTCATATAACTCATAAATATAATATAAGTTTATTTTTATATTATTTTAATATTTCATATTTTTTCCACAATCTAAACAAGTTACAAATATAGTAGCAGGCTCATCAGCACTACGCGTTTGCAATTCATAATATGTACATCTTTTTGATTTACATCTTTTACATGTGAACATATCAGTAGATGCTTCCAAATTAGTATTGTATTTATTCTCATCACGTTTCATTTTATTTTCAATTAATTGTTTCCATCTAGCTGGATTCATTTCTTGATGAGTCATAAATGCAATGGATTGAGGAGTAATTTCACCAATTTTAATATTATGAATTAGGTCTGGGTTTTTTATATTAACATATATACTTCTCAATCTATCCATATAAATAGTTAAAAACTTTTTATTATCCCACTTTTTTAAAATTTTTTTATTACGAGCTTCTTTAAATGAATATTTATATACGCCAATTTCAAGATTAGTAGCTATTTTTTCATTATCTACAAATTTATTTAACATTTTGCGAATATTATTTCTAAAAACTTCACCTTTATTTTCAAAAACATTAACTTCAGATGTCATATTTTATAAATTATAATATAAAAATATTTTTAAATAAATTCAATTTTACAAAATATAAAGTTTTCTATATAAAAATTATAATGGATAATATTTATAATGAAATAAATACACTACTTTTTAAATTAGGGAATAATTATGAAATGTTAAATGAATATAACGAATCGATATATTGTTATAAAAAAATATTGAAATCGTTAGTAAAAGAATCAGAACAAGTTAATTTATTAAGATACAGAATAGCAACTAATTATTTTAAATTACGTAAATATGATAAAGCTCTTGATTATTTAAATAAATTGATTTCTGAAGATAAAATGGATAGTGAATTATATATTATGTTAGTATCATGCTACGTAAATCTAAAGAATTTCAATAGTGCATTATGTATATTACATAATTTTAAATTAATACAAAAAAATAATAAGGATATAGATAAGATGATAGGTGAAATATATTATTATTTAAAAGAATATGATAGATCAATAGAACATTACAAAAAGTCAAATGATAAATACGCATTAGCACCAGCATTATTAGCAAATAAAGATTTTAAATTAGGTTTTGAATTATATGAAGATAGATTAAGGACAAATGATATATGTCATCAAACAAAATTACCATTAAGACAAAATATTGACTTACCTAATTGGGATGGAAAAAGTGTATGTAAAAAATTATTAGTAGTATATGAACAAGGTATAGGTGATAATATAATGTATTTTAGATTTTTAATAGAGTTAGCAAAAAAGTTTCCATCTATGAAAATAACTTATTTTTGTAAAGATATTGTATCGCACATGTTAAATGGAAATAGTGATAATTTATTAATAACACATAATACAAATGATTTTAATATTCCATCATTCGATTATAAATGCTTTATAATGTCAATACCATATATATTAGAAAAAGAAGAAATAGAAATAAATGAAATAAATTATATAAATGTGAATAATGAAAAATATGAATATTGGAAAAAAAAAATTAAATCAGATAGACCAAAAATAGGATTTTTTTATAAAGGTTTATTAATATCATCGATTGATAAAATCATAAAAATAGAAAATTTAAATAAGTTATTTAACTTAGAAGCAGATTTTATATGTCTTCATAAAAAAGAAGAAATAAAAGATGATATAAATTTTTTCTCAAAAAATGTAAAAACATTTGATATAGATAAAGAGAAAGCATTTGAGGATACAATAGCAATATTACAAAATATAGATTTGTTAATAACAATAGATAGTGGGATTACTCATTTAGCAGGTGTAATGAATATACCAACATTTTTACTATTAGGATATGTGTCGGAGTGGAGATGGTTTAATAATAACAAAAAAATATGGTATAATTCAGTGGATATATATCATCAAATAGAAAATAAAGATATTTTACATGACTCAGAAAAAATAATAGAAGATATAAAAGAAAAATTAAATTTATAAATAAAAACTTAAATATATATAAATATATATTATCAAAATATGGATAATATTGATAATATAAGATCCAAATGTAAAAATATTGAAATATTAAGCGAAGACCCAATAGTATTCACAGTCGATAATTTTTTAACAGATGAAGAATGTGATCATTTTATAAAAATAGCAAAGCCAAATTTACAAAGGGCATTTGTATCAGATAACAAAGTCGGTGTTTTTAGTGCAGGGAGGACTGGTTCAAATACATGGATAAAGCATAATACCGATAAAATAACAAAAAAAATAGCAATGAAAGTAAGTATTATATTAAATTTACCATTAGAGACTGCTGAGAGTTTTCAAGCAATTCATTATGGTGAATCACAAAGATATAATCAACATTATGATGGATATAAAAAAGAAGATACAGAAAAATGTAAGCGATGTTTAAAATTTGGAGGACAGCGTATAGTAACAGCATTATTATATTTAAATGATGTAGAAGAAGGTGGAGGAACATCATTTCCAAAATTAGATATAATATCAAAAGCAAAAAAAGGAAAAATGATAGTATTTCAAAATTGTTTAAACAATACAACTGATGTTCACCCAGATAGCTTACATGCAGGTATGCCTGTAATTAAAGGTGAAAAATATGCAATAAACTTATGGTTTAGAGAAATGAATGTGAAAAAATTATATGATTTCCCATTTTTAAAAAAAACAGATTAATTACCAATCCTTAAAAAACTAGCCATAAATTTTTTATTATTTTCTTCATTTTTGACAGTTTGTAGAATAGATTTTTGTTCATGTATTCTTATATTATCTATATGTCTTTGATGATTTGTATTCAAATATTGATTTGCATCTGATTCATTCATTGGGTCTAAAGATTGATTACCACGAGCATTTCTATATTGGTCAATATTATCATATTGTTTAACTTTTGAAATATCATTTTCACTTACAGAAAAAACAGTTTCGTCTTTATGAACTTTTCTTAAATCATCATATTTTAATTTATCAAATATGTTGCTGCCTACATATTCATTTGAATTATCATCATCATATAATATTGTACCATTTGATGAATTCATTGTTTGAATATCTCTATGAATAACTAAACTACTTGTTTTTTTCTTAAAATTATTTATAGCGTTATTCATACTACTAACATTAACAACTTTTTCCATTTCATTTACATTTGGGTCATCTTCTTTAAACCAATTATTTTTATCAGGGTCAATCTTCTTAATATTTGCATTTTCTTCAAATAGTTTATTAAATTTTTGATTGAAAGACTTTTTACTAATATTAGAAATTTGTTTTGATATCTCTGTAGTATCTTCACTATCGTGATAATCCTGATAGTCAGTATTTACGTTATCAATATCAACGGTTTGTTTTAAATTATTTTGATAATAATGAAAAAGTATATCAAATGCTTTTTTAAAAAATAAAAAATATTTAGAGTCCAATTTTGATTTATCGGGGTGAGTCATTAATACAGTTTTTTTTGCTTTTTTGATTTCATCTACTGTAATATTGTTTTCATCCATACTAAATAAATCTAGTATATCTTTAAAACTATACATATTAATATCTAAATTATGAATATCCATTATATTATATAAAAAACAAAAAAAAATATTAATATTAACATAATTTACATGAATAATTATAAAATAAATTAAATATATTTAAAAACTATTACTGATTTACAATTATCACAATGAATTCATATATAAAAAATTTACCAATAGAAATAATAAGAATTATACAAGATTTTGTTTGTTTTAAACCAAAAGATACAAAAGAATTAAATAAAGCAGCTCTTGATTGGTTAAGAGATAAAGTTCGTGCATCAAAAAGGTATGGTAATATATCAAATTGGAATACTTCATTGATTACAAGTATGGAGAATACATTTTGTAATTGGTTGTCAGATAAATTTAATGAAGATTTATCATATTGGGATGTTTCTAATGTAACAAATATGAAAAAAATCTTTTATAGATGTATTAATTTTAATCAACCTTTGAACAATTGGAATGTTTCTAATGTAACAAATATGCATTCTATGTTTGAAGATTGTAGAAATTTTAATCAACCTTTGAACGATTGGAATGTTTCTAATGTAACAAATATGAATGATATGTTTGAAGATTGCCAAAAGTTTAATCAACCTTTAAATAATTGGGATGTCTCAAAAGTTGAGAATATGTCTGGTATGTTTCATGAGTGCAAAGAATTTGATCAACCTTTAAATAATTGGGATGTCTCAAAAGTAAAAAATATGGCAGGTATGTTTCAAAATTGCGAAAATTTTAATCAATCTTTAGATAATTGGGATGTTTCAAAAGTAAAACAGACGCAAGTCATGTTTTGTAATTGTTATAAATTTGATCAACCATTAAATAATTGGAATGTTTCTAGTGTATTTACTATGAATATGATGTTCTATTCTGCAACATCATTCAATCAACCATTGGATAAATGGGATGTATCAACAGTTTTTGAAATGGGAGATATGTTCAATTGTGCAGAATCATTTAACCAACCTCTTGCTTCATGGAATACTTCTAATCTTAAAAATATGGAAAATATGTTTTTTAGTTGTAGACAGTTTAATCAACCATTAAATAATTGGGATGTTTCAAAAGTAAATTCTATGCAACATATGTTTTATTTTTGTGACAAGTTTAATCAACAATTGGATTCATGGGATGTGAGTAAAGTGACAAATATGTGTGGTATGTTTGAAAATTGTTATAAATTTAATCAACCATTGAATGACTGGAATCTTTCTAATGTTGAAAATATAATTGGAATGTTTGAACGTGCATCATCATTCAATCAAAATTTAAATAGTTGGTTAATCAAAGATACTTGTTTTTGGACTGATGCATTTAATGACGCAGAATTGTTTAATTATCAAGAAAATGCAACATGGTATAACCCAGATAATAGATATAGAATTGACCCTGGATGGTCAAGTAGTGATGAAGAAATTGGTGCAGGTCCAGATGGTGATTATTAATAATTATAAAATATATTTAAAAAATTATTGAGTTTTATAATTATTATGGATTATTGTGAAGATACTATCGTGAATAGCATTATTAAAAAGTTTATTTCTCGTTCAAATGTTGGAAAAGACAAATATGGAACTAATTTAGATAGAGATGATTTAAAAACTGTTGAATGGATAGAACATGCACAAGAAGAACTAATGGATGGTATCTTATACTTAGAAAAACTTAAACAAAATTTACAAATAGGAAAAATATAAATTAAAATTATAAATATATAAAAATTATTTATAATTTATTATTATAATGAGTGAAAGAAGTATCATTACTTATATCGAAGATAGAAATAAACTATTAGAAATAATTAATAACAATGATAACATTTTAGTTATCAAAATAGGTGCAGAATGGTGCGGTCCATGCAAAAAAATAGAAGGATTAGTTAATGAATGGTTTAATTATTTACCGCAAAATGTAACATGTGCAAAACTTGATGCAGATGAATCATTCGACGTTTATGCTTTCTATAAAAAGAAAAGAATAATTACTACAATACCTGCACTATTAAGATACGATTCTAATGAAGATTCATGGGCACCAAGTGATTTTTTATTCAGTTCAAATGAAAATGAAATCAATAATTTTTTTCAAAAAATTGTAAATGATGCTTAGATTATTTTCTCCTTCTTGTTTTATTTTTTTTCCCACCTCTTTTAATGCTTGGGGAAGTATTAATATCAATTTTATTATAAGTTTCATTAATTGGTGGTGTAATTGGACGTACAAATCTTCCAAGATCATCTCTTTCTAAGTATATATTTGAATTATTGTTATAAACTGGTTGAAGTAAAGGTAATACATTTCTATTATCAATAACAATTGCTTCTTCACCAGGACTATCATAAGAATCGTATGGAATTCCTTGATTATTTGTATTTATAACGGACCTTATATAATTAATATGTTCTTGATTTGCTAATGATAATAAACCACCTGGTGGAAGACTATTTTCCCTAGCTTCAAGAAAATAATAAAGTGGAGATGTACTTCCTTCTCTAGTTTTGGATTTTGATTTTTGAATGCTACTTTTTTTGCTACTTTTTTTACTTTTCTTAGTTTTAGTTTTTTTTGAACTTGACGCAACATTTTTTTTACTTTTATTTTTCTGTTTAACCATATATTATATAATTATATAATTTAAATATCACTAATGTCGTATTTTTGAATGCCTCTTTCTTTCCATTTTTCTGAATATAATTTAAGTTTATTAATAGAAGGTTTATTCTTAAAATACGATAATTTATCATTATTTTTTTTGTCACGTTCATGTCCTTTACGAATACTACCTTCGCGAACTAAAGAATGAAAATCAATAGGTAAATAACCACAAATATATCCTTTTTCTAAATAAGCACGAGCCATAATTTCGTGGTCACTATCATGAAGAAAATAATTTTCTTCATCTAAATAGTCAATTTCTTTTAATTTTTTCGCATCAAAGATAATCGGACCCCTATTACAAGACTCAGTAACATAAAAAATATTCCTATTAATGTTCAATTGTTTTAACGTTCTTTCTATTCTTCTTCCAACTTTTCCAACACAAACGTTACTATTAAATAAATTGTGTCCGCATCTTCCGGAGACAGCTAATAAATTATCAAATAATTTAAAAGGCTTTTGTAAATGAATATTATAACCTGGCTCAGTCATTTTCATATCAGCTTGTATTTCAATAATGTATTCGCCAATCGAATTTTTAAAACCTAAATTATCACATTTAGTTTCAAAGTATGGGTCAAATGTTTCAAAAATTGTAATTTGAACAAATTGTGGATTATTACAATTGTATTTTGAAAAAAAATCAAGTAAAATAGATTTAGTATTATCACTACAACAATCAATTATAATAATAATCTCATAATAATCCTTTGTATGAGATAAAAAACTGCTTATATTTCGTGCAATAATCTTTTCTTGATTATATACGGGTGTAACAATAGAATATTTTATTTTATCAATACTTTCTTGGTTATAAATGTTTTTAAATATTATTTCATAATCCATATAATATTTAAATAAAAAATATTAAATATTTTTACAAATTAAATCAATATCTCAAGATCTTTTACTTTCCAATATTCACATGCACCATTTGGTAAAGGTCTTTTAATAATAAATGGTATTTTTTTATCTAAAAATTCTTTGTGAGCAATAGCATAACTATCAATTAAATTATCGTCAATTTCTGTAAATATTTCAGAACCAGATTCAATTTGTGCAGCTCTTTCGCCTAAAATTCTTGCAATTTCATACTTGGTAATAAATGGTACTGTAGTATGTAGTTTATCAATTATATTATTATTATTATCACGTACTATTCTTGAAAGTGTATCAACTTCATCATAATTATGTGTAATAAGTTCTGGGTGACTATTATTTAAAACATTTTCTTTATTATTTTTATTCTTATCGTCAAATTTTTGTAAATAGTTTTCATCATCATCATCTGAATCATCATCTTCAAATGATTCAAAATCCATATTAATATTTGTATTTTGAAAATAATTAGGTGAATTTAAATTATTAGGTTCATCATCACCTGGTTCATCATCAGGCTCTTCATCATCAGGCTCTTCATCATCAGGTTCATCATCATCGGGTTCATCATCATCGGGTTCATCATCATCA
>MDTE01149503.1_pt1 | contig 11740 bp, 14 predicted proteins | sample 811231 | NCBI WGS metagenome assembly MDTE01 (sample SAMN05326651, study PRJNA326480) | marine metagenome | isolation source: seawater | place: Indian Ocean: Red Sea | collected 2010
TTTACTGCTTTAGAATATTTCTTTAAAATATTTGGTAATTATGGTTTAGCAATTATTGCTGTTACCGTTTGTATTCGTGTAGCATTTTTTCCACTTGCTAATTTTTCATTCAGAAGTATGGCTAAAATGAAAGCTCTTCAGCCTGAAATGGCAAGACTTAAGGAGCTCCATAAAAATGATAAAATGAAATTTCAGCAAGAACTAATGGCCCTTTACAAGAAAGAAAAAGTAAATCCAATGTCAGGTTGTTTGCCAATATTAGTACAGATACCGGTTTTTTTCGCTTTATATAAAGTATTATTTGTAACCATCGAAATGAGACAGATGCCTTTCTACGGTTGGATACAAGATTTGTCAGAACGTGATCCAACTTCTCTGTTTAATTTATTTGGTTTACTACCTTATGACGTTCCTTCATTTTTAGTTATAGGTGCTTGGCCAATTGCAATGGGTGTATCTATGTGGGTACAACAAAAAATAAATCCTGCACCCACAGATCCAATGCAAGCAAAAATTTTTATGTTCTTTCCACTATTTTTGACAATAATATTAGCTCCTTTTCCAGCTGGATTAGTAATTTATTGGACTATCAACAATATATTAACAATGGCTCAACAACTCTTTATTATGAAGAGAACAACTGTCAAAACAACAACTTAAAATTTTCAAAAAAAACTAATTGATGAATTTAAAGAAGATACTACCACAAAATGGTCCACCTTTAAGTGAGGTGATAAAATATATTGAAAAATATAAGAATGATTTAATTGTGATTAAGTATGGAGGAAATGTTTTGATTGATAGAGATATATTTAACAATTTCATAACTGATATAAGTATATTAAATCAACTTGGTCTTTCAGTTATAGTTGTTCATGGTGGTGGACCTAGAATTAAAAGAGAATTAGATAAATCTAATATTCAATCAAAATTTATAAAAGGATTGAGAGTAACTGATAAAAAAATAATAAACATTGTCGAGTCAGTTCTAATTGATTTTAATAATGATATTGTTAATTCTTTAAAAAAAAAAGGTTGTAACGCAATTTCAATACACACAAAAAATAAAAATATCATTGAGGTTATCCCAGAAGCTCCTGAGTTAGGGTTTGTTGGAATACCAAATAAAATAAATACTGACTTTTTGCTAGATATGATTAAAGAAAATAAAATTCCAATTATTTCGCCCTTGGGTTTAGGAAAAAATAATCAAACACATAATATCAATGGGGATACTGCTGCTATGGCTGTAGCAAAATCATTAAAATCTAGAAGACTGTTATTGATGACGAATGTAGATGGTGTTTTAGATAAAGAAAAAAAGCTTATAGACGAAATTTCCTCATCAAAAATTTTAGATATGATTAAAGATGAAACTATTACAGAAGGGATGATACCTAAAATCAATGCATGTTTAGATGCAGTAAATAATGGTGTAAAAGCGGTTGGTATCATTAATGGAACCAAAAAACATTCATGTTTATGGGAAATATTTTCTGATAAAGGTTCAGGTACATTAATTAGAAAATGAATTTAAAGGAAAAAAAATACCTTTTATTAGATCTTGATGGAGTATGTTATGGAAAACACAATAACTACTCTTTAGAAAAAGTTTTTGGTCAAGTATCAAAAAGAATGACAAAATTCATTTCTGAAAAACTCAAAATTAATTTTAATGAGGCAAAAGAACTTCAGAAAAATTATTTTTATAAATATAATACAAGTTTAAATGGCCTAATGATACATCATGACATACCGCCTCAAGAATTTTTAAAGTATGTTCATACTATAGATCTCTCTTTTATGAAGGAAGATAAGATTATGAGAAATGAACTTGAAAAATTAGATATGGAAAAATTCATTTTTACAAATGGAAGTGCAGAACATGCAAAAAATATTTTAACTCATCTTGGTGTGTATGATTTATTTGGAAGAGAAAAAGTATTTGATATTGAAGATGCTGGGTATATTCCTAAACCTGAAGCAAAAACTTTTGATTTAATGGTAAAAAAATTTGGTATTAACCCAGAAGAGACAATTTACATAGAGGATATTGCAAAAAATCTAAGTATTGGTTATGAACGTGGTTGTACAACTGTTTGGTTGGTTAATGATGATCAATATGGAAAGTTAGACTCAGATAAAGATTATATTTCTCACAAAATTGAAAATCTGTCTTTATTTCTAAAAGAAATAAGGATATTAAAAAGTAGTTAAATTATGTCTATAGAAAAAATTATAAATGAAGCATGGGAGAATAAAGATCAAATCAACCAGAATTCAGATCCATCTTTAAAAGACGTAATTAACCAAGTAATAGATGATTTAGATAGTGGTAAATCTCGTGTTGCTGAGAAGATAAATGGTGAATGGGTTACACATCAACATTTAAAAAAAGCAATCATGTTGAGTTTCAGAATTTATCCAATGGAAAATTTAAATGGTCCATATAGTAGTTGGTATGATAAATCACATTTGCTTAAAGGAAAAACCGCTGGATGGTCCATAAAAGATCATGAGAGAGCAGGTTTTAGAATGGTGCCAAACTCTCCTGTGAGAAAAGGATCATTTGTTGGCAAAAACGCTGTTCTTATGCCTTGCTATGTGAATATTGGAGCATATATTGATGAGGGTACTATGATCGACACTTTTGCAAGAGCAGGTAGCTGTTGTCAAATTGGGAAAAATTGTCATATATCTGCTGGCTCAGGTGTAGGAGGAGTATTAGAGCCTGCGCAAGCATTACCAACAATTATTGAGGATAATGTTTTCTTAGGAGCAATGTCAGAAGTTGTTGAAGGTGTAATAGTTGGTGAAGGTTCTGTATTAAGTATGGGTATGTATATAGGTCAGTCAACAAAAATAGTTGATAGAAAAACTGGAAAAATTACTTTTGGAAAAATTCCACCTTACTCGGTTGTTGTTCCAGGATCATTGCCTGATACTAAAAATTCATCTGCACCATCTTTATATTGTGCAGTGATAATTAAACAAGTTGATGAAAAAACAAGATCAAAAACATCTATAAACGACCTCTTAAGAGATTAAAAATGAAAACTTTTAATGAGTTACAATTAGCTAAAGAGCTAATAAGATTTCCATCAGTTTCCCCTGCGGATGCCGGTGTAATGAAATTTTTAGAAAATAAATTAAAAAAAATGGGTTTCAAAACAACTTTATTGGAATTTAAAGAAAAAAATTTTAAACCTGTAAAGAATTTGTATGCAAGATTAGGCTCAAAATCACCTAATTTTTGTTATGCAGGTCACTTAGATGTGGTGCCTCCAGGAAATATAAAAGATTGGAAAATTCATCCTTTTAAACCATCAATAAAAAAAGGTCATTTAATTGGGAGAGGTGCAAATGATATGAAAAGTTCTATTGCATCCTTTGTCTCGGCAACAAGCAAATTTTTAATAGAAAATAAAAACTTTAATGGTTCAATAAGTTTATTGATTACTGGCGATGAAGAGGGAGATGCGGTAAATGGAACAAAAAAAGTTGTAGAATATTTAAGAAAAAAAAAAGAAAAAATTAATTTCTGTTTAGTCGGTGAACCTACAAACCCAAGTAAATTAGGAGAGATGATTAAAATTGGTAGAAGAGGGAGTATTACTGGTAATTTGAAAATATTTGGATTACAAGGACATGTAGCATATCCTCTAAGAGCAAATAATCCATCAACTATAATTGTTGAAATTTTAAAAGAATTAAAAGAAATTAAATTTGACAAAGGCACAAAAGATTTTCAACCTACTAATTTAGAAGTAACTAAAATAAATATAGATAACAAAGCTGATAACGTTATCCCTGCAATTGCTGAAGCAACATTTAATGTAAGATTTAATAATAAACACTCATCATCTTCAATTAAAAAGAGACTAAATAAAATTTTTGATAAGATAATTAAAAAAAGCAAAGCCAAATATCAAATTGAATATAGAGTTTCTGGTGAAGCCTTTTTAACAAAGGCAAATAATACAACTTTTATGATACAAAATGTTATTAAAAAAATCACTAAGATTAAGCCTAAACTATCTACTACAGGAGGGACTTCTGATTTAAGATTTATAAGAAAAATATCCCCGGGTTTAGAATTTGGATTAGTAGGAAAAACTATGCACAAAGTCGATGAAGCAGTTTCTTTAAAAGATCTAAAAAATTTGACTAAAATTTATCAAAATATTTTACAAAGTTACTTCAATTGAAAACTGGTTTAATTACTTCAGAAACATATCAAGAACATGATACTGGTCCTGGTCATCCAGAGCAGATAGCAAGAGTAAGGGTAATTAATGAAAAATTTAGAAAGCTAAATAATAAAAATATTTTATGGAAAAAACCCTCGATTATAACTGATGAAGTAATTATTGATACTCATGATACAAATTATCTTAATTTAGTTAAAAATTCATTTCCAACTGAGGGCTTTTCATCACTTGATGGTGACACTATCATTTCTCCCGGAAGTAAAAAAGCAACATTTGATGCGGCAGGATCAATTATTGCAGCGATAGATGGTGTACAAAAAAAAGAATTTAAAAACGCATTTTGTAGTGTGCGTCCTCCAGGACATCATTGTAACCAAAATAAAGCAGCAGGATTCTGTATTCTAAATAATGTTGCAATTGGTGCTAAATATTTATTAAGAAGATATAATTATGAAAGAATTGCCATTATTGATTTTGATGTTCATCATGGTAACGGTACACAAGATATTTTTTACCATAATAATAATGTTTTATTTATTTCTACACATCAATATCCGTATTATCCTGGTACAGGCTCTGAAAAAGATAAGGGAAAATATAATAATATTTTTAATATCCCATTACCTGCAGGTACAAATTCTGAAGAATATTTAAACGCTTTCGAATTTGCTTTAAAAAAATTAAAAGAATTTAAACCTGAATTTGTGCTTATTAGTGCAGGTTTTGATGGGCACGCTGCTGATCCACTTGCACAATTTAAACTTAGTACTGATGATTATTATGAAATTACAAAAAGAATACTTGAAACTACAAAAAGATTTTCGAACGGCAAAACAGTTTCAATCCTTGAAGGTGGATATGATTTACAAGCACTTCAAGATAGTGCCAAAAGACATGTTGATGCGTTATTAGAATCCAATTGATATTTATATAATTAATTATAAATAAGCCACTATGAAATTGTACAGAATAAAAAAATCTAAAATCGATAATAAAGGACGTGGTTTGTATGCAACAAAAAATATTAAATCTGGCACAAAAATTATTGATTATATTGGAAAAATAATAACAAACAAAGAAGTAGATGAGTCTAAGAAATTTGATAATAAAAAACCTATATACTTGTTTACTTTAAATAAAAAATACACTTTAGATGGAGATTTTTCTTGGAACACAGCTGGATTAATCAATCATTCTTGTAATAATAATTGTGATTATGAAGGTAAAGGTCTCAAAGTTTGGGTTACTGCAATAAGAGATATAAAGAAAGGAGAGGAATTTACTTGTGATTATGGTTTTGGTTATGATGAAAATTATAAACAATTCCCTTGTAAATGTAGAGCAAAAAATTGTTGTGGTTTTATTGTAAGAGCGGAGTCGAGATGGCGGATAAATAAAAAATTTTCAATGTCTAATAAGAAAAAATTAATAAATAACCCGCTTTAAAAAAAGCCCTTCAGGAGGAGCTGGAGGAGCACATAAATTTCTTTTCCTTGATTTAATTACACTCTCAAATTTTTTTAACGACCATTTATTTTCACCAAGATACTTTAGACAACCAACCATTGAGCGAACTTGTTGTTGCAAAAAAGATTTAGATTTAAATTCTATCTCTATTTTATCTTTAAAAGATTTTATTTTTACAAGTTTCATAGTTTTTATTGGACTTTTAGCTCTACAACTTGAAGCTCTAAAAGTTGAAAAATCTTTGGTGCCTATCAATTTTTTTGCACCTTTTTTCATAGCTATTAAATCAAGTTTTTTCATTATATGCCAACCCCTGTTCTTGTCTAAAACTGGTCCGCTTAACCGATTTATGATTACGTATTTATAAATTCTCATTTTAGCTGAAAATCTTGCATGAAAATTTTTATCTCTTTTTTTAATTTTAAGAATTGTAATGTAATCTTTATTTAAAAAGTAATTTATAGATTTTAGGAATTTATCTAAGTGTCTAATTTTATTTTTACACTCAAAATGTGCTGATTGCTCAATTGCATGTACACCTGTATCGGTTCTACCTGATCCTAACAATGTTATCTTTTCATTTAAAAGATTTGAAATTTTTCGTTGAATAAGCCCTTGAATAGTTTTTACTTTTTTTTGAACTTGCCAACCTTTAAAATCTGTCCCTACATACTCGATTATTATTTGATATTTAAACATTAGGAATGATAAAACCCTTTTTGATTTTAGATCCGCGTATAAAATCTCTGACGTTTTGTGGATTTTTTCCTTGTTTATGAATTTTAAGTACTCTAATGGATTGGTTATTGTTACAAGCAATTTCTAAATTATCAGAAATAACTTCACCAACTTTACCTGCACCGTTACTAATTTCAGCTTTTAAGATTTTGTGTCGCTCTCCATTAAAAATGAAAAAAGCTCCAGGAAAAGGGTACAGTCCATTTATTTTTCCAATAATTTTTTCAGCAGAATCGTTCCAATTAATTTTACCTTCGGTTTTTTCTATTTTAGGTGCGTAAGTTGCTTTTGAATGTTCTTGTTCTACAAATTCAGCTTTACCTTCTAATACATCATCAACGTTATCTAATATTTTTTCTGCAGCTATTAAGGAAAGTTTTTCCGAAATATCCATTGCATTTTCATTTTTTATCCCAATTTTGTATATTTGAGATACTGGTCCAGAATCTAATTTTTCTGTAATCTTCATAATGCTAATACCAGTTTCTTTATCTAGATTCATTATTGATCTTTGGATTGGTGCTGCACCTCTCCAGCTAGGCAATATAGAAGCATGAATATTAATAAATCCATTTTTTGGTAAAATTAAATACTCTTTTGGGATAATTTGTCCATATGCAACAACAATTACAAGATCGGGCTTTATTTTTTTGAAATAATCATACTCTTCAGCATTATTTTTTAAAGAATGTGGTGTTCTTAATTCTAAATTTAATGTTTCTGCCATGTGTTGTACAGGAGATTTATTTATTTTTTGTCCTCTGAGGGATTTTTTAGGTGGCTGTGTATAAACTTCTGAGATGAAGTATCCATTTTGATACAAAGACTTTAATATTGGCACTGCAAACATAGGTGTGCCCATGAAAACAATTTTTTTAGACATTATCTAAAGAATTGCGGTATTTGATTTTTGTTTAGAAAGTTTTTTGATTATCATTGATCTTTTTAATTTTGAAAGATAATCAATAAACAATATACCCTCTAAATGGTCCATTTCATGTTGTATGCATGTTGCCAATAGACCATCAGCATGAAGGAATTGTTTTTTTCCATTATAATCTAAATATTCTATATCACATTGACTTGGCCTATCAATTTCAGCAAATTGATTAGGTACTGATAAACATCCTTCTTCATATGTGGCTTTTTGTGGATCTTTGTTCTTTATAATTGGGTTCACGAAATACATTGGGTTTTTTTTAGCCGGATCTTTACTAATATCTAAAACAATTATTCTTTTAGGCTCACCAATTTGTATCGCAGCAAGACCTATTCCATTTGCTGCATACATTGTATCTAGCATATCATCCATTAATTTTTGCTCTTCTTTTGTAATTTTTTCAACTGGTTTTGAAATTTGTCTAAGAAGTTTATTCGGTTCTGTAATAATTGGTTTAATTGCCATATTAAATGTATTTTAGTTAATTTTTTAGACTTTTAAAGGTAGAACTTTTAATAAAATTTTATTTCTAATGTAATCAATATCTAGTTGATTTAATGCACTAATTATAAAATACAATGTATCTTCGTCTAAAGCTGTAAGATCATCTTGTCCAATTACTTCGATTATTCTTAGAATTGCAGATCCAACCTCGTCGTTGTTAATCATTACTTGAATATCTGTTGGCATTTCAGAATTATCAATTTCATATAGATTTTCGTATTTTTTTGAAATTTCTATACCATCTGATTTAATCGATTCAATTAAAATAATATCTTTTTTTGATATAAAATATTTTTTATCTTTTTTAATTTTTTTTAAAAAATTATTTAAATCTTTTTCAATTTTAGATTTTGCAAAATCTCCATTAAAATAATTAATAAGTCTTGATTGATGTAAAATATCTTTATTAAATTTTATATCATTCAGCTTTACTGTTTTCTCTTTGATGTTATTTGAATAAAATTTAGTGAAATTAGATGGTATATCGTCAGGATTTATATCTGATAAAAGTTCTCTTAGCTCAGTATCAAATGCATTAGAATACCCGTCTTTAATAAACAAATCTTTTAAAAGTTTGATCAATTCTAATCTTTTGTTCACATTAGACTCTAACAAAGTCCTTTGATAAACTAAGGCTCTAGCCTCTATATTTGATAATGATTTATGAGACTCTGTTGCGTTTAATAATTGATTAATATTAAATTGAAATCTTTTATATAGCGAAAATAAATCTTTTTCTGAATAATTTTTATCATGTGTGGCCTGTTCTATTAATGAAATTTTTTCCTCTTCAGCAATTTCAATCTCCTCAATATTATATAATAAATTTGATGCAGATAAGTATTTCCAAATTAATGGATTAGTATTTTTATTTGGTTCAAAGGTAAAATCAGGGTTGGTCCTATGTGCTAGGTGAAAATCTAACACGGAGGCCTCTGAAATTGATAATTCTGGATCTTTAGTGTATCCAAAAAGATAGTTAATTTTTTTTTCAAAATATTCGTCATTGAACCCAAGTTCTTTCTTTAAATCTAAAATAAGTTGTGCTTCCTCAATTCTCCCAGAATTTATTAAACAGTAAAGATTAAATTTTGATAGATATTCGTCATTAATAACTTCAAGGTTTTTTAAAAATATTTCACACGCTTTTTCAATGTTTGCCTCAGATAAATATTGATCAACTAAGTATCTACTTAACTTTGGGTGCAGATTAAGAATTTGATTTTTAATTAAATATTCCTCAATCAATTTTCTATCTTTATTTTTTATAAGCCAATTAGATTTAATGTTTAAAAATTCATCCTCAGAAATATTTATTTGGGGACTATAAGAATTTGTTAATAAAATTATATTCATTAATTCTGAAGCATCTTCAGAAAGTTGAATTTTTGAAAGATTTGAAAAAAGATATTTTAATTGATCACCATTTGAATTTGACCATAAATCTATACGTAGATCAAAATCTTCTGGATCGTATAGGCCTATTATCTTGATTTCTTGTGAATTTAAAGATGAACTTATTTGAACAGTTTCAATTTCTTTTTGTGGTTGCAGGTCAAAAATATTAGGTTGAGTATTATCTACATCGTTATTTATTAATACATTTTGATTATTTTTAGATTGTGTTTTTTGAATTTTGTTTTGATCAATATTCCATATATCAATTGGTTTGTCCTCAGCTTTAACGCTTAAACAAAGCAAAATTGCAATTAAAGGAATTGATAAATATTTATTATTTAACAATTTTAAAATTTTCATTAGGAATAATTTTTTCTATTTCCTTTTTAGGTGCTGGAAAATCTATTTTACTTAAAAGAAAAATTGCTCCAAGAAATAAAACCATAACCAAGCCTAACTTTATAATTAACCTTAAAGCACTTTTGCTTGAACTTGTATTTCTTGTAAATTGCATATAACGTTGGTTAAAATCAAAATAAGACATAATTGTGTTTTTTCAATACAGAAACTTATGAATTCAAAAGAAAATTTAGTTTTTTTAGGTATGATGGGATCTGGCAAGACATCAATAGGTTCATTAGTGTCAAAAAAACTAAATTTAGATTTTATTGATGTTGATAACGAAATTGAAAAAAAATTAGGTATAAAAATTTCAAAAATATTTGAAAAAGAAGGAGAAAAATATTTTAGGCAAATTGAAGAAATTGAAACACTTAAATTCCTAAAAAACAAAAAAACCGTAATTTCGCTAGGAGGAGGAGCTTTTTTAAACAATAAGATAAAAAAAGAAATATTAGATAATCACATCTCATTTTGGTTGAATTGGAATATTAAAACTTTAGTCGATAGAATTAAGAACAGTAAAAAAAGACCTATCGCATACAAATCCTCTAAAATTGAAATTGAGGAGTTAATTAAAAAACGTTCTATTATTTATTCAAAAGCAATGTATAAAATTGATTGCGAAAACCAAACAAATAATGAAATTGTAAAAAAAATAATTCAAATTTATGACACCCATTAGATTAAAAGTAAAAACAAAATTAGAAAATTATCCAATATTAATTGGTTCGAACTTAATAAAAAATTTAGGTTTATACTTAAGAAAAAACTCTATTATCTTTGATCAATGCCTTTTGATAATTGATAAAAATATTCCAGAAAAATTAATTTCACAAATCATAAAATCTTTAAAAAATAAAAAGATTTATAAATTTAAATTTAAAGCAAATGAAAAAAATAAAAATATTAACTATATAAATAAAATTCTTCAAATTTTATTGAGCAAAAATTTTACTAGACAAGATTGCGTGATCACAATTGGTGGAGGTATCACTGGTGATGTCGGAGGTTTTGCAGCTAGTTTATATAAGAGAGGTTTAAATTTCGTTAATATTCCAACAACATTATTATCTCAGGTTGACTCATCAATTGGTGGCAAAACTGGAATAAATACTAAAGAGGGGAAAAACCTTGTAGGAAATTTTTATCAACCAAAAATAGTTATCAGTGACAAAGAATTTTTAAAATCACTTCCTAAAAGAGAAATAATTTGTGGGTATGGCGAAATTTTAAAACACTCATTAATTTTAAACAAAAAATTTTTTAATTATATTAATTCTAATTCAAAGCAAATTTTAAATTTAAAAAGTCCACACATTGAGAAAGCTATCTATGAAAGTTGTAAAATTAAGAAATCGATTGTTGAAAAAGATGAAAAAGAAAAAGGAAAAAGAAAAATATTAAATTTTGGGCATACTTTTGCACATGCTTTCGAGGCAACACTTGGATACTCAAAAAGATTAAATCATGGCGAAGCAGTCATTCTTGGCATTGTCACAGCAATAAAATTTAGTCTAAATATAAAATTAATTTCTTTTAAGGATTTTAATATAATATTAAAGCATATAATTAATATTAATCTACCCTCAAATATAAAAAAATTTTTTTCAAATAAAGACTTAAATAAAATATTAAAATTTATGTCGAAGGATAAAAAAAATATGTCAAAAAATATTAACTTAATTTTAATTAAGAAAATTGGATCAACTGTTATAAATAAAGAGTTTAAGAAACATAAAATAAAATCATTTTTAAAAAATGAATTAGTTAACTAAAATTTGTAAAGAGTGGATATGCTCCTTCATTTCTTGATCTAGAACTTTATAAATCTTTTTATTACTTTCGATTCTATTTAAATTCTCTAGTTCTTTCGATCTAATAATAATTTTTAAATGATACTTTCCCTCTTGATTACCAGAATGACCCTTATGTAAAAAAGACTTATCTTCAATATCAATTTTTTCGATTACAATTTTACTTATTAATTTTTTTTTTACGATTGCAATTAAATCATTTATATTCATAAATAATATTTATTATATCATGAAAAATATTTGTGACTGGAATAATTGTAAAGAAA
>MDTE01181441.1_pt1 | contig 11739 bp, 13 predicted proteins | sample 811231 | NCBI WGS metagenome assembly MDTE01 (sample SAMN05326651, study PRJNA326480) | marine metagenome | isolation source: seawater | place: Indian Ocean: Red Sea | collected 2010
CATAAAAAGCATTTTTTTTCATAGCTTAAGTAAAGATTTAACTATGCTAGCAAAAATGTTCTAATTATTAAAAGTATTTATGAAAATTCACATCCTAGGAATCTGCGGAACATTTATGGGAGGATTGGCTCGAATTTTAATTGAGTCTGGTCATGAGGTTAGTGGATCAGATAACAATTTTTATCCTCCAATGTCAGATCAATTAAGAGAATTAGATATTGAATTAACAAAAGGATTTGAGCCATCTTCAATGCCTGAGGCTGATCTTTATGTAATTGGAAATGCACTTTCTAGGGGAAATCAGTGCGTTGAAGAAATTCTAAATAAAAACCTTCCTTATAAATCAGGACCTGAGATGCTTGGTGAAATCATCAAAAATAGATTTGTGATAGCTGTTTCTGGGACTCATGGGAAAACAACAACATCCTTCATGATTGCAAAAATATTTCAGTCTATGGGCAAAGATATAGGCTATCTCATTGGGGGCATATCACCTGATTTTTCATTCTCAGCAAAAATAGGTAGCGATGAAATATTCGTAATTGAGGCTGATGAATATGATTCTGCATTTTTTGACAAGAGATCAAAATTTATACACTACTCTCCAAATATTCTTTTGATAACTAATATTGAGTTTGATCATGCTGATATATTTAATGATTTAGATGCAATAAAAAAACAATTTCATCATTTGCTAAAAATTATGCCGAGTTCTGGCAAAGTTATTTTTTTTAATCATGATAAAAATGCATTAGATGTTATCAATAAGGGCTGTTGGTCAAATAGTATTGAAATTAATGGCAATTCAAGCATTGCTAGCTATGATTTCTCTTCTGCAACTATAGCATTTGATGGAAAATCATCATGCATGAATGATTTACCTTTTTATGGCTCTCATAACAACCTTAATGCTGTTGGAGCAATCATTTCTACCTCATTATGTGGCATTAACCTAAATGATGCTCTTAACGGACTTAAAGACTTTAGTGGTGTTCTTCGAAGACTTGAGCATAAGGGAACATTTAAAGGAATAACTATTCTAGATGACTTTGCGCATCATCCAACTGCTATCAAGTCGACTATTGAAGCAGTAAAAGAAAAATATAATGGAAAAAAAGTGCTAAACATTATAGAGCTGGGATCGAATACGATGTCAGGTGGATTTCATGGAGATGAACTCTATTCCATTGATAATTTAGAGGTTGAGATTCTTTGGCTTGATCATAAGTCCATCCTTCAAAATAATAAGGGAAATATATGTAATTCTTATGATAATTTAATTAAGTCAATTTCAGAAATTTATTCAGATTTTGATATCATTTTAATAATGACAAATAAAAACAGTAAAAATATTTTCAAACCATTAAAAGATATCATTGAAGCAAATTAATCTACCAATCTTTCCATTAAAGCTTGTTGTCCTGCCAGGAACTATTCAAGGTTTGCAAATCTTCGAACCTCGGTATTTAAATATGGTTAAGCAATGCATGTCTAATGAATCAAATTTTGTTATTTCCTATAAATCTGACAGGTTTGATGATTTTGATTTTGGTATTGAAAAGGTTGGGACATCGGTACAAATTATAGATTTTAATAATCTGCCGAATGGACTTCTAGGAATCACAGTTAAAGCTGAATCAAAAGTTTCTTTAAATAACATAATTCAACTTGAAGATAAGTCCTATCTTGGTGAAGTTTTACCTCTAACCGAGCCAAGAGTCGATGATCAGTCTCTTTTGGCAAAGTATCCAGATCTGATTGAAGTTTTAGTTAAACTCAAAGAGCACCCTGAAATTAGAACACTTCAACTTGACATTGACTTAGACTCTGCTGACTCTGTTTCTTATCATCTTGGGAATCTAATTCCACTAACAGCGGATGAAAAGCAAACTCTGCTAACAGCATTTGATGCTGATCAAAGATTTAAAATATTATCAAAGATTCTTGAATCTATAAGAAAGACCTGATTAGATCTTTAGCATTTGCTTTCCCTGATTTTGCCCCGTAAATAATCTATTTAAAGTTTCAGGACAGTTTTCAATTCCTTCCTGAATGTCTTCACGATGCTTGATTTTTCCTTCAGTTGCCCATTTAGAGATATCATCAATTGCTTCACTTGCTCGTCCATAGTAATCCAAAACCAAAAATCCTTGCATCTTAGCTCTTTTAACTATGAGCATAGTCAGATTCCTCGGTCCCACTGGCATTTGCTCTCCAGTATAATTTGAAATACTTCCGCAACATATAATTCTTGCATTTATATTTATTAAAAAAAGAACCGACTCTAAAATTGGCCCACCTACATTATCAAAGTAAATGTCTATTCCATCCTTGGCCAGCTTAGTTAACTCTTCTGCTACATCAGAATTTTTATAGTCAATTACATCATCCACTCCACATTCTTTTAACCATGAGCATTTTTCATCCCCGCCAGCAATCCCAATTACATGACATCCCTTAATTTTTGCAATCTGACAAACCATAGCTCCTGTTGCTCCAGCTGCCCCTGAGACAACAATAGTTTCACCAGGTTGAGGATTACCAACATCCAGCAAACCAAAGTAGGCAGTAATTCCGGTTGATCCAAAGATATTTAACATAGTGGGTATAGGGAGAACATCAGGAACTTTGCGCAATGTCTTTAAGTCATTTTCAGAAGGAATATGATGAGTCTGCCACCCAACCATACCACTTACTAAATCGCCAACAGAAAAATTATCATTTTTTGAATCAATTATTTTTCCAATTCCACCTGATCTTACAACCTCATCTATTTGAACTGGTGGTAAATATCCAGGTAAATCTGTTAACCACATTCTCTGAGTTGGATCAAAAGATAAATATTGATTTTCTATTAGGACTTCTCCATCTTGAATATTTCTTAGCTCCTCTTTTATAAGCTCGAAATTTTCATTTTTTACAAGACCTTGATGTCTCTCTTTTAAAACCCATTTAGTATTTGTCACTGACATCCTTACTCCTCCACTGATAAAGCTTTATAAATTGATAAATCGAATAATACACCTTGAGATAGCTCATACAAAAGATTATTTGAAGATAATTGGCTGGATATTTGATTTTGCTCTGTACCAATTTATAGTTTTTAAGACGAAGCTTGTTTTTATTATTCTCTTTTCTAGCTTAAATTTTCCTGGATAGTCGCTTAAAATAAGACCTACCAAAATTGTCAATAAGCCCTGACCAGGTAAAACAAGCATTAAAATACCTCCAAGAATTAAGCAATAGCCAATGATATTCTTCAACGTTAAAACGATAAACCAAAAAAAAGGATTCTTATTTTTGTATTGAGACATACCTCTTTTTTCGTTTAAAAAATAATCATGTGGGATTTTTCTAATAATGAAGCCAATTGAAATAGCACTAATGACTAATATAACAAGAGAGCTTACACCAAGAATAAAGAATATATCAATGAGGTTTTCAGAAAGATATTTATGCATAATTATTTAATAATAATTTCCTTTTTATCATATACTTAATGTATAAAAAGCAAAAACAACTTGGCAAAAACTTCATTAAAAAAACTCTGCATTAATTCTCTCGAGGAACTTAAAGCTAAAGATATTGTTTGCATTGATTTAAACAAAATTTCTTCATTTGCAGATGAGATGATTATTGCTTCTGCAACCTCATCAAGACATGCGAAAGCACTTTCTGATAGAGTGGTTGAAGATCTTAAAAGTAATAATATATTAGTTCTAGGAGTTGAAGGACAAGATACCTCAGACTGGATCCTAATCGATTGCGAAGATCTTGTAATAAATATAATGAATAATGAAACACGTGCTTACTATGACTTAGAAACACTATGGGGGTATGAAGACGCCACTTTTAATTCTAATTTATGAAATTAGAAGTAATATCTATATCCAGCAAGAGCTCAAAATGGGAGTCCGAGACTCTAAATTTTTACTTAAAACAAATTTCATCCGAGGTTAATATAGCAATTGAGGATATTAAACCCGCTAAGGGCAAAAATTTAAATATTAGAGAGGTTCAGGCTAATGAGGAAAAAAAGATCTTAAATAAAATTAAGCCTGACTCACTTATTATTTCTTTTGATAGAAAAGGAAAACAACTTGATAGTTTTCAGTTCTCAAATTTTACTCAAAGCCTATTAAGTTTAGGAAAGCATTGTTACCTAATAATTGGAGGGTCTCATGGATTATCTGATGCATTTTTAAAAAAATCAGACCATGTTATTTCATTTTCAGCATTAACTTTTCCACATAAATTATTTAAGATTTTAGTTATTGAGCAGTTATACAGATCTATCTCAATAATTAAAAATAAGCCTTATCATAAATAATGGATATAAACGAAACAATAAGAGAGAAATCAAGTTTCAACAAAAGACTTATTTTCCTTTATTTGATATTCGGCATTATGGGTGTTGTTTTTTATTATCAAATATTTAATTTGCAGATATCAAACTATTCGGAGTATGAAATCGCAGCCAAGAATAATAAGAATATAGAAATTTCAGTTCAACCCTTAAGAGGAATTATATTTGATAGAAATGGGGAAATATTAGTAAATAACATACCGACATTTGACTTGATTACAAAACCTTATTTTATTGATAATCCAGATGATTTTCTTCTTGCTCTATCTTCCTTTTTAATGATTACAAATGAAGAAAAAAAGAATTTTTTAGAAGAATTCGATAATGCAAAAGCTTTAAACAAGGAACTCACACTCATTCGCTCCATAACAGATGAGGAAAAAGCGAAATTTCTTGTAAGGAGTCATTCCTTTAAGAATGCTTATGTTGGGAAAAGATATCTAAGGAATTATTTATATCCTGAGATCTTTTCTCACTCCATTGGATATGTTGGTAGACCTAATGAAGAAGAGTCAGATAAAATTTATAGCTCACTAAATCTAAATAATAAAATCAATTTTAGTTATACAAATCAACTGCTTGTTGGCAAAACTGGCTTGGAGGTTATTTATGAAGATACTCTAAAAGGAGAATTTGGAACCAACATAAGAGAAGTTGACGCAAGAGGGAGAACAATAGATGAAGCTATTTCTGCGTCTCCAAAAACAGGAAATAATTTGTATACAAGCCTTGATCTTAAATCTCATCAAGCAGCAAACAAAGCTCTCAATGGAAGAAAAGGTGCAATTGTAGCTATAGATATTAAAGATGGTTCTATAGTTACACTCTTTAGTTCTCCGACTTTCTCAGCAAATCAGCTAGCAAATGGCATTTTGAAGAGGGACTTTGATCAGCTTTTATCGAGTAATGAAAAACCTTTTTTTAATAGAGCATTAAAGGGTAGATATCCTCCAGCCTCTTCTATAAAACCTGCCATCGCAATATATGGTATCGAGGAAGAATTAATTGATTGGGACTTTTCACTATTTGATGAAGGTTTTTTCACTTTACCTGAAGATGGAAGAATTTATAGAGACTGGAAAGAGGGAGGTCATGGCAATACAAATTTGTTTAAAGCCATTACTCAAAGCTCAAATACTTATTTTTTTGACTTGGCTTATCGATCAGATATTAATAAGCTTAATGCACATCTTTTATCCTTAGGTTTTGGTGATAAGGCCTGTATTGATTGCTTCGAGGAAGATAGAGTTTTTGTTCCTAACCCAAGCTGGAAAATGAATAAACATAACTTTGGTTGGTTTAAAGGTGATACTGTTAATATGGGGGTAGGCCAAGGATACTTAGTTTCAACTCCAATTCAACTTGCAAAGTACGCATACATAATTGCAAATAAAGGTAAATATAGTGATTTATCTCTAAAAAAAGATCTTGTAAAAAATGAAATGAATATCCAATTCAATAAGTTTTCAAATGATGACTGGTATAAATTACATGAGTCTATGGTTAATGTGATAGAAGGAAATACAGGAACTGCTAGAAGACTAAAAGAGAAAAAAAGCTATGTAGTTGCAGCAAAAACTGGAACTGCCGAGCTAGTTTCTGCTGACAGCAAAGATCAATATGTTGAAACAAGACAAGATGATAGCCTTAGAGACCATGCTTTGATAATTGCTTTTGGGCCAATACCAAATCCAAGATATGCTGTAAGTGTTGTAGTTGAGAATGGAGAAAGTGGTGGTTCTGTGGCTGGGCCAGTTGCAATTTCAGTGTTAAATTCTTTGATACAAGAATGAGATTCTTAAAATTTAAAAGATTTTCTATTTACTATGATCCTTATTTAATTATATCTATAACTCTTCTTTCTATTTTAGGACTCTTTTTTCTTTACAGTGCTTCAGATGGAAATTCATCTGTCTTAATCAAGCAGTTATTATTTGTTTTTTTTGGTCTTGCTTTAATGATCATTTTGAGCCAGCCAGATCCTCAAATCTATTATTCTTACTCAAGCTATTTTTTACTTATCAGTATAGCTCTTGTTCTAATCGCAATTTTTTTTGGCCCTGAAATAAATGGTGCAAATAGATGGATAAGCTTTGGTTTTATAACTCTTCAACCCTCAGAGCTATGTAAGGTTTTTCTTCCAATATTTATTGCATCAAATCTTTTTGGAGCAAAGTTACCAATTAATCTAAAAAGTACATTTTTAACAATTTTTTTAATTTTTTTGGTTTTTTATATTGTTTCGATTCAACCTGACTTAGGCACTGCAATTGTAATATTGTTATCTGGTTTTTATGTTTTGTTTTTAGCTGGCTTAAGCTGGACTTTTATTGGCTCAGCGTTTGCAATTTTTGTCATTTCATTACCTTTTCTGTGGAATAATTTTTTGGAACCTTTTCAGAGACAGAGAATTGCAACGCTATTTAATCCCGATCTTGATCCTTATGGTTCAGCATGGAATATTACTCAATCTAAAATTGCTATTGGATCCGGAGGAATTTTCGGTAAAGGATTTGGAGAAGGAACACAGTCCCATTTGAACTTTCTCCCAGAAACTGAAACAGACTTTATTTTTGCAGTTATTGCAGAAGAATTTGGTTTAGTTGGATTAACAATACTAATGATTCTATACTTTTTCATTTTTATTAGATGCCTTTATCTATCAATTAATGCTAGAGATAGATTTTGCAGGCTAGCTATTGGTGGGCTTTCGTTAGTTTTTATATCAACGCTTTTTATAAATATTGGCATGGTAATTGGTCTTCTACCAGTTGTTGGAATGCCCCTGCCATTAATTAGTCAAGGGGGTTCATCTTTAATTTCTTTTTATCTAGCATTTGGCATAATAATATCTATGGCATCTCATAAAAAATTGGTACCAAGGTGAAGAAACTTTTCTTAATAATATTTTTAATTCAGTTTAATTTTATTCAATCTGATTATTCAACTCATCCAAGAGCAGAGTATGTTGTAAGTGAATTGGTAAATTCATATGATTTTGATGAAGAACAAATTATAAGTGTCCTCAAAAATGCAAAAAAACAACAAAGCATCATTAAAAGAATTTCAACACCAGCTGAATTTACCATCACATGGGATAAATATAGAAAATTATTTATTGAAGAAAAAAGAATTAAAAATGGTAAAAGGTTTATAAAAGACAATCTTGCTACTCTTGAAAGAGCTGAAAGAGAGTTTGGTGTTCCGAAAGAAATTATTACCGCAATTTTGGGAGTTGAAACTAGATATGGGAATATTCAAGGCAAGGATCGCGTTTTAGATTCTCTTACAACATTAGGCTTTGATTATCCAAGAAGAGCAGAATTCTTTAGAGATGAGCTCATTAAGTTTTTTATACTTACTCGAGAAAATAATCTTGATATTTATACCGTCAAAGGCTCTTATGCTGGGGCGATGGGATATGGACAATTTATTTCATCTTCCTATTTAGCTTATGCTATTGATTATGATGGAGATAACTATGTAGACCTTTTTGATTCTAAAAAAGATGCAATTGGGAGTATTGCAAATTACCTAAGCATTCATGGATGGAACGCTGAGGCAGAGATTGTTTTAGAAATAGATCACAATAATGTTAGAAAGCCTATAAGTCTCAGTGGTAAGTTCATACCAGTTAAACTAGAGCAAGGCGAAGATACTTTTTATAATACTCAGAGTGGAGATACACTTTCTCAAATAGCTTTAGATAATGATGTAAGCCTTTCAGAATTGATGAAATTGAATGATATAAAAAATAAAGATGTATTAATCGCAGGAGAAAAGATTAGAATTAATAAAAAAAGGAATAAATATTTTATTGGAACAGAAAATTTTGTTGCAATTACAAAATATAATTACAGCCACTTTTATGCAATGGTGGTTTACAATCTAGCAAGGGAGTTAGGATTATGAAAAAAACGTTATTTTTATTATTTGGATTAATTTCTCTTGAATCCATGACCCAATCTTTCATCCCAAATACACCAACCCTCAATCTAAAAAGCTATATTCTATTAGAACCCAATACAAATACTGTTATTGCAAGCTTTAACGAAGATGCTCCTATTGAACCAGCAAGCATGACAAAAGTTATGTCTAGCTATGTGGTTGCAGATCAGATTGCTAATGATTTCCTGAGCTTAGATGACAGTGTTCTAATCAGTGAAAAAGCTTGGAGAACTGGTGGTTCAAAGATGTTCATTGAGCAGGGGAAAAGAGTGAGCGTTCTTGATTTGCTTAAGGGAATTATTATCCAATCTGGTAATGATGCAACTGTAGCTCTTGCAGAATATGTTGGAGGAACAGAGGATGGTTTTGTAGATTTGATGAATTCATATGCTGCTTCAATGGGGCTATCAAATACTTTATTTCAAAATTCCACTGGACTTCCGGATGGAAATCATTTTTCTAGTGCAAAGGATCTAGCAACAATGACAAGCTTATTGATAGAAAATTTTCCAGAAACATATAGTTTATATAAAGAAAAATATTTTGAGTTTAATAATATTAGGCAACCAAATAGGAATAGACTCCTTTGGAAAGATAGTTCTTCAGATGGAGTTAAGACAGGCCATACAGAGTCAGCTGGTTATTGTCTTATTAGCTCTGCGCAGAGAAATGAAATGAGATTAATAGCTGTTGTAGCTGGAGCAGAGTCCGATAAAGAGCGTTTTAATGATACTCAAAGACTTCTTGAATACGGGTTTAGATTCTATTCAACTCAAGAAGTGATTAAAAAAGATAATGCCCTCAAGGATGTAACTGTTTGGGGCGGTAAAGAGGATCTAGTCTCACTAGGTTCAGAAAATAATATTAAGCTCACTCTTCCAAGGACTATCTTTAAAAATATAACTATTACTTACGACTTCCAAAATAATTTAAGAGCTCCAATAAAAGAAGGACAAGTTCTAGGGACATTAATTATCAAAGATGGAGAAAAAGCCTTACACAAAGAAAATTTAGTGGCTTTGAATAGTGTTGAAGCAAAAGGATTTTTTGGCAGACTTTGGGCAAATTTTGTTTTATGGATAAGGAGTTTATTCGGCTTAGGCAATGCCTAAAATAGCATCTTACAACGGCAAAGTTGATTTAATAGAAAATATTAAAATCTCTCCAATGTCGAGAGCATTCCTTTTTTCAGATAGCGTTTATGAGGTCATTTCTTTTTATAAGAATAAGTTTATTGACCTTGAAACACATCTTGATCGTCTCAATCACAGCCTCAATGAAACAAAAATCTCCTGCTCCATTGAAGACTGTAAAAGTGAAATAGAAAAACTTCTAAATGAATCCAATTTTGAGGATGGATATATTTATTATCAAGTCTCTAGGGGAGTTGATTCCATTAGATCTCACTTTTTTGATGAGAATGATTGTGAAAGATTTGGCTTTATTGAAGAATTTTCTTTTTTCAACCAATTGCCTTTAAAGGTAATGTTGGTTGAAGATATTCGTTGGCAGAGATGTGACATTAAATCAACTTCTTTACTTGGTAACGTGCTCCAAATGAATGATGCCAAAAGTGCTGGCTGTAAAGAAATAATAATGCATAAAAATGATGAGCTAACTGAGGGTGGAGCAAGCAATATATTTTTTGTTAAAGATAAGACTATTTTTACTCCGAAACTATCCTCTAATATTTTACCTGGCATAACGCGACATCAGGTGCTTAAAATCATTAAAGACCAGAAATTAGATTTTGAAGAGGGATCTTATGGCATCGATGATTTAAAAGAGGCCTCTTCAATTTGGCTCACAAGCACTACCAAGGGTATTGTATGCGTTGAGGAAATTGTTAATCTTGAAACTAAAATTAACTCTGAATGTCAGTTATTTAAGATTTGCAAAAATGCATTTATAAAAAAGTATTTTAGCTAGTACAAATTTTGATTATTAGTCTTTCAACTTCCTTCCATGCATCAAGTCTTTTGATTCCCTTAAAGGTTTTCTCAATCTCAAAAATATCTTTACTGAGACTTAACAAACTAGCCTCCATTTTTTTTATAAAAGATAAGTAGAGATTAATTTTTGTACTCCACATTTTTGTATTTTCAAGATATTTCTTTGGGGAAGCGCTTTTCTTTGCCATCAGCGATGTACTTATCAACTTATCTAGAACCCATATTACTAGGGCAAGAGAGCTTGGATCATTTTGTTTAATTTGCCGAAGAATTTTTATTGCCTTTTTTTCATTTAAACTCAATATACAATCTTCGAGCTCATAAGGAGCATGGATTGAGCTACTGATGGAGTTTTCAAGCGAAACCGAATCTTTCTCAGCGGAATATAATATTTTTAGAATTTCAATGTCATTTCTGTGAGCAACTAAGTTGCTAGAGTTTAAATCAAATAAATGCTTTGCAACCTTATCTGCATCGTTTTTATCAAGAAACCTAAGCCTATCTCTTAACCATTTTTTTTCATCAAGTGGTTTTAATTTTTTGCATTCAATAATTTGTATTAATTCTTTATTATCTTTAATCCATTTTGTATTTGTGCTTATCGATTCAGAGACACTATCAATAATTATCTTAATATTACTCAAATTGTTTAAATCAATCTTTTCCAATATTTCTGAGAGAGCCTTTGGGAACCTTCCTTCACTATGAACTATCTTAATTATTAACTGTGATCCAAATAAACCACCTCCAATATTGTTTTGAATTGCCGACAAAAGACCATCTAATTCATTTGCTTCAAAGATTATTGTTTCATCAAACCCTTGGCCAGCAAAATCTTTTGTTAAAAAGTCTTTTACCTCATTCTTAAGTATCATTTCTTTTCCATGAATGAGACTTATTACAGCGCCTCCTCTTAGATTGGTTTTAAAGTCGAGACTACTTATCATCATGGGCCTTTAAATAAAGGATTATTTTTTTATTTAAATCTTCAATAATCTCAACACGCATTAATTTTACTAATTCTTTTTGTGCCAGAGGATTAAGGCTCTGAGTATTAAATCTTTTTGAAGAACTAATCTTTTTAGAATGCTCTTCACTGTTAAGTATGTTTAATTGAATACTCCCAATAACCTCACTTTCAAGGGAGCCAAGATTTTCACCACCATAAAAATTATTTTCTTTTAATTCAAATTTCATAATGTTTATTTCTAGGGACGATGCCTCATTTTCTTTAACAAAAATACTTAGATTATTTTTTATCTTTTCTGGTACAGATAGATCAAACTTTATTTTACTTACAATAATTTCAGAGTCAGAATTAACTGGACTAAATGAACAGCCAAGAATTGCTATATTAAGAAAAATTAGGATTGTTAGATTACGAAATTTATTAGCTTTTCTTTTACATAGATACATTTCTTGATTTCCCTATCGCCAAGTAAATCATCCACATTTTTAATAGACTTAGCAACA
>MDTE01113083.1_pt1 | contig 11738 bp, 11 predicted proteins | sample 811231 | NCBI WGS metagenome assembly MDTE01 (sample SAMN05326651, study PRJNA326480) | marine metagenome | isolation source: seawater | place: Indian Ocean: Red Sea | collected 2010
GCCTGGATTGTTACATCAAGTGCCGTGGTTGGCTCATCAGCTATAATTATTTTTGGCTCACATGCTAAAGCCATAGCAATCATTACCCTTTGACGCATACCACCGGAGAGGTGATGAGGATATTGATCTAAACGTCTCTGTGGCTCGGAAATGCCTACCATACCTAGAAGTTCAATGGAACGCTTACGAGCCATTTCTTGAGATACTCCCATATGGGCAACCATCGTTTCGCTCAGTTGCAAACCAATAGACAAAACCGGGTTCAGGGAGGTCATCGGCTCCTGGAATATCATTGCAATATCCCTACCACGTATTTGACGGATTTCCTCATCACTAAGTTCCAACAGGTTCGCGCCAGCAAATCGTATTTCACCACCAACTATTCTACCAGGAGGCCAGGGTATAAGCCTCAATACAGACATAGCAGTCACCGACTTTCCACAGCCCGATTCCCCAACTACCGCAACGGTCTCACCTTCTTCTACCGAATACGACACCCCATCAACAGCCTTTACTGTCCCTTCAGAAGTAAAGAACTGTGTCTGGAGATTATCAATCTCAAGAAGAGCCACACTTTCCCCCTCATGCTATCCAGCTGGCTACTAAATTAACTACTAGACTTAGTTAACCATAAAAAAACCATTCTTGACCAATTGACGGTAGAAACAACCAACCCCGATGTCAATCGACTTCCTTTTCTTTTATTAATTGTCCGATTAAGCACAATCTGAAAAATCATTAGGTATTAACCTCTAATTTTAAAAAACATCAAATACTTTATTATTTATTTTACGGTTTTTTTTCACTAACCTTGTTTTGTATTTTTTGAAGAGTGAAATATAAACCTGCAGACCGCATTTAAAATATTTAAAAAGGAATAAGATACATGTCGTCAGAACAATATGAAACGGGCCTTAAATATCGAAGAGAAGTTCTTGGAGATGCGTATGTTGATTTAGCGTTAAACAATGCTGATGATTTTAACCGAGACTTCCAGAAAATGGTCACCGAATATTGCTGGGGTGGTACATGGGGGCGCGGTCTGTTATCAAAGAAACAACGCTCCATACTAAATTTGGGTATGATAGCCGCTCTAAACCGCCCGCACGAATTTAAAATACACTTTAGAGGTGCCATAACGAATGGACTTACCTTAGCTGAGCTTAGAGAGGTTTTACTTCAAATTTCTGTATACTGTGGCGTTCCAGCCGGCGTAGAAGCTTTTAAAATAGCCCGGGAGGTCTTCAAAGAAGAGGGGATTGATACATCAGACATTGACAAAAAGGCATAGCGCAACCAGATAAACAACCTATTTAGTAAGGCCGAAGGCATTGAAAGTGCACAGCGCAACATAAGTTCTTTAATTAAACTGGTTCTCCGTAATTCGCCCCTCTTTTTACATGATTCTTATTTTGCATTAGCCGTTTTGACAACTACACCGTCCCGATCGGCATAAATATAATCACCCGAATTAACAACGACATCTCCTAAAACTGTGGATTTTTTGAGGCCACCTATACCGTCTTGTGATGGTCGCTTAGGAGAACTCCCAATAGCCTTAATCCCAATATCGATCTCCGCAATCTCATGCTGGTCTCTAATAGCACCATTAAAAATCAATCCTTCCCAACCAGAACTGCAGGCTTTGGCTGCAATCTTCCCACCACAAAGAGCCCGGCGAAGGGAACCCTGCCCGTTGACTAGGAGAACTTTACCTTCACCATCACTTGCTAAGAGTTCTTTTATTCCCCGAATATCCTCAAAAGTTGAATAGATGACGACTACCCCATGAAATTCATGCTTCTTACCATAATCCTTAAAACTAATCTGGATAACTGAGGCCTCAGGATATTCATCGCATATGTCAGCCGTACGAATGATACTCTTATTAATATTCATATAATGTTTTCTCCACATTCCCCATAGAATTACACGTGATTGGAAACACACCCGAATATATTAATAAATGATTCTGGTGCTTCTTTTAGTGAAAATTTGATAAGGAACAACAGAAATCGGCGCTGATCAAGGGCAGAAAACCTCAATTAATAAATTTCATTAGGAGATTGATTTTATCATATCCTAGCTATTGTTAACACAATCGCTATACTCACCTAGCTTTGGTCAGAAAAATAACTTAAAAAATTTAACGTCAAACTTGTTTTTTTACCCTCTCTCCCTAAACCAGAAAGCAATCATTGTGGTGCCGATCGCAACCATTAAAGCTGTCACAAGCCAGCTAAGCTGATAAGTCATACTCAGATCTACCAAGGCTCCAAACACTACGGGCCCTAGCATGCCTCCAATATGGATCCCAAGCATATTATAACCCATAGCTGAACCGGCGAGCTGAGACTTGACCATCCCCACTCCGATTGCCTGCCCAACAGGGGCAAAAGAAGCAATTGTAATTCCGAGACCTATAATAGAAGTAAACCCAAAAGCCCAAAGACGCCATCCAGGGTCAACCATCAAAATTAGCACTAGAAAAATTGTCGCAGTAAAACATAACCAGACAAGCAAAGTCGATCTTCGCCCCTTAAAAGCTGTATCACTTAAAATGCCCCAAACAACCCTTGCTATTGCGCTCACTCCATGAACACACCCAAGCATAGCACCTGCAAATGACTGGGAAGCCAAAGCAACCTCAGTTAAGAACAAGGTCAGAAAAGAAAAGAAGTTAGCTTGCCCAAAATTTAGGAATCCATTAGCCCAGACAAAAATATTTACGTTTGCATCACGGGTCACCTTAATGATGCTTTTGATAGGATTCACAAAGTCTCTTCGATCGCTCGTTTTATCAAAATGCAGTAAATTTAGGCTTAGTAGCCCATTAAACCCGATCCCCGCAGCGACCCAAAGCATAATAAACCGCCAATCAAACCACTCGGCCAGCGCCCCATTTCCAGCTGCAACAATACCGCCAACCGGAACACCTAACTGTTTTAGTCCCATCGCCATCCCCCGTCTATCAGAAGGAAACCAGTCGAGAACACCGCGACTAGTAGACGGGTTTGTCATAGCGTAGCCGATCCCCATCAAAAACATCGCACCAAGGCACAGAAAGTAGCTTGATGCCAAGGAAAGGGCTATAGCCGCAAGAACCATAATAATGTGCGACACTACGATTACACGTGCAACACCAAACCGGTCAGTTAATCCGCCTGATGGTAGAGACCAGAACGCCTGGGCGCCATAATACGCAGTGACAAACAACCCAAACTGCGTTGCAGATAACTCCAGATCACGGGAAATCACAGGAGCCATCGCAAGGACTGAAACTATATTTACGGTCCCCACAACATGCGTTGAAGCTAACAATGAAAGACATATCGTCCATGGATTTTTATGACTAAGAAGTCTCACAGCATACAACCAGCACATTCTTTCAAAGAAACTTTTCCTGTAGCAGGGAACCCTCATTTCTTTGAATATTAAAATAAGTCAAATACAGAAATAATGTTATAGGTCCGAGGATAAAATTCTAATATATCTTGTTGCTTAAAAAATACAGGGTGAATCAATATTGCCCTGAACATACCACAAAAATAAATCCGTGTTTTCCGTGAAGCTAAAAATGTATTAAAATTATGATAATTCAATCATTAATTTGATCGTTTTTTTAATCAGGACCGGTTAACATGTATAAGAAATATAAAACGCTCAGTTTGGAAACGGCATCCCCTAATGTTCTATTAGTTACACTTAACCGCCCGGAAAGCGCTAATGCCCTTAACACCGAAATGGGAGAGGAGCTGTTAGATATCTGGTCATCCTTTTATCGAGACCAGGAGAAAATTAGATCTATTATCCTAACAGGAGAAGGGAACCGTGCATTTTGTGCAGGAGCTGACCTAAAAGAACGAAACGGCATGAAAAAAAGTAGCTGGCAGCAGCAACATGCTCTATTCGAACAGATGATCCGTGCCATGATGGACTGTCCAGTTCCTATTATCGGAGCAGTTAACGGAGCCGCATTTGCAGGAGGCCTTGAAATTGCTCTCGCTTGTGACTTCATATATGCAACCAGAAAAAGCCGGTTTGCTTTTACCGAAGTGTCAATAGGAATTATGCCCGGAGCGGCTGGAACGCAGAATCTCCCTAAAACAGTTGGAATCAGAAGAGCAAAAGAAATAATCCTTAGTGCGCAACCCTTTACCGCTAAACAAGCCCTCGAATGGGGTTTGGTTAACAAAATTGTTCCAACCGGCAAATTAATATTGAATGCAACCCATACGGCTAAATGTATAGCAGAACATGCGCCACTTGCTATTCGAAATGCAAAAAAATCGATTGATGCTGCAATTTCTTCAGACTTTAAAACAGGTTATGACTTCGAAATCGCGCTGTATAACCAATTAGTCGGAACTCATGACCAAATAGAAGGAATTTTGTCATTTAACGAAAAAAGAAAGCCTAAATTCAAAGGGCAATAGAAATAACAAATTCTTTAAAAACCAGAAATAGTATGACTTCCACCAGATTCTCCTTAAACATAATCGCTTATTTCCTTTTTGCCCGTTCTACCAACCTGACTGTAGCGCTTAAGATTCTTTCAACTAATGCATTTACACCCTCTGGGTTAGGGTGGATCCCATCAACCTGGTTTAATGATGGCACAGCAGCTATTCCTTCAAGAAAAAATGGATAAAACTGCACATCAAATTCCTTCGCCAACTGTGGAAAGACTCTGTTGAATCTGCCCCCGTATTCCTTTCCTAAGTTGGGGGGGGCCTTGGCACCACATAAAAGCACCGGGATCCCTCGTTTACGCAATTTTTCAAGGATTATTCTTAAATTATGATAAGTTAATTCTGGGTCAAGACCACGCAAACCGTCGTTAGCGCCAAGAGCCACAACTAGTGCATGGGGATTTTTTTTCAAAATCCAGTTTAATCTTTCCTTCCCGCCTGCAGTGGTATCTCCTGAAACACCAGCATTCAGAACTTGAACGCTATACCCAAGAGCCTTCAGTGATTCCTCCAAGCGCTTTGGAAAGGAATCTTCCTTGGATAAACCATAGCCCGCCACCAAACTATCACCAAGAACACTTAGTCGTATCTCATCAGCTTCAGCAGGCACCACTATTGAAAAATCCAAGACAATTACGAAGATAATAGCTCGGAAGCAGTTGACAAACTTTGTCAACATCTTAAGTCTCCTGACAGTTAGCTTAAGAAAAGGAATTTAATGGCTGAACCAAGAACTGCAAGGAAACATACCAATTAGTATTATACTTAAAAATGTAAGTCTTACTCTTAGGACTGGAACGGCCAAAATTGAAATATTAAAAAACATTAATTTCCAGATTGCCACTGGTGAAACGGTTGGTGTTGTCGGCCCGTCAGGTTCAGGAAAAACCTCATTACTTATGGTTTTAGCGGGATTGGAACCCGTATCGAAAGGGCACATTACGGTTGAAGAAATTGTACTTGATAGACTTAAAGAAGACGAACGTTCTCTTTTTCGGAGAGACCATATCGGTTTTGTCTTCCAGGATTTTCATTTGATTCCAACCATGACAGCCATTGAAAACGTTGCCGTGCCATTAGAAATTGCATCCCAAGACTCCCCATTTTCAAAAGCTGAGCTTGCCCTAAAAGCTGCTAATATGGGACATCGAATACATCACTATCCCGGAGAACTCTCTGGCGGAGAACAACAACGAGTCGCTCTAGCAAGAGCCATTGCCTTAAAGCCGAAAATTCTTCTAGCCGATGAGCCCACTGGTAATCTTGATGCTAAAACCGGCTCGCAAATAATGGATATTGTGTTTGATTTAAACAAAAAGTATGGAACTACGATTGTGCTAGTAACTCACGACAATCGATTAGCAAACCGGTGCCGTCGGCACATCCTCTTGCAAGATGGTCAAATCAAGCGAAACAAAGTTAATGCAGTCATACATCCGTAAAACCTCTTTTATTTGGAACTTTGCACTTCGGGATCTTCGTGGTTGCCATAGGCGCTTCGCACTTTTTCTCATGTCGCTAGCACTTGGTGTTTTCGCTATTGCAGCGGTGGAAACGTTATCTCATTCAATTGTAAGTGGGTTACACTCTGATGCTGGTCTATTGCTCGGTGGGGATGTTGAAGTAAGACTTGTTCAGCGGCCTGCAACAGCAAGAGAATTAGAATTTCTAAAGTCACGATCCAACTCAATCTCAAGAACAGTTGAAATGAGGACAATGGCCATCCCACCCATATCTTCGGTTCGCCCAGCGCTCATTTCATTAAAAGCGGTTGATTCTAATTACCCACTTTATGGTGCACTGAAAACAGAACCTCCGGTTGAATTGCCGGATTTGCTTGGGAAAAAAAATAATGTTTGGGGTGCGGTAGTTGATCCAATACTGATGAAAAAGCTAGAAGCCAGGATCGGTATAACCATAAAAGTCGGGGATGCTGCTTTTGAAATTAGGGGAATCATAATTAAAGAGCCTGATAAAGCAGGGAATCTGATACAGTTCGGCCCACGTTTCATGATTTCAATCGACGCCCTTAATGATACTGGCCTTATCTTACCCGGAAGCCAGATAAAATATTTTTATCGCCTACTTCTAAATTCCCAAGACACTAAAAGCCAATTTAAAGACCGAATAGAAACTCTTCATCCAACTGCGGGATGGCGAGTCAGAGACACCAGGGACGCGGTACCAGGCGTAAAACGTTTTGTCGATCGTATGACATTATTTCTAGATTTTGTTGGTCTCACCATTCTACTGGTAGGGGGTGTAGGTGTATCCGTTGGGGTTAGAGCATACTTAGAAACAAAAATTCATACGATTGCAATGCTTAAGTGCCTAGGGACACATAATTCGGCAATTTTTGCGATCTACTTAATACAAGTCCTTATAATGGCATTGGTCGCAATCTTGTTCGGCATAATAATGGGGTGGCTCATTCCCCAGGTTTCCATAAATTTGTTGGGATCCTTATTACCAGTTAAACCAGTTCTAAGAGTTTACGTGGGTCCACTTTTCCTAGCTTCGATATTTGGCTTCGTTACAGCAGCAACATTTGCTTTGTGGCCTATTGGCCAAGCTCACGATATAAGCCCAGCACAATTATTCCGCAGCAAAAAGACACCGCTCGCTAATTCCCCGCCATTTTCGTATCTTATAGCAGTTTTCCTCGGTGTTTTTTCGCTAATCCTAATAATTCTTCTTGAAACTGAGGAAACTAGTTTCGCCTGGTGGTTTATAGGCGGTGTCGTATCAACGTTTCTCATATTAAATGTGAGTTCAATAGCAATCAAAGCAGCCGCTAGAAACCTTAATTTCAGAAATCCACTTCTTAGATTAGCGACAACTAACTTGCACCGACCAAATTCACCAATCCGCGTAGTCATGTTATCACTCGGTCTTGGTTTATCAGTATTGCTTTCAGTTGTTTTAATTGAGGGCAATCTGACAAAGATTGTCACCGACCGACAACCAGGCGATGCTCCAGCGTTTTTTTTCATTGATATACAGCCGTCTCAAATCGAAAAATTTGACCAAATAATCCAGAAAATTGAATATGTTAAGCGCATAGAGAAAGCAGCCAGTGTTCGTGGGCGCATTATTCGTATTGGGGGAAAGCCGATAACCGATGTTTATATTTCTCCTGATTCAGAATGGGCGGTTCGAAGCGATCGTGCCTTAACCTATGCTGCACACCCAGCCACCGAAACGAAAATAGTACGAGGAAACTGGTGGCCAGAAAATTATTCAGGGCCACCCCTTATCTCCCTTGATGCTAACCTGGCAAAAGGCTTTGGTATAGACGTTGGAGACACAATAACCTTTAACGTACTGGGGCAGGAAATTACAGCTAAAGTGAAAAACTTACGCGAAATTGACTGGAAAACGCTGCGTTTTAACTTTGCAATTATTTTTGCGCCAGGAACGCTAGAAGATACGCCGCATAGCTATATAGCAGCGGTGCATACATCTAAAGAAACGGAATTAGAGATAGAGCAGGCTATAATAAAACAGTTTTCTAATGTTTCAATCATACGCGTTGGCGAAGCTTTAAATGAGGCCGAACGAATTTTAAGTGGCCTCGGCCTGGGCCTTAAAAGCTTGGCTTTTGTAACCTTGATTGCTGGAATTCTGGTATTAGCAGGAACATTTGCAGCGTCCCAAAGCCAGAAGATTAATGACACAACAATTCTAAAAGTGTTTGGAGCAACGAGGCTACGTATAACAACTATTTTCCTACTAGAGTATGGTTTATTAGCCATGATAACCTGCTTTATAGCGGTCATTATTAGCGGAACAGCCAGCTGGGCCGTAACTACATTTTTGTTCCATTCGAAATGGCAATGGATTCCTGAATACGTAATTTACACGACCATTCCTGCAATAGTCTTTACCATGGGAATTGGTATGGTGGGAACGTTGAGGGCATTAAGCCAGAAAGTAACCCCATATCTGCGGAATAATTAGCCCGCAAGACAATAAGTTGTAGAGGCCAATATTTTCTATTTTTGCCTATCCATCTCTTTTTTAGTGCTAATCTAGAAATATTTATTATTATAACCTTATTTGTCTTTGTGTTATGAAATATAAATTTGAGAATTGTAATGACTGATATCTCAAAAACAGCTTTAATAACTGGTTCTGGGAAAAATATCGGGCGCGCTATTGCGCTTCGCCTAGCAGCAGATGGCTTCAACATTGTGCTAAATGGTTCAAGGGACAGAAACGCCTGTGAAGCTGTGGCTGCTGAAGTGAAACAACTCGATGTTGATGCAATAGTCGCTATGGGTGATGTTGGTGTAATTGAAGATTGCGAAAACATTGTAAAAACATCTATTGGGCACTTTAAATCCATTGATGTGCTAGTTAACAATGCAGCAATAAGGCCATCATCATCATTCTTGGAAATGGACCTTGCAGAGTGGAAACGTGTTTTAGATGTAGATCTAAATGCAGCTTTCTGGCTTGCAAAAGGATTCGTTCCTGGGATGCTCAATAATGGGTGGGGACGTATTATCAACTTTGCGGGAATGAACGCAATTCATGGTTATAATGGTCGTGCCCACGTATCTGTAGCCAAACACGGTGCCTGGGGGCTGGTAAAAGCGTTGGGTAAAGAGTTTGGGCCTAAAGGCATTACGGCTAATATCATTTCACCCGGCCCAATTAAAGGAGAATACCTTGACCCAGAAGAAATCGCTCACCTGGAACATATGAAGGAAAGAGTGCCAATAGGGCGGCTTGGAGAAACGGCCGAGATTGCCGAGGTGGTCTCTTTACTTTCTTCCCAAAAAGGTAGCTACATAAACGGGCAACTTATCCAAATAAACGGGGGTGCAGAAACGTGAATGAATCTTTACATCTGAATCCAGTATCACGAAATTTAATCGCCCTTTTCTTCACCCAGCGCTAACGGCTTGCTTTGCAAGACCTCTTCCCGTGATAAACCATCAAGCTCATGAGGGAATACCAACCAATCATTGGTCTCGTGAATAAAGTAATCCGGATAGAAATCAACTTTCCGCTTATCTGGCTTAAAATATACGGTTGCCACACGAATAATTTCAGGCGTATTCTTTCGTGACAACGCTGTGATTCGCTCTAGAACAGCCTGAATTGACCGTCCAGTATCAAAAACATCATCAACTACTAAAAGGGAGTTTTCAGCATTAACATTTTCAACGATATAATGGAGACCGTGAACACGAATGTCTTCGCTCTGCTGCTCAATCGCTTCATAGGAAGATGTACGAATTGAAATATGATCTGATGGAAAGCCGTGGTAATGGAGGAGCTCCTGCACAGCAATTCCTACCGGGGTTCCACCACGCCAAATACCAATAATAAAATCTGGATGGAACCCATCCTGGATAATTTTTAAACCCAGTCGAAACGAATCATCCATCAAACCTTGGGGTGTTACATAAATCTTATCAACCATATGTCAGTCTACCTTTCTTATTACAGTTCCACCCAATTGATTGCATTGCTACAAATAACTATTGATAATCCACCTTAAGTAAAGAGCTTAAATCGAAACGAGAGAGCTCTAGCCATTGAAGTATTTCAACAGGCGGAAAAGATAGGGTAAACTGAGCTAATTGAAAAAAATTATGAGGATGCGATGGGAAAACTAACTACCCATGTACTTGACACTTCGGCAGGGAAACCGGCAAGTGGGATTCATATTGAACTTTTAAAACTTGAGGGCAAGGAAAAGGTTAAGATCACTAACATTAAGACTAACAGTGATGGTCGCTGCGACACCCCATTAATCAATGGCGATGACTTTTTGCCAGGTGAATATGAATTGGTCTTTCATGTGGGAGCATTCTTTGAACGTACTAATAAATCGGAAATAGTGCCAGAATTTCTCAACATTGTTCCCGTTCGTTTTAAAATAGTCGATTGCAGCGAAAACTACCATGTACCATTATTAATTTCACCGTTCGGGTACACAACTTACCGCGGGAGCTAATATTAAGCAGAATGCATGATTTTATCACAATTCGATTGAATGGAAAAGTCCGAAAAATTCAGAATATTTCGCCCACGCTAACCCTTCTGAATTACCTGCGCAATAATAGAGCTCTTTGCGGTACTAAGGAAGGTTGTGCAGAGGGTGACTGCGGAGCCTGTACAGTTGTCGTTGCCGATATCCAAAAAAAAGCACCCCGTTACCGGGCATTGAACGCATGTATATTGTTTGTCTCCATGCTGGATGGAAAATCAATAACCACTGTTGAACATCTAAAAGCCCAAAATGGAGAACTTCACCCGGTACAAAAGGTGCTAGTCGAAACACATGGATCCCAGTGCGGATTCTGCACCCCTGGATTCATAATGTCGATGTATGCCCAGTTTTTGTCAAAAAACATGATAGAGGAAGAGACTGCCACACCAGATATTCTTGCTGGCAATTTATGCCGATGCACCGGTTATGGCCCTATAATTGAAGCATTTTCTAAAATCCGCACTTTGTCATATTCTGCATTAGAAGCTAGGCAAATTAAAGACCAGGCAAAATGGCTGGCCGCCTATGCTCATCCTAGGGCTATTCACCTATTGCATAAAAACCAGAAGTTTTTTTCCCCCAAGAGCTTAAATGACCTTTTTGATTATTTTGCAAATAGACCAAATTCAATATTGCTTGCAGGTGCAACTGATATCGGTTTATGGGTCACAAAACAACATCGCGAAATCGACTCGATAATCTACCTTGGCCGTATTGGGAAATTAAAAAAAATTCATGAAACTTCAAAGAATCTAAGTCTAGGTTCAGGTGTCACGTACACAGAAGCCTTGCCAGTGATTAAAAAACTCTTTCCTGACCTAGGTGAATTGATTCGCCGGATCGGTGCCGCACAGGTGCGAAATATTGGAACAATTGGTGGTAACATAGCAAACGCTTCTCCTATCGGCGACATGTTACCCGCTTTGATCAGTCTCGGAACCACCCTGCGTCTGAGCAAGAAAAATAAACGAAGATCCATCCCAATTGAAGATTATTTTTTAAGCTACGAAAAACAAGACATAAGACCCGCAGAGATACTAGAAACTATAGATATACCTATTCCATCAAAAAATTCTATATTTTTCTGTTACAAGATAAGTAAGCGCTTCGACCAGGATATTTCTGCTGTTTGTGGAAGTTTCAATATTAAGATTCAAGACGGCACCGTGGCAGATGCAAGGATAGCTTTTGGCGGCATGGCTTCAATCCCTAAACGCGCTTTCACCGTTGAAAAAAAATTAAAAAACAAGCCATTGTCC
>MDTE01143821.1_pt1 | contig 11738 bp, 2 predicted proteins | sample 811231 | NCBI WGS metagenome assembly MDTE01 (sample SAMN05326651, study PRJNA326480) | marine metagenome | isolation source: seawater | place: Indian Ocean: Red Sea | collected 2010
AACATAAGAACAAATTTACGAAATCTAAACGGAAGTGTTACTGGTGGCGTGAATCCAATAGGTAACTTTACAAGAAACTATGAGATATTGCAGACTTCTGATAGAAATTCTGCTAATACTGACTTCTTGTTCCATAACAACCTTTATTACACAGGTTCGATGCCAACTGCCTTTCTAAGTGCGATAGGAATGCGTTCACTGGGCCGCACAGGTTCGGTAGATTACTACAACCCCAGGCAACGTAATGTTTACGGAGTTGCAGTTGATGAACACTCCGGCTCATTAAGAACTTCAAAGACTGTTATTGCCAGTCGTTTTTCTGCGCCCGGCGGAAGACTTGATTCTAAACAACAGTTTAGAGATGTATCTTCTGACCAGTATTCTCCCAATAATGCGTTACCATTTAGAAATATTGACACAAGAGCGCCTTACATAAAAGAATTAGCTGCTCACGTCAACTGGGGCGGGTTTTCTGGCTCTAGTGTTCAGATACTAAATGAGTTTACTCCGTTAGCATTCAACAGCGATGCGACCCATGCTACTTCTGGGCCATATACAAATATTAACCCCAAAGAGGCGCTAACGCTTTTAAATGCGGGAACAACAGAATTTGCCTACCCATCAGCTTCTATTTTATTTAATAACTCAACATTTGGAAACGGCGAGACCCTGGTTTTGGCTTTCCCCGCAGGAACTTGGACAGGTACAACAAATTCAGGTGTTTCATACTTTTCCTCAACCTCAACAGTCATAGGAACAAATGGAATAACATCTGGTGGAGGAAGTACAGACGATAACAACCTTGCAACCAGTATCAGTATAAGTATAACTTCAAGGTTGGCTGAACTGGGCGTTTCATATAAATATACATTGTCTACAGTTGCTGACTCTGATAGTGGGTATAGGTTAGTTATACGAAATAACGTATTGGGACAAGAAGGCGGTGACTCTGTAAGCGGACTAACCTTTACTGGAGATATTGCTTCTCGTACAGGTGTAACCCCATTTGCTTTTGATACACATCCTGTACTAAAAGCAAAGGCTGCACCATACCACAAAACACAAAGGAATGCAACAACAAAGTTACAAATAGATAGCACCTCTCATGGCTGGACCCAAGGAGAGACTACAAGATATTCAGGCTTTAGATATGACAACGCTTTTGTAACCCGTCCTATACCTCAAGCCGACCGCTTGGGTTGGTTTGTCAATATGGTTTCCGGCGCTTCGGATGCCCTTACACAGGAAGGGCTTACAGCGATACCAAATGTATCCAACACTAAATTGCCGACATATACATCCTATCAGGTGTCGGGCTCCAGATATCCGGCCGATATATATAGAGCCACATCATCGGTGGGTATAGTGCCTGGAGAATTTGCAACTAACACTACCATAGCCATTCAATCTTTTGATGTCTCAAACTGGAATGGACGAACTTTTCTTATTAATGATGCCGCCGGAAACAAACTTCAACTTACGGCTTCAACTTCGCTATCTCCCGGCGTCAGCAATAGAAGAGGAGCCCGGCTTTATGATTGGGGCGTAGGAAGTTCAGATGTTAGTTTGGCGTCAGTACGAGATTCGCTCCAAGCAGTATTGGCTGCCGCACTAGCCGCTGAAGATGTTGAGTTTACATCCACTGTCACTACACAGGACTTCGGTGCAGGTGCCGTCCCAGTAGTGAATATTACACAATCACTGAAAGGTCCTGTCAGTGCTGTTCGGGGTACGGCACTACCCGAGGTTTCTCCGGTAATTTCTTATGTGCTTGATGGCTCTGGCGGCAAAACCACAACTCAGCCAGCCTTTGGCGAAAGTCAATTTTCTTCTTCGTCTGGAATGTCAAATTATCAATGGGTTAACAATAAGGGTTTTGCCCCCTGGTCACAGACAAGAGCAGCACAGTCCACACGAGGTACATATTATTCAAGAAATAATGTTTATGAATTCCCGCCAAGAACACAAGTCGTAAATCTTGAAAATGTACTATCGATTAAGAGGAGTGGACTTGGAGAGTTGACACAAAGAACTGTACAACATGTTGACACAACTTTGGAACGTTATACTACAGATAGATTTACTAACGTTATAACCTCAAGCTATTCTGAAAGATATGTAGAGCCTCCTGTAACCTCTAGATATAAGCCAATAATCCATCAAATTCAAACCACGTTGGGAACCCCCACCGTAACAAATTATGATGAGAAAGCTGATGTTACTTTGGAATATTCTTACGGAAATGTCCTTCAAGCATTTGCGAACAAAGAAATTAATGTTAAACTGGGCAACAAAGAAAAATATAAATCTGGCGAAATAAAGAGACCATATGAAATATTGAGAGACAACTTTAGCGATAAGGTACAGAGAAATACAAATGGGGCAGAACTCATAAAAATGATGGCTTATCCAGAGGTTATCTTCCCAAGAGAACGATATACTTATCTTTCGGGCACTCGCCAGCGACTTTGTTACAGTCAGGATTACTGGATAAATGACAAGCCATCAGGAAGCACTAGAACAGCAGCCTTAGTGACCGCTATCGATTTGGACGTTGCCTTCCGACCAGACACTGGCGGTTTTTGGTCACCCAGCCCCGACGCCGAAATAGAAACCTTGAAAGAGGCTAATGTGCAATTTAATCGCCTTATAACACACTTTACAACATCTCAAGGTTATCCCATTGTATGGAATGAAAGTAAGCCTATTAATTTGGATAATAGAAGTGACCCCGGCGGTGTGTTTGGTGCAGGGTCAGGTAATTTGTGGCCACTAGACTCACATGTGTTCTCTGACCCGACGTTAATAGATTATCTTTTAAGACCATTTTCAGGCTCAGTTGCCAATGGTATTAATGTCATGGCATCATCTTTTGTTACTTTCGGTGCTGGAGAGTTAATGATGACTCATTACGGTTCTCCTATAAGTGAATCATTGAACAGCTTAGGTAAAAGACGAGATTTAATACCAGCAACATCTAGTTTGAACAGCGCACAATATGTTTATAATGTACCGTCTTTGATGTCTGGAGCGAAGACAGTTTATTTGGGGGACCCCGGATTAAAACCAAATACTTTTGCTACTTTATTAGAGCGCCGAGCCCCTGGTGGAGGAATAACTCTTCCACCCTGGACTGCTGCAAACGAAAGACGAGTCGTAGCCGGAGCTAACAGAGCAAAGGCAGCACCGCCAAGATTCCCAGCATATGAGACATATGAGGAATATATTCAAGATGTAAGACTCAAAGGACAGGACCACAGTATTCTTCCTGAGTTTAGAATTAGCGAAAACTTAGAATCTTACAAACAACTTGGCTCAGTAGGTGGCTTAATTACTGCATCCTTAAACCTCACTGGCGCTTCTAAAAATGTATTCAACGCTTCAAATGCCGATTTTATGCCGAGGTATGGAACGACAGATGTTATTGAATATCTTGACCCATTCATGCGGCACGAATCAGCGGACAAAATGTTTAACAAAAACCCTAGACATTTCGAAATGAAGTCAGAGGCGGTAATTAAACTTCTTCCTTACGAGGGGTTCTATCCGGTTACTAGAACACTTCAAATGGCTACTTTGTTTTCACAATCTTATGCGCCATTCGCTACATTTTATGGCGGCACTGGGGATGTGGTAGGCACCGCTGCGAATTCATCAAGTCTACCGTCCCGATTCCGTATTTTGACAAGACCTTTTTATGCCCCAGGTATTTTATACAATTCAATAAAATCAGGGATTGGGGTACAATATCCGGTTAGAAGAGAGAGTTATGCGGCGGTGACTGCGGCGCTTGACAACAACGGACATTACTATGTCGAAGGTCGATTTAGGCTACATGCTGGTCCGTCAAGCTTATTCGGCGCTAACGGTGGTCAAGGCTGCGCTCAATTTCTTACAGGCACTACTATTGGCATTGATAGTATATCCGAATCGGGTGAAAAAATAGCTTCTAATTATTTTTCTCCGCTACACGGATGCCTCAGTGGCGTACTTATGCAGCATACCCAGAGCGTAGGTGTCGGCGCTTACGGCGGACGACCATCCCAACAAGCAGAAGTACCATGTATGATGCCAGGAAACCGGAGAAGAAGGGTCGAAGGAAACATGGATAATTTTGACTGGGGAACTTACCCTGATACAATGAAATTCTTCTGGTCAGATGTTATACCTTTTGAAGGAATACTCAAACCACTAGAGCACATCGGAGATTCTAAAACAAGACTTGTTTGTTCTGATATTAATGACAATTTGTACATAGAAGTATCCGGCGCAGTAGAAAATACAGAAGGCACTAGACTTGAGCCTGACGGCACAGCAAAAACATTTAATGATATTTTGTATAGAATGTCTATGTCAAACTTTTTATCCAATGTGCCTCAATTTTTCTTAAAGAAGAAAAACGAAGGCGGCTACATGACCAAATTCGTAGCAAAAGTACCAGCAAGAGCATCAAAAAACGACCCGGCTGGCGTGGCAGCAACTTCTCAAGTTGACGGTAATAAGATGTCTGTTTCTAGAAGAAAAGCGTATATTATGGAAATTGGGTTGAGGAAAACAAAGAATTTCAATCTTTATAACAATCCTTATTCTTTCGGTCCTCCTACTTCGACTGGTTCTTTCGGGTGGGAAATAGGAGCCCAACAGGGTGGAGGTGTTCCCGCTACAGAAACATCTGTAAACAGTGGAGTTTATCCTCAAGGAAGAGATTGGCCGCTGCACCGAGGAGAATTTGCGCCCTTTACACCAACTTACTATTACGGTCCAAGTTTAGCAAGAATATCATACACGCCAAGCGAAGATAAGAGTGTTACGCTTAGTGAAATATTGAACAGTAACGAAATCGCAGTTGAATTTTTAAATGAAGATGGGTATTATTATGACTTCTCTTCTGGTTCTTTTGCGGATGAACGAGGTGATTTGGTAGATACTAGCGGTACTCCTTTTTACGGTTGGAATCGTGCATGGCAAAACAGACAAGACCTAGATGCTTCGGTAGTAATTGATAATTTGTTCCCGTCTGAAGCAGGTGCGAAACTTAGACCATTGGACCCGAATAAGTGGGTAATCATGCCAAAATGGGAATGCCCAGCATTAGATTTTTCTGGCTCCGGAAATTCTACCGACCCTACAGGTAATCGCTATAACTTCTCCTCTAGTGTCAATGTTGGAGAATACAACATGCAAACAAAGGGGATGTGGCACCAATACGGTCTTCACCCGCATGATAATGAGGGGATTTATCTCTATATCTCAGATGTAGACGAGACATCAACAGAAATTAGACTTGTTGGTAATCCCACCGGCTCCTTGGGTTCATTTTCTACGGCAACCGGGTATGCTAAGAGAGTTAAGAAGGTCCCATATCAAATCGTGCAATCAGGACGAGAAATTGATTCTTTAGCAAGGTTGGTTGGATTTGATGAAAAAGAAATTATGCCGGCAAATCAATGGGACCCAACCCGTGCTAAGAGAATTGGTGAACTGGCTGAAGATGGTGAAAAAACAATGTCAGAGGCGATACTTGCAATACCGTACTATTTTGACAGCGAAACTGACAAGATGAGGGCGATGATGTTGAAGGCAGACCCCGGCGCACTTGGACCCAAGGTAAAAGAGTTTAGACGAGCGTTTACAAAGTACTCGTTCCCACCAGGGTTGAGAAAGTCATTAGTTGATTTGGTGCCTCCAAATTATCCAAAAACCTCAAACTATATTAATCCGTTTGGCGGAGATGAATATGATGAAACTTTGTCAGGTGATGCCTTAGTGAGGACCCCGATAGTTTACCTGATGGAACACACAGTGAAATTATCTAAACAAGATTTAGCTGATATATGGCAGAACATTATGCCTGAAATAGGCAATTCATTGAAGACAAGTGTTACAGCTATTGACCACTATATGCCGGGCGAAATGTCAGAAGAACAAGAAACAGTTTTCCCCGAAATACTCAGAAGAGAACTTGAACTTGGTCTACCCAGGAGCGGACATCCACGTCCCGACCTGTTAGATACAGACGAGTTTGGTATCAAAGATGGGTTTCAGCCAGAAATTAGGTGGCTTGTTTTCAAAGTTAAACAACGAGGACAAACCGATTATACAACAATGATGATAGAAGAAATTAATGATGGACATGAGTCCCTATCGTTTGATAACACTTTTGGTTACATTGATGCAAACATGCCACAAGAACACCAGCGGTTTTTGCGTAGCAGAAAAAATGAATACACTAAGGGACTCTATCACAACGAAGAACTCGGACAGGGACGCAATACATACAACTGGCCCTATGATTACTGTTCTTTGATAGAGTTGGCAAAAATAACAACAAAAGTTGGTTTCCGTCCGGAACTGAAAAGAGAAGTTGAAGAGTTCGACAAGAAAGATATAAAAACACAAGTAACGGAAGCGCCTCAGCCTGACATTGACATTGAGCAAATAAATGCAGGCAATGCACTAATGCCGAGCCTAGAGGCTATGAAGAATTTAGTGTTTGCACCGCCCATAGCTCCGACGCTCCCCCTCGCAGCGGAAACAATAACTCCCTTGTTTGGTGGCACTCCGGTTATACAAACACCGATGGTCCAAGCCCCGGCTATTCAAACACCGATAATTCAAACACCAGCTATGCAAACACCTGTGACCCCTGCTGTAGGATTACCAGCCACAAACTTAACTCCTAACCTCAACCTAGAGGTACCTATGGTCACTAATGTTAATAATATTAGTTTGGAAGTGCCTATGGTTCGTCTTGGCGGCGGCAACACAAACCGTGGCGGCGGCGGTGGCGGCGGCTTCGGCGGCGGCATGGGCGGCGGTGGCGGCGGATTTGGAGGATATTGAAAACTTATTTAAGTTGAAGAGTATTTAAAGTATGGCCAAGTTTATCAACAAAAAAGAGGAAGTGATTCAGATGCAGCTTACCGCTTATGGTAAGCATAAATTCTCCAAAGGAGAGTTTAAACCTTCGTTCTACTCTTTTTATGACGACGACATAATTTATGATGCTGTGTACAGTTCGCCCTCTGGAGCCGCAGACCACGGCTCCCAGGGTTTCAATGAGGAACAAAACAATGTTGTAACCAGGGTTAAAAATTCTCAAAGAATAGAACTTCTCACACACTTTACTTCTAGTATGGGAGGTAGTTCTGAGGCAACTACTAATATCACAAATACAGATTTTGACAATGTAACGGAAGGAAACCTCAAATTTTTTAGACCAATAGGAGCTAGTAGTCCTTGGAAAGATTATAAGCCATCTTGGGATATTAAATGCATGGAGACTGGAACACCTTTTAGTGGAACAATCTCTTACAAAGGACTTGGGATTCCAACATTGACATCTAGCCTAAAACTAGAATACACAGTTAGAACAACTCCGTCCGTCAACCAAGACGGTCAAGAATACGATTTGTCAATTTATGACTTAGAGAGGTCTGATAAAATATTGATAGACATAACCGAACTTAATACTGTCTTTAAAGCGAACGGAAATTTTGATATAGAGGTTTATAAGATTGTGACCGAAGAAGAAGGCAACGAGAGGCTAGAAAAATTAAGCTTTATTGATGATAGGTCAACTTACGGAGCCCACCTGAGAAACCAAACCAGCTTAGAGAAATTTGCTAGTGTTTTAAATGGAGACGAAGAACTAATAGAAAGAAACTTCCCCAAGTTAGGACCAGAATTTGTTGAGTATTATCTGTCAGTTCGTGCAGATGATGAAATAGAAGAAGATATAATTAAGCGTGGCGGCAGCCTGTACAAGTCTGGTAAAGTAGTAGGACCTGAAGAATGTTAAATAAAGATAATAATATATTTCCTCTCAACGACGCCGAAACTATAGCGGCTTCTGGTCTTCCATTTCTTTCAAATGTTTATCCTTCTGTAGTTCTAAAGTCCGTAACTTTAGAAAACAGCCAAGAAGCTGGAATGAATCTAAAGAATGAAAAAGAAACCACGGACGTAGAAGTATCGATTGATTTTTCATTTACCCAAAATGTAAAAAAGAAATATGATACAGACTGGTGGTTTCTTGAAAAAAGCGGTGCGACACAAAAATTAAGAGTCCGCTCGGTTGTGTGTTTCAATCCAGCATATTCAGAGTTATTATCGTTCCTGGCTCAGAGAACAAATGAATATCAATGCGAAATGATGTTAACAAAAGATGCCCGAGGAGCAAATACTTTTTTAAAGTCGATACTAGGGATGCAAGTTAACGGCACCTCTTTATCAAGATACGTTAATGATTTGGGTCCGTTTAGTGTTGGAAAAATGACAACCGCTTTAAAGAAAGAAGAATCACGCACCATAACGTACCCTAAAGATTCATTTTTATCAGGTATAGTTGTAATTGATTTCCCGGCACTCGATTCTTTAGAGAGAAGCTCTCGGGGAATTCCTATAGTGCAAATGAACGAAACACAAGGGCAAGCTTCTATTAAGACTTTTAAATTTTCTGTTCCAAAAAATCAAGCAATCGAACACATGAGTGTGTTTACTTTTGTTTATTATGATAGAGACGAAATCCGCCCAGGAAAAAGTCGCCGAAAAGTTTATTTTCCATTGCAGTCTGGTATGGGGTTTATTGATTCAAAAGTTCCTATTGGAGCAAGGACAAGATTTCAAATTCAAACAACCGGAGCGCCACTGCTCGGACCACTTGGAAAAACCAACTCTCAATCCGAAGACGCCAAAATATTAGTAGACCTGCGCCAAACACAAGCGGCTGAGGCTATAGATTTACCACAGATGGTACACGATGTAAACTTGGATGGTCTTTTATCATCGCTACACAAAGACCCATCCCAGGCACCTGTTATAGATGTAATAAAAGATAGGAATTATTTTTCTCCCCTTTGGATATCGAGAGATTTTACAAGAGACTCAGCAAACTTTATTTTCTCGTTTGATATAAAATCGTTTCTCATTAAAAATAGTTCCTTTCCGGCTTTGTACACTAAGAGCCTAATAGCGGATGAACTTTTGTTTGGAGGCAAGAATATTGGACCAGAAGAAGTTGCTAAAATAGACTATATGTGCGTGAAAAGAAGACATGTACATTATGATAAATCTGTGCCTTTTAACGACATAGGTACAATGTTTAGAAACAGGTCATATAATCCAAGCGACGTATTTCCGGAAGAAATTCTTCTTGTGCCAGAAGAAATAGGTGGCATTTTCCTAGAGGATTCCAGCCAGGACCAGCGCAATGTAAAATTTTACCAAGGCACAGACACTTGTAAAGAAAGTTTTAAAACACAAAGTATGTCAAAATTTCAATATGGTACCAAGGTATGCGTTTCAGACCCGTCTTTGTTATTTTTACAGAGAGTTTCCGATGATATATCAAAAATGGACAAAATGACCATGAAAGTTTTTTCTACTATAAAAAACTCACCACCTCTGTTGGAAATGGAGCAGGATACATCTCGTAAGGGGCTTATTGTTTCCGGAAAAGGACTAGTTGATGATTTCCGTCAGAAAAGAATAATTCCATTGCGGCTAATTGGGGTAGACGGGCAAAGTGCCGAAGGAATTCTTAGAAATATAATATCAGAATATGTCACTTACTTGTCTAAATTTGAGGTTATTCCCCCGCTTCCACCAGACTCCGACCCGCTTGAGACGCCCATTGGGCAATCATTGATTTCTCTTGTCAATTCTCCCAAAGTAAAGAACATCTTAAAACTTTCTTCATATATTAAGAAGCTGGCTTTCTCAATTGAAAAAATATTAGGGGCAGAATTGCCAAAAGGTTCAAACACTGATGGTAGCGTCACGCCGGTTAATATAGAAACAAGAGGAATTTTGCAAACAAAATTTGTTCTATTAAAACAAGAAAACTTTTTTGCAGATGTTTTTGAGTACGGGAAAACGTACAAAATGGGATACAACTATATGAGCGATGACAGTAACATGCTTCCCATGCCAAGCAACGGACTACCCATATATACAAAACAGTTTGTTTTGAATAGAGCGACAGAGGAATTTAACAAATATTTTGGAACATATCAAACTGGAGAGCAATCGCCGCAAACAGTAGTGCCATTTGCAGGACCTTATGGTGATTCTTCGCTTAGATTTTTTACGCCGAAAACAATAAGTTCTTTTGGTAGAACCATAGTAAATCAACCCATTCAGATAAATAATGAAATGAACTCTGCTGAATACGATATTGACAGATATGCAATGATGTTTTTGGATATTATAAAGGTCCGAAACCAAGATAAACAACATTCACCGTTTTATGAACTTCCGCCCGCCGCTCCACCCGACGATTTGGGCGCTCTTGCCATAAGCGCCTTAGCTTTACACGATTGCCGGGTTAAGGTTGGTGTTGACCGTCAGTTTACCCTGCCAACACCAGAAAATAAAAAAGCAGAAGTAACAACAAAGGAGGCATCTCGCCAAGAAAAGGGACAATTGTCACCAGACCTTTTTCAGGTTTTCATGGGAGGCTTAGATGACATATCTCAGGGGGTAAAAGATTTTGTGCGTGATTCAGACATACCGTTTAAACCAAAAAAGTTTGGACTACTGTCTGTAAAGGATGAGCTTCTTGCGGAAAAGAATAATCCATCCTTGTCGCCAATTAAATTGATGTTTTCTATTTTAGGAGAAATGGAAATTCTTAAAGATTCAAATATGGGAAATAGTGGCACGAGATACGAGAATTTAACCTTCAACTCTTTAGTCAACATGAGTAAGAACATTAAAACTACACCAGAAAACGTCCAAAGCCTCATAGAAGGCAGATACTCAGAAATACCAAACCAATTTAAATCTACGTTTGTTTTGACTAATTCCGCCCAAAGGTTAAATCTTGGTACGGGTTTTGATGCTGTAAGGTTTGTTTCGCTAGACAAGGACGTATCAACTGTAGAAAATATGTTAACAACTGTTTATCCCGGTGACTCATTTCCTCCATTTAACAATGTCAAAGACCCTATGAAAGTTTATGCAAAGTTTTTAACTTTTTGGATGAACTATAAACAGATAGCTGTATTGGAATATTTAGCAGGGTTTGAAAATCTGGGAGAAGAAGGTATCCCCGGCGCTCGTGTTGACTCGCAGGACAAAAGAGGTCTTCCAATTTGGAGAAAGTTCACTGTTGATTTTTACAATGAAAATATAAATAGAACATTTTTATGCAGAATGAGAAATCTTAGCAGCGATGATTTTGACGACGAAAACATCCGCAGTCAGATACCAGTTGATTTTGTTGATTTGTTCGACCTCCCTATTTATGACAGGTACTTTTTGTTAAGAGGTACTGAGGGTTAATGTATGACAATAACATTAGATGAATTAATACGAGCAGAAGAAAACGCCGGAAACTTTTCCCGTCGGTGGGGGGAACAAATAGCAAGACATCTTGATGATGTTATGGCCGTCATCGAGGCGCAATTTACCATACTCGGACAAAGAACAGACCAAAGGACGTTACTTGATAGGTATCAAAGCAGCACTTTGATGCGAAGAATAATATTTAAAGCCGCTCCTGCGAATGGATTTTTTGGAAGATATCGTGAAGCTGATGAACGGGGTATTCGTCAAGTTGTCACAAGAGACTTGATTACTAATCAACCGATAAGTCAGGAAAGTAACATGCAGGCGGTAGGCAACGGTATGGACCCGATAAGGTTATGGAACGAGTTGGGCATGAGCCTTCACAAGAGAAGCGTTCTTGGTTATGCCCCCGGTGGCCACGCTCCCGACTACGGCGGGTTGATTGC
>MDTE01037219.1_pt1 | contig 11737 bp, 2 predicted proteins | sample 811231 | NCBI WGS metagenome assembly MDTE01 (sample SAMN05326651, study PRJNA326480) | marine metagenome | isolation source: seawater | place: Indian Ocean: Red Sea | collected 2010
ACCGTCCACAAACGCCGCGGCGGAGGCGAGCCGGTTCTTCCCCGTCGCGATGGTGATCGTCTGCATGTCCGCGTGAACGACCGTCGCCCCGAGCTTCTTCACCTCCGCGAGGAGCAAAGTGAACACCTTCTTCATGCAGAGCTCCACGAGGTGCCTCAGCGCGGGCTCGCGAAGGGTTGAGAACGCGGAGAGGAGCCATCGCCTGAGCTGCCCGAGGAGCGCATCCGCGTACGGGTTCCTTCGCTCCGTGGCGTCAACCAGCCAGTTATTGACGAGCGTCCTGAGCGTCCTGAACGCGGCGGCAGCCTCGTGACCGCCCCTCACGCCGCTATCGCCCTTATCCTTACCCGAACCCACCGTGTTCTGCTCGTACCCGAGCAGGGCGCCCTGCTCCAAGTCGTTGAGAAGGTGCGCGTTGGCGATGGCGCAGACGGCGAGGTGATGCGCCCTCAGCTCGACGCAGACGCACCGGTACGCGCCCGGGTTGTTCACCTCCGCGCGCGTCGTCTGGAGGGTATCGTCCAGGCCGGACAGCGCCCCGTCGCCGGACCCGCCGCCCAGGTCGGGGACGCCGCCGGGGCCCGTCCAGAGAAGCTGGGATGAGTCGCGAAGCGCGCGAGCGAAAAACGTATCCGCCGTGTGCAGGCACCAGTCCTGCCCGAGGTTGCCCACGGGTATGTGCGCGTAGCGGGAGATGGCGACGCGCTCGGCGAGCCAGTCGCCGTGCGCGGCGAGCCTCGCGCACGCCGTCTTGGCGGCGTTCACCTGCCAACCGATCGCGGGCATGGACGCGGTGTCGGCGGCGTTGGCGGGGACGTGAACCACGGGAAGCCTGGCCAGCGCCGGGATGATCGCGCCGAGCCTGCCGGCGACGCCCTCGCGCCGGATCGACCCGTCGACGGCGTCGACGCCCGAGTCCACGGGCGCCTCCACGACGCACACGGCGGGTCCCTTGGGATCCTCGAGGTACGCCTGGAGGTGACGGGATACCGCCGCGCCCGCGGACGCGTCATCCTTGACGTATTCCACGATCCAATCGACGCCGTCGTTTGCCCCTTCCGCGCGAGTCGCCGCGTCGTCGCCGTCCGCCTCGACCCGCGCCCGCGCCGCGCTCCACGCGCGGTCCATCGCGGGGACGGTGACTTCGCGGACGCCCTGGTTCCTCCGCCCGTTTCCAACCGCCCCGGGCTCCACCACCACCAAAACCCCGGCGCCGGTAGCCGGGGTGTGCAGCGCGTACACCCCCTTGCCCTTGTCACCCGCGCGGTACAGGGACACGTGGCGCATCATGCCCCTCACCGCCTGGGACGCGTCCGGTCGCGCCAAAGGCACGTAGCCGCACTCCGCGGTGGTTCGCATCTCGAGCTGGTCGAGGTCGTACTCCGACACCGTTCCGCCGTCGACGCGAGATTCGCCGCGCCGGAGCGACGCGACGCAGCCAATCTTTTGCACCGCCGCCTCGAGCAGGGGGACGTGCCTCTCGAAGACGCCGACGACGTTGGGGTTGGCGAGCAGGTCCATCACCTCGAGACCGGACGCGAACTCGGATTCCTCCATCTTAACCTCGTACACGTGCTCAGCCTTGGCGCCTCTGGGAAGAATAGCCGAGACGCGTTTCTTGCCGCCCAGGCCGAGGTCGCCCTCCCTGTCGGGCGAGCGCATCGCGACGGCGAGGCGGCGCGAAACCTTGATCGGGACGGAGTGGATAGTGCCCGCGGCGAGGACCCACGCGGTGAAGTGACCGGGCCCGCCCGCGGCGGGCTCGATCTGGACGAGCTGCCACGCGGACGTCGCCAGCGTTCGCTCGCGAGATTCGACAAAGGCGCCCAAGCCGCCGGGACCCAAGGTCCTCGGACGGGTCATGGATCGCCCGAACCCGGGGGTGACCCCGCCCGCCGCGGCGAGCGCGTCAGCCTCTTGCACCCTGCGTCGCTTCCGCTCGGCGCGTTGCAGACGCCACTTCGCCTTGTGGTGACGCAGCCAACCGTCAAAGTCTTCGCGCTTGTCGGGGCACGCGCCGAGGGACTCGAAAGCCTCGCGCGCGATGTCCACCGGATCCAAGGCGTTGCGGCGGCGGACGTTGCCGGTGACGTTGCCCCCGTCCGTGGGAGACGGTCCAGAGCCCGGGAGGGTTCTCGCGGCGACCGCGCCGGTCTCCGGGGTGGTCGGGACGCCGCCCCCCGGGGCCGCGTCCTCGACGCCGCGGAAAAAACGTTGGACCCTCGGACCGTTCGTCTTGCCGATGAGGGTGCCCGGCGCCGCCCCGGCCACGTCCTCCATGTCGAGCTCGTCGCCGCGCGCCTTCTTACCCGGCGTCGCGGCGGCGTCGTGTTCCGGCGCGTTGGGGTCTTTGGCGGCGAGGAGCTCGCGCTTGGCGTCGTGCGCGCCGAACAGGTCGGCGAGTTTGCGCTGCTTGAACTTGTCATCCTTCTCGCGCACCATCTTGTGGAGCCAGTCGGGGTGAGTGACCCTGGGGCACGGGTTCGGGACGTGCTGCAGCGCGGCGGGGATGCTGATGATCTTCTGGATCGCGCTCGCCAGTCGGGTCTTGTAGTAGTCCCAGTCGAGGAGCTCCCTCATGTCGGGGACCTCGTCGGCGTCGCCGGGTGGGGAATCCTTGGTCCAATCGCGGAGGAACGATCGGGCCACGGCGGGTTCATACCGGAAGACGGTCACCGGCACCGCGCGCTGCGACGTGGGCGCCCCCGCGGGCTTCTTGGTGATGATGTACTGAGCCTTGAGACCCTTATCGTTGGCGATGTCGCCGCCGATGATGGCGCCGAGACGCTTCGCCGTGGTCGTCGCGCACGATTTCCTGTCGCCGTACTCCTCGAGGCTCTTGGACATCGTGGTCGCCTCGGAGATGTAGTCGACGAGATCTTCGTCGGTGAGGTCCCTGCCCTTGCTGTCGAGCATGTCCAGCCACTTGTTCGCAACCTTGCCCACAGCCTCGTACACCTCCTCCAGCGTGGTCCCCTTGAGGAACTCGTCAAACACCTCGGTTTGAAACATCTTGATGAGCTTGAGCTCTCCGCGGCGTTTCACCTCGAAGCCCTTGAGCTCCTCGAGCGAGCCGTCGAAGTTGAACACGGCGTATCGTTTCTTGATGAGGACGCCTTCCTCCTTGGACGCCGGGAGGATCATGGCCTTGTACGGGCCGTCGACTTCAAACTCGATGGACATCTCGGAGGAGCTCTCGTAGGTCCTCTTCTCCTTGTCTGTGAGGGTCTGATACTGGTCGTTTGTGCACTGCAGCGCGGTCAGGCGGTTGAGCACGGAGCACGGGTAGGAGATGGTGAGCTTCTTCTTGTTCACGCCCTCCTTGGGCTTGAGCGTGAACTCCTCGGGGAAGGTCCCCGGGAGGCAGCACCAGATACCGTCCGTGTCCAGCTCCAGGGGCTTGCCGATGTCGTCGACCAGCCTCTTGGCCATCTGAATGATCTTCGCGCCTGTGTACGTCACCACACCTGCCATCTCCATCGAGTACCAGCGCGCACCCTTGCGCATGACGTACCCGTAGAAGGAGTTGAGGATGCACTTGTGCGCCAGCTGGAGCGAGTCAAACAGAGTCACCATGTCCTTCGCCTCCTGCACCGCGATGGGGTTGCCGCTTTTCTTCGCGTCGCCCAACTTACCCTTCCACGTCTTGTTCAGGCCCTTGTACTCGTACCTGCGGTCGCGGAAGTTCTTCACGGTGTCGACATAGAAGCCATTCTCGCGTTGACAGATACCCGCCATCTTGCTCTCGGTGACCGGCTTGTCCAACACGCGCTTGTAAACCTTCTGGCTGTACATTTTGAGTCGGTTCTTCTTCGCCGCGGCCTGCTCCTCGTACGAGAGGTCCGCCCAGTACCTCGGGCGCCCGTCGCCCGTGCCGTCCGCCTTGGGGGGAAACTTCTCAGCCTCGAGCTGCGCCTTGATGGCGGCATAGTCCGAAGACGTGGCGGCGTAGTGCTCGCCTCTCCAGAGCCACTCCATCTCGCGAAGGCAGGTCTTACCCGGCCGGTTGAAGTCACACGCGGCGCACACGTCCTCGGTGACCATCGCCGGGGGTTGGAGCCGGTTGGTGAGGATGATGTTTGGGTACATCGCCGCGACGTCGAGGTGGTAGATGAGCGGCTTGGCCATCTGGACCGGGTTGTCCCTCAGGTCCACCAGCTTCTCGGCGATGGCGGCGCGTACCTCGTCGTAGTTCTCGACGTCTTCCGGCGTCATCTTCTTACCCTCGTGGTACAGCGCGTACTTGAGATCCTCGTCGAGGGAGTCGAGCAGGCCCTGGTATCCCTTGGGGTTCATCCTGAACTTGGTGGGAATGTCCGCGCGGAAGACCCCAGCCTCGAGGCACTCCACGTGTCCGCCGATGTACGTCTCGGACTCCAGCAGGTGGCCCTTGTAGTGCTTTTCCCCGGCGCTCTGCGTCTTGTTCGGGCACACGATGTTGGCGCGATACGCCTCCACCATCAGGAGAGCCTCGCACAGGGTACCAGAGCCTTTCCGCAGAACCTCGTCGGGCGACAGCGGGATGATGGTGGCCAACGAGAAGATGAACGGGTGCACGTAGGTCATGTACAGGTAGTAGGTGGACACCGCGTCGGACACCGAGTAGGCCGCCATGTGGTGCGGCTGATCCCGCGCGAACGGGAGCATGTCCTCCGGGTCGACCTCCACCGGGTTGTATCCCAGCTTCGCCTTGGTCACCGCTTTCAAGCCGTGGGACCCGGCGGGAAGGTACGAATCGCGCTTCACCCAGGCGAAGGCGTCGAGGTGCAGCGCGCTCCTCGAGCGGCATTCGCCGGTCTTCCTGTCGCACCTAAAACCCAGCTCGAGGTACATGCTCATGCCGTTCTTCTCCGCGCGGGTCTCGACGAAGGGCCAATCGAAAAAGTCGCCGTTGTACGTGACGTACACGGAGGGACGCACCTCGCGCATGTGATCGAACCAACGACGAAGCAAGGCGGCCTCGTCGGGCTCGTTCCACACGATGAACGGCCCAGGGTACTCCGGCTTGGGGCTGTACTCGAAATCCTCGATGTCGGCGCTCACCACCTCGCGGTTGATGATCAGGTACCCCTGCCCGTCCAGCATGTACGAGATCATGAAAACCTGATCGTACTCGGCGTCTGGAAACTTGAGCGGCAGCTTGGTGGTCTCGATGTCGAACGCGCAGATCTTGACCTCGCCGCGCGCTAACATGTCCTTCCTGTGCGTCAACGTCACCTCCCCCTGCTTCACCTTGACCTTGTACCACCATCCGCACCTCGTCTCGGTGTCGATGAGGAAGCGCATGTGGTACGGGACGTCATACTCGCGGATGTCGATCATGGCGTCCGCGTAGTTCGCGATGGCCCTCTTACCCTTGGTGGACTTCTGCTCGCCGCCGCGACTGACGCCGTGGTGCGCGCGCCCCTGGTGCGTCACCGCGCTGGCCTCCATCTGGTGCAGCGCCTCGTACGCCTCCGCGGCTTCGGACCTGGACTGGTTCTTCTTCACCATCGGCAGCACCTCGCGGCGGACGTCCATCAGGTCCTGCACCGTCGCGAACGTCACCTTGAGGTACTTCTGCTTCAGTCCGCTCAGGTGGTTCTTGAGGTCCAGGTCCTCCTTGTCGAGCACGGTAACGTCGTGGATCTTGCCCTCGTACCGGCGGCGGAGAAACGCCTCGACGTCGTGCTCGCAGTCGGGTTTGGTGGCGATGAGGAAGTAGGGCGCGTACCGGACCTGAGCCTTGAACGTGTCGCCGTCCTGCTGCATGAAGTAGCAGTTGACGGCGCTGAACTCCTTGCCGGTCTCCGCCTCCTGAACCGTGGTCTGGATCGCGGGGATGGGAAGGGTTTGGAAGTTGAGTTTCGCGGAATTTTGAAAAACGGGAAGGGCGGGGTGCCAAGCTTTGGAGAGATTTTGAATCGGGGCGCGGGAGGGGGAGCGAGCGGGGGGGGTATCTGCGGGCGTATCGCGTATGGATCGACGCGTTCTCGTCCTTTAACGCCGCCCCGATTCCGCGTGAGCGGTCGTATCGGGTGTTCGGGCCACTCACCGATGAAACGTTGACCAGCCATCCGAGCCTCTCGTCGCCCTCCGTGAAGTTCACGAAGCCGAGCCCAGCCTCGAGGGCGTCCTCCTCCTGCGCCATCTGCAGCCTAGACTTCTGGTTCTTCCAGTCGCCGTCGCCCTGGCCGCCGCGGCCGCGTGCGGCGTGATGGCCCTTACCCCTTCCGGCCTCTCCGTACATGTTGCCCTTGGAGCGGCCGGACGCGTTGCCGCTGAACGCGGGTGCTCCGCCCATCTTGAATCACGATGCGACGTGTGCCCACTGCTTCACGACCGATCTGGCGAACCCTCGACCCGTCCTCCCCGGTCGCGTCAGTTCGCTGCCTCGTCACGAGAGCCGACTCGCGCGCTCTCCTTCGCTCTGTCGCGCCGGCCGGATCAGCGATTTGTCTCGCAGTCGCCGCGCGCGTGCACTATGATCCCGCGGAAAGGCGCCCGCCCGATAGCGATATTCAAATTTCGCGAGCCGCGCTGCGCGCTGATGGCTGGTGCCGCTCGAGAGATGGATGAGATCAAAACACAATTTCGTGTGATGTATGACAACGTTGGTTGCGCCATCGTCGCCGCGCGGTCCTCTCACTCCCTGCTTCTCAGCATCTCGTCCGCGATCTCGCCAAAGTCGAAGGCGTTCCCGACGCCCAGCGACGGCGTCCACAGCAGCGACGCCCCGAAACCCGCCCGCGCCGACCCGTCCACGTCGTTGACCGAGGAATCGCCCACGTGCACGCACGCCGACGCGCGCCCAACCTCTCCCAACCTCTCCAGCGCCGCCTCGAAGATCCTCGCGTCCGGTTTATCGCTCATCTGCTCCGCGGACACGACGACGGTGTCGATCAATCGCTCGTCGAACCCGCAGTCGCGCAGCAGCTTGGGCAGGCGCGTGTCCCAGTTGGAGATGACCGCCACTTTCACGCCCCCGGCTCGAAGAGTTTTAAACGCCTCTTTAGCGCCGGGCGCGACGCACCACGCGCTTGGGTTCTCGTAGTGCGCGTACAGGTCATCCAGCACCGCTTCCAGCGTCGGGTCGTCATTGGCGAGACCCCCCATCGCGGCGGCGACGAGCGGGCGCCAGAACCCTCGCCCGTCGCCGACGTACCTCACGCCGCGTTGCTCCGGCGGCGGCGGCGCCGCGAACCCGGCTCGAATCGCCGCCTTGACCGACTCTCTCGTGATTCCCCGCACCCCATGCACGGCCGCGAGGCGGAGGTAGGTCTCCGTCACCGGTTCCACGGGCGAGAGCAGGCACCCGCCGACGTCGACGGTGAGCGCGCGCCAGCCCCCGGCGGGCGCCGGCGGTAACGAAGGGGGTCGAACGGACGGGTCGAACACGTCCGACGGGTACGGATCTCGCAGCTCGCGCTCGAGCACGTGGCGAACGCGTCTCGTGAGCCACCGGTGGAACCCGGCGTCGTGGGCGATGATCGTCCCGCTCGGGTTCATCGCACCCGCCGGGTCGTGGGAGTAATCGTACCGCCGTCCCGCCGCGTCGGAGACGACGCCGCCCGCCTCCCGGAGGAGCGCCTCCCCGCCGCACGTGTCCCACTTTTTGGTTCCGGCTCTGAGGAGCACGCCGCAGTGCGCGGCGCCCTCCAGAACCCTCAGGAAGTGGTACCCGGTCGCCGACACCTTCTCACCGATCGTGGCGTTCGTAGCCGCGAGCACCGCGTCGATCCTATCGTCGCGGGTCACGCGGTTAACGCAACAGGTGAACCCGCCGAACTGATTTAACGCGGAATCGGACCCCGCGTTCCACACCCTCCGCGCGTCGCCGATGTCCTCCAAGCCGCGGACCCCCACGCCGCGGCCGCCCCACACGATTCGTCCCGCGCCCGGGGTGTGAAACGGCTGCCCGATGACCCCGGCGGCGGGCCTGCCGTCGACTGCGACTCCCAGGAGGCACGTCACCGCGACGAGGTTACCCGCGGCGAACTCGTTAGTGCCGTCGAGCGGGTCGACGTAGACGCACACCCTGGACGCGTCGATGGGGTCGCGAACGTGCGAGGGCCACGGGGTCTGGGCGAGATCCAGCGCCGCGGCGGCGGCGGCGGTGCGCGGCGCGAAGAACCCTCCAGCTCCTCCTCCTCCTCCGGTTGGCCTCGACGACGTCTCGCCCGCTCCGTCTCCGAGCTCGAGCTGGCCCTCGTGGGACTCCTCGCCCACGACGGGCAACGTCGGGCAGAACTCGCGCAGGGCGCGCAAAACGTGCGTTTCGATTCGCCTGTCCGCCTCCGTCTGCGCGTCTTTCACGTACGCGCCCGTGACGTCGTCGCGCCCCCCCTTATCCCTGAGCCCGAGGTCCCCCGAGTTGAGCACTCCTCGGATGATGCCCTCGCCGTCGGCGGTCAGGTCGAGCAGGAGCGCGACGAGGTGCGGGACGCTGACTTTGGTGACCTTTGGACCCGTGGTGTCCACGTGTCCGACGCCGTACCCGCGGATGTCGTCGGAGAAGGACACCGACGCGCGCGTCACGACCGAGGTGGCCGGGCTCCTAGCGCTATGTCTCGTGCGCGACCGCTGCGGGACTGCCGCGACGAACGACGGCCCGTGGGCGCGCGTCTGGACGCGCGGGACGAACGCCGGCGCGGACGCGAGCGAGCGACGCGCGCGCGCGGTCACCGTGTGGCGGTGACCGGGCCGCAGCCCGCGCCAGATGGTGGCGCTCGCCGACCACATGGCCAAAGCGTGTGGCTCGTCCAGCCAGCGGGCTCGTCGAGGTGCCTTTCCGTGGCTCTCGTTGGGCGGCAAAACTCTGGACGAGATCGACAAAGAAATCAGTCATCGCGTGATTGAAATGGCCAAATAGAGTCCAACGTGCCCGTGGGAAGGTGGGGAACCAGTCACATGTAACGGCAAACTCGGCGGATAACATGAGCAGCCAAGGATATTTCAAGGATATTTCGGTTCTGCCAATCGGAGCGCACGTTTTTCCTCAACCGGGGAGTCTCGTGTGGGTGGTCTCCTTGGGCAGTTGGCAACGGCCGCGCGACGGCGGGAGAGAGGGGAGAGAGTCGAACGACGATGCGGTGGCCCGTCGTCGCGGCCTCGGTGGCCCTCCATAACCCCGGTCGGCGGCTGCTGGATCACTGCTGGGACTCGTTGGGTGGTGCGCACGTCGACGTCGATCCGCTGGCGTCGAACGCAACCTCCACCGGGGCGGACGATTCGGGGGGCACCCACATGGACCCGCTGGTGACTCGGCTGCTGTTCTGGCTGGTTTACACCCTGGCCGCGGTGATTCTGCTGGTGTCCATGCTTAGGATCTTCCCGCCCCCCGACAGGGTGTTCCCGCGAAAGAGGCCCGTCGCCGGAGTGGTGCCGTGGTGCTGCGCGGGGCGGATGCTCGGTTACGGCGTCATCGACTGGAGGGAGGGGAAGCTGACGCCGTTCTGGCGCTACTTCCGCGAGCGACACGACTTCGTGTCGCTCTGGCTCGGCGACTACGAGTTTATCACGTTCCGCATGAGGCTCGTGCACTTCATGACCGACATCTGCTGCACCATGTCGTTGTCCATGGGCCTCGTCGACCTCCAGAGCGGCAGCGTGGAGGGCGACTTTTGGATGTATCAGATCTGGGTCTTCGGAGCGCTGTTTGTGTATCAGATCGTGCTGGGCATCGCCCTGCGTGTGTCGGCGGTGGGGGCGTCGGAGCGCGCGATGCACGCGCCGGGAAAGCCCGCCACCAGGCGGGTCGAACGCAACTACTTCATAATGTGCTTCTCGTTTTCGGCGGTTTCGATGCTGTGCGCGATATCTTACGTGCACGTGATGGACGAAGCCGGAGGGTGCGGAGACGGCTTCCAGACGTTTCTGGCTTACATGTACATCTTCGCGCTGTACGAGTTCTTCGGCTGGCTCGTCCTGCACCCGTCCATAATCACGTTCCGGTGGGTCCTGGGCAGGGCGCTGCTGCGGCTGAGCACGGACGCGGATACGGACGAGGAGACGATGGCGTGCTGCTGGAAAAAGTTGCCGTGTTGCTGCTGCTGTAGGTGCGCGCCGCAGCCGTCCGCGAGGGTGGACCTCTGGGGATACGCCGCGAAGGAGCCCGTGCTAGAGAGAGGGGAGAGCTCCAAGGGCGGGAGCGTCTTGTCGGCGGACGTGGAGAACGGCGGGGCGTCGCCGACGCCGAGCTACCGGTCTCGGCACACCAGCGAGCGAGACTTGGTGCTCGAGTGGAAGAAGAACAAGGCCCAGACGTCGATCGTCGTGGCTAAGGAGCTGTTGCGCAGGGCGTCGAGGGCGAAGGAACGCGCGCGGATCGCGCGGACGGAGACGGCGATCGCGACGGCGGCGGCGGCCGAGGCTGAGGCCCGGGCGGCTGAAGCGAAAGCGAGGTCGGAGGAGGCCAAAGCCGCGGAGGCGGAGGCGAGGGCTCTGCGCGACGCGCTACCTCCGCCGCGGCCCGGGGCGCCGATGGTGGACCCCCCGACGCCGCAGTCCATGATGGCGACACCGCCGCCGTCGATGGCGCTGCCGCCGCTGGACGAGGCCGCGTTCGAGGTTGATGAGGTGCATCTGGACCTTCCTGAGGTGCATCTGGACCTTCCGGGCGATCTTCCGCCGCTGGACACGGAGTTCTCGGCGGTGTCGTCGGCTATGGGCACCGCGGGTGACGAGGGGAGCGTCGGGTCGAGGACCCCGCTGAGGGAGGACGAGTTCCAGGGGTTTTCGTTACCCCCGATGCCGGAATGATGACGCGCACGTGCACGAGTTGATATCATACACGGACACTGTTTACAAACAAACGGTTCAAAGAATTTTTTTACTGCGTCGTCGCCCTCGGAGGTCACGCCACAGGCCCGGTGTACGCCGCGCGCACCACCTTCTCCGGGATGGCCACCTCGTTTCGCCTCTGCTGATTCTTCCAGTACGTCGGATAGCACGGCCTGTCGATGTACCGTCCCTTGCCGCGCGTCGTCTTGAGCTCGCCGTTTTCCCACACGACGTCTCCTTGGCTCAGCGTGTACGCTGGTATCCCCGTCACCTCCATGCCCTCGTAGACGTTGAAGTCGATCTTCTGGTGATGCGTCTTGGCGGAGATGGTTCGTTTACCGCACGGGTCCCACAGCACCAGGTCGGCGTCGGCACCGACGGAGACGGACCCTTTGCGGGGAAATATGTTGAATATCTTAGCCGCGTTGGTGGACGTGACGGCGACGAATTCAGACGGCGTGAGCATTCCGGTCTCGACTCCCTCGGACCAGAGCACCGACATTCGATCCTCCACGCCGCCGGTGCCGTTGGGAATCTTCCGGAAATCGTCCTTCCCCATCGCTTTCTGCGGCGTGCAGAAGCAGCAGTGATCCGTCGCGGTGGTGTGTATCAGTCCCGACTGCAGGCCCTTCCAGAGCAGACCTTGGTGCCTCTTGGACCTAAACGGCGGCGACATCACGTGGTGCGCGGCGAAGGACCAATCCGGGTTTCTGTACACCGAATCGTCGATGACGAGGTGCTGCGCGAGAACCTCGGCGAAGACGCGCTGTCCCTCGCTCCTCGCCCGGCGCACAGCCTCGAGCGCGTCCTCGCAGCTCGTGTGGACCAGGTACAGGGGAACGCCGAGGACCTCGGCGATGCGAATCGCCGAGTTGGCCGCCTCGCCCTCAACCTCCGGCGGTCGGCTCAGCGGGTGGCCCTCCGGTCCGACGTACCCGCGCTCGTACATCTCCTTCTGCAGCCGAAACACCAGCTC
>MDTE01007751.1_pt1 | contig 11736 bp, 10 predicted proteins | sample 811231 | NCBI WGS metagenome assembly MDTE01 (sample SAMN05326651, study PRJNA326480) | marine metagenome | isolation source: seawater | place: Indian Ocean: Red Sea | collected 2010
CTTTAAGATCACTCACAGAATTAATAGCTTTTTTACTATACAACCCTTGAGCTGGCCAAGGAACTGCATAAAGAAAAACTAATCCTTTTTCATCAAGTCCTTTAACCAATTCTGGTTTTGAGGCTTTATAAAGCTTTTGAGCATCAGAGTAAGTTTGTGCAACAAAAGGAATCGAGTCCACTTCTAATAATGGGTCGAAACTTCCGTGTGCAGACATAAACCTTTCACCAATTTGCGTTTGTCCAGTTTGTACTGCTCTAAGAATAGCTCCACCTTTAAATAATGAACCACCTGGGTGAGTTTTAATTGTTAGTTTGCCTCCAGACTTCTTAGTAACAGCATCAGCAAATTCTTTTGCATTTGCTGAATGGAAGTTGCTTGCGCCATAAGCTAAAGCCATATTCCATGTCTCCGCTTGTGCTGTGCTGAGTGTAATAAATAAAGATGCAAAAATTACACTAATTTTTTTTAAAATTTTCATTTAACCCCCTTTGTTTGAAATATTTTAATTTCTTATTTGACTAGTTGGCTTAACAAAAATCAAGGATAAATTTAAAATTTTTTGAGTATTTTTGAGAAATAAAAGTTAAGTGTTATTGATCTTATTAGCATAAAAAATAAGACTGATAACCAAAGTCCATTATTCCCAAAATAATCAACTGCATAAATTGAACATAGTATAAATAAAACAACAGATAGAAACATTGCGTTTCTCATTTCAGGTGTTTGTGTTGCTCCGATAAAGATGCCATCAAATTGATAACAAAATGAAGCCACCGGAGGTATTAAGATTACCCAAAAAATAAAACCATATGCTAGAAATCTAATATAATCTAGGTCAGTGAAAGAATTAATTATAAGTTTATAACTAATTACATACAAAACTGAGATTATTATTCCTGAAAAAAAACTTAATTCAAAAGAATTAACTACTGTCTTTATAAAAACTTTTTTTGTTTTTCTGCCAACCGCAAAGCCAATTATTGACTCAGTTGCAAAAGCATAAGAATCTAAGAAAAAAGATGCTAACATTATGAATTGTAATAAAAGCGTATTAGCAGCAAGATATTCTTCTCCTAATTTTGAGCTTTGAAAAGTAATCCATAAGAATGCAAAAAGTAAAAAAATGCTCCTCAAAAATATATCAAAATTAATATTAAAAAGTTTCATTAATTTTTTTCTAATAAAAATATTTTCAAATCTAGGTATTAAATTAAATCGATGTTTGAAATAAAAAAAACACATAAAAAGCGATATTGAAACTGTTAAGTATGATGATACAACTGTACCTAGTGCTACGCCATAAATCTCAAGATTCATATTGTTTACAAAAAATATACTGAAGAAAATATTAGTGATACAAAAAAATATTACGACTAAGCTCGAAAAAAAAGTTTTTTGAATACCAAGAAAAAAACCAACTATAATATATAAGGTTAATTCAGCTGGCATTGAAAAGATACGAATTGAAACGTATTTTTCTATCAAAATACTAGTTTCTAAAGATGGAGAAAAAAATTTATTGATATTAGATAATATTAGTTCCTTTGAAAAAATTATAATTAAAGATAAAATTAAAGCTAGTAGCAGATTTCTTATTATTGTTCTGGATATCTCTTTATAATCACCTTTACCTAATGATTGAGACACTACTCCTACTGTAGCCATTCTAAGAAACCCTAAACTTCCAATTATCATTGTTAGTACAGATGTTGCTATACTTAACGCTGCTAGAAATTTTTCACTAGATAAATGACCCATTAAGGCTGTATCTACAAATCCAACAGTTGGAATCGCTATATTTGCGAAAAAAATTGGGACTGATAACTGAAAAATATAAAGTTTTGAAACGTTCTGTGAATATTTCATATACTTAGCAATAATTTAATCTTTATTCTGATACAATAAAAATATATAAAAATAACATTATTTAAGTATAAAAAAACAACAAATGTTAGAACCCTTAATAATAGCTATTCAAATCATCATTATAGATATAGTGATGGCAGCTGATAATGCGATCATAATAGGTCTCATAGCTTCTACTTATGCAAAGGAAAATAGAAAAAAAATTATTGCTTGGGGTGTAGCAGCAGCATTTTTATTCAGAATTTTCTTTGCCTTGGGAGCAACTATAATTTTAGAATACGCTTGGCTCAAAATAGCAGGTGGTGTGTTGTTATTGTGGGTTGTTAATAATTTAAGACAAGACTTTTTCAACTCTAAAAAAATTAGATCACCGTTATTAAAGTCAAAAGAACCTACCTCTTTTGCTCAGGGTGTTTATAGAGTTTTGGTAGCAGATTTAGTTCTCAGCTTAGATAATGTTTTAGGTGTAGTTGGTGCTTCAAAAAATTATTATGCATTAATGATTGTGGGTCTTCTTCTCTCTGTATTAATAGTTGCTACATTAGCTTCTTACTTTGCAAATTATATTAAAGAAAATAAGTGGTTAGGGTATCTAGGTTTGTTTGTAATTATGGTAGTTGCAATGCAATTAATTATTGGAGGATTAACAAACCTTGAAGTCTTAACTATAAACGAACGCTTCGAATTTCTTTTTAACATATAAAAAAAAACCCGCCTGAAAAAGGCGGGTTTAATTTTTTTTAGTTATCAAAATTCACTAAAATTTATAGCCAACAGATAATCTTAGAGCTGTAGCTTCTGTATCAGCAGAAATCGTGTTTGCGCCGAGAGTAGCTTCAGAACTATCTTTGTAAGTATCAAATTGAGAATATGTAGCTTCTACTTTACCGTAGTAATTTCCACTAATATCCGATTTGAAACCCAAGCCAATTTGGTAACCCATAACGTTTTGGTCACCGTAGCTTGATCCGTCATTTAATGCTTCCTGCGTGTTGATTGTAGTATTTGAAATACCACCTTTCACATAAGCGTTTCCACCCATTACAGAGTAGACAGGATATTCACCATAAATCATTATGAAATTTCTTAACTCAGCTTTTGCTGTGTATGTTCCTGTGTCTTGACCATCTCCAGTTGTGGTAGTGTCAGAACGTGATTTGTTACCCAACTCTCTCGTTGGAATGTAAGAAATCCCTATCGCGCCACCATTGTCTGTTATGTGTTCAATGAACAATTCTGGAACCAAAACTTCTTCTGTGTGACTTCCTTTTGTCACGTTTCCTGAGTCACGAAGTGTCTCAGAACCGTCTGTTTCTAGTTGAACAAACGCAGCAGAAATTCCTATTCCCATTTCAGCTTTTAAAACTGAAGTTGAAAACAAAACTACAAGCATACTTAAAAAGCTTATTAATTTTTTATTCATACTAATTTCCTTCGTTTATATTAATTGCAATAAATACTGCTTACTTTTTATATTATTTAACCTGTAGAGTCTAAATATTAGTGAGTTCCTAGAATTATGAATACAAAAAAAACTGTGATTTTAAAGGGTTTTTTGTACCTATAATGTGACATTTTTGTCACATTTAACAATATTATCTAATTATAAATGTGCGGAAACTTTGCCAACTTATTATGGATAATGTGAGAATTAAGATAATTAGTGTCAAAGGCCTGTCCCATAAAAAATTAAAAGACCCATCGCTAATTAAAAGAGATCTTCTAAGATTTTCCTCCATTAGTCCTCCAAGCACAAATGCTAAAATTAAAGGTGGCATTGGATAGTTATATAGTCTTAAAAATGTAGCAACCACTGCTATCCCTATCATTAAAAAAATATCAAAATTATTAAATGACATTAAGTAAATTCCTGTGACTGAAAAAAATAATATAAGAGGTATTAAAAAATTTTTTGGTGTAGCAAGAACTCTAGCAATATAAGGAATTAAAGGTAAATTTAGAATAAGCAATATAACCATTCCTATATACATTGACATAATTACAGACCAAAAAATTTCAGGGTTTGTCATATAAAGTCTCGGCCCCGGTTGAATACCAAAACCTAAAAGGGCGCCTAACATTACTGCAGTAGTTCCGCTTCCTGGAATTCCTAGAGTTAACAAAGGTACAAACGACCCTGAACACGCAGCATTGTTTGCTGTTTCTGGAGCAGCTAGGCCGTGAACACTTCCTTTTCCGAACTTTTGTTTTTCCTCATCATTTACATAATTTCTTTCCATTCCATAAGCTAAAAATGATGCTATAGTGGCACCGGCCCCAGGTAAAACACCTATTAAAAAACCTAAAATTGAAGATCTTGGAATAGATTTTAACATTTTGTTTCTTTCTACCTTATCTAATTTTATTGAGCCTAGTTGAGAAAGAGAAATTTGTTCAGTAGCACGACTTGGATCTTTACCTTTTAAAATAATTGTCAAAGCCTCACTCATCGCAAATGTTGCCATAACTATTAGTACAAAACTTATTCCATCAGTCAAATTCATATTATTAAAAGTAAATCTTGTGATATCTGACAATGAATCTTGGCCGACTGTTGATAGCATCAATCCTAGAATGACCATCATCATAGCTTTTAAAAATTGACCTTTTGAAGAAAAGGCTGATACAGCGGTTAGACCTAAAACCATCAATGCAAAATAGTCTGGTGATCTAAAAGCTAAACTAATTTTTGATAAACTTGGTGCTGCGAATAATAAAAATATTGCTGAGATTGTTCCTCCTGCAAATGAACTGTATGCTGCAATAGCTAGGGCTTTACCTGCCTTACCTTGTTGTGCCATCGGATATCCGTCAAATGCCGTTGCAACAGTTCCTGGAACACCAGGTGCATTAATTAAAATAGATGATGTTGATCCACCAAAGACTGCACCATAATAAACACCTGCCATTAATATTAAACCTGTAGCCGGTTCAAAACCATAAGTGATTGGGATCATTAAAGCTATAGCTGTCATTGGACCAAGTCCGGGTAACATTCCAATGATTGTTCCAAAAAAACAACCCATCATTACCATCATAATATTTTTAAAACTTAAAGCAGTGCTTAACCCTATTAATATTCCTTCAATCATCAAATTATTCCTAACATTTTAAGAAGTGGGTCTCTTAAGTAAATATCTAACAAACCGTGCAACAAATACATAAACATAGCCACAAATGGAAATGATAGAATAAACATCCAAACCCATCTTCTTTCTCCTAATAAATAGTATGACAAAAATAAAAACATTGATGTTGATAAAAAGAAACCAACTTTTAAAAGTGTGAAGCCGTATATAAATGCGATAATAATTAAAAATATTGTACTTTTATAATCTAAAACTTTGTGATCAACTTTAGAGGGATATTTTTCCGGCAAAACTAAATACAGTATAGAAAGAAACATTCCTAGATAAGATAAGAAAGTTGGAAAAGTTTTTGCATTAAAAGGTGCATTCTCATCAAATGAAAACACCTGGATTTGATATGTTTGATAAAGATAAAACCCTGATAAAATAAAAAAGAGCAGCGAGATAATTTTATCTGTACTTATTCTCACTGCTCTCTCCTTTTTAATTCCTTTGGAATTAAATTACTCCTAATTTTTTCATAAGAGTTGTCATTTCTTTAGTTTGTTGTTTTAAAAATTTAACAAACTTTTTGTCTGGATTATAAATATTTACCCAAGCATTTCTTTTTCTAACAACTTCCCATTCAGGTGTTTTTTGAACATCGCCTAACATTTTTGCAATTTTCTTTTTATCCGCACTGCTCATATTAGGAGGCCCAAAGAATCCTCTCCAGTTTACAAACTGAACATCAAAGCCTTGTTCTTTTAACGTTGGAACTTCAGGTGCATCTGATACTCTTTTTGGTGCAGTAATACCAATTATTCTTACTTGGTCTCTTGCTCCCATTACTTCTCCCAAACCAGTTGAAAGAATTTGAGTTTCTCCAGATAACAAACCCGCTAAAGCTTTTCCGCCAGCGTCGTATGGAACATAAACAACTTTGTTTGGATCAGCTCCTGCTTCTTGGAAAGCTAAAGCTCCAATCAAATGGTCCATACTTCCTCGAACAGATCCACCAGCCATTTTCACAGATGAAGGATTAGCTTTGTAAGCTGCAACAACATCTTTGAAGTTTTTAAATGGTGAGTTTTTTGCAACAGCTATTGCACCATAATCACCTATCACTCCAGCTATAGGCACAACATCTTTGTATGAAAGAACTCCACTTCCTTTGACATAACCTTTGTGTCGAGTAATTGATCTTAAAACTAAAGGTGTTGATTGAACTAAAATTGTACCCTCTGGTTTTGTATTTATCATGAATGCAAGAGCTTTTCCTCCTCCTCCACCTGACATATTTTCGTATGATGCACTTTGGAGCATCCCTGACTTAGTTAATGCTTCTCCCGTTCCTCTAGCAGTTCCATCCCAACCACCGCCAGCACCACCGCCAATTACAAAGTGTAATTTGTCAATAGCAAAACTAGTTGTTGAAATTGAAGACAAAAGAACAGTAGCGAATAACAAGCCAATTAATCTTTTTATGTTTAGCATTTTTCCTCCTTTTTCTTTAGGATCACATTAGATTTTGAAATGGTAGTAGAGTCAATTAGAAAATAACAAATTTATTTCTTTTTTTTCTTTGTTTTCTCTTAACTTCTATGTTCAATTTGGGTAGTTCACCTGCTTTAAGATTTTTCAAATTTTGAACCACTTTTAGAAATCTATCAGACTCTTTTTTAGTAATAATATTTTCAGTAAGTGTTTTAAACTTGTTGATATATTCTTTTCTAGTAAATGGTCTTTTTCCAGCAGGGTGGGCATCTGCAACATTTATTTCTTCTGATATTGAGGAACCATCTTTCATTTTGACAATAACCTTTCCTCCAAAACTTTTTTTATTGGGATTTTTATTGTGGTATTTTTTTGTCCATTTTTTATCCTCACGTGTTACAATTTTTTGCCAGAGTTTAATCGTACTTTTTCTTCTTGCTCTTTGTGGAGTATAAGATTTTATATGATGCCAAGCACCATCCTCCAGCGCTACTGCAAAAATATACATAATTGAATGGTCCAAAGTTTCTCTGCTAGCATAGGGATCCATTTTTTGAGGATCATTAGCTCCAGTACCAATAACATAGTGAGTGTGATGACTTGTTTCTATAGTGATTTTTTTTACATTAGACAAATCTTTTATCTTTTTATTCAAACTTCTTGCCAAATCAATCAAAGCTTGAGACTGATATTCAGCAGAGTGTTCTTTAGTATAAGTTTCTAAAATTGCTTTCTTTGACTCATTAATATTTGGTAGAGGGACTTTATATCTTTTACCAGGTCCTGACAAAATATACGCTATTACGCTATCTTCTCCTTCATAAATAGGACTTGGTGCCCCTTCTCCTCTCATACATCTATCTACTGATTCAATTGCTAGTTTTCCAGCATGTGCAGGTGCAAAAGCTTTCCAACTTGATATTTCACCTTTTCTAGATTGTCTTGTAGATATTGTTGTATGAAGCGCTTGTTGAATGGATTGATAAATAGTTTCAGTATTTAGTTTTAATAAACTTCCAAGTCCTGCTGCTATACTAGGACCTAAATGAGCGATATGATCAATTTTATGTTCATGCAAACAAATTCCTTTTACTAAATTAACTTGTACTTCATAACCTGTGAGGATACCTTTTATCAAGCTCAAACCGTTACAACCCTTTTGTTGAGCAACAGCTAAAATAGCTGGTATATTGTCTCCTGGATGACTGTAATCAGCAGCTAAAAAAGTGTCATGATAATCTAATTCTCTAACGGCAGTTCCATTTGCCCAGGCAGCCCATTCACAATCAACTTTAATTTTAGAACTTAAACCAAAAATGTTTGCACCTTTTTTTCTTTTGTGTGCTAACGCCATATCTCGAGCTGAAATTACAGGTTTTCTATTATAAGATGCGATTGCAACAGATGCGTTATCAATAATTCTATTAATTACCATTTCAACAGCATCTTTGTTAATTTTTGATTTATCAGATGCTATTTCTGCTATTTTCCATGCAAGCTGATTTTTCTTTTTTAAATTAGCTTTTGACGGATGAACTTTGACAATTATATTTCTCATCAGTTAAGCATATTACGAAGAACAAATTGAAGGATTCCACCGTTCTTATAATACTCAATTTCATTTTCAGTATCAATTCTACTGAGCACTTTGATTATTTTACTTGTACCGTCTTTATATTTAATTTCACAAGAGACTTCTTGCCTTGGTCTAACGCCCTTATCAATATCAACAACAGTAATTAACTCTGCGCCAGTTATATTTAATTTTTTTCTATTAAAACCTTCTTTGAATTGAAGTGGTAGAACCCCCATTCCAACTAGGTTTGATCTGTGAATTCTTTCAAAACTTTCTGCGATTACCGCTTTTATTCCTAATAATTTTGTACCTTTTGCAGCCCAGTCCCTCGATGAGCCGGTCCCATACTCTTTTCCTGCAATAACAACCAGATCATTTTTTCTTTTTTTGTACTCGATTGCTGCATCGTAAACACTCATAACTTTGCCATCAGGTTGTAATGTAGTAAATCCTCCCTCTGTTCCTGGTGCCATTTCATTTCTTATTTTAATATTGCCAAATGTTCCTCTCATCATAACTTCGTGGTTCCCCCTTCGTGCTCCATAAGAATTGAAATCTTTTTGTTGAATTTGATGTTTCATAAAATAGTCACCAGTTGGACTATCTTTTTTGATATTTCCGGCAGGCGAAATATGATCTGTTGTTACTGTGTCAGCCAACAATAATAATATTCTTGCGTCCTTTATTGGTCTAAATCCCTCAGGCTTATCCGGCAAGTTGTCAAAAAAAGGAGGTCGTTTTACATAAGTAGAGTTTGTCTCCCATTTGTAAATGCTACTATCAACTGTATTTATTGAACTCCATTCTTTAGGTCCTTGAGAAACATTCGAATAACGTTTAGTGAACATATCGGCTTTTACTGAACTTAGCATCAAATCCTCTATTTCTTTATTACTTGGCCAAATATCTTTTAAAAAAACATCTTTTCTATTTTTATCTTTACCTAAAGAAGTTTTATACAAATCAAAACTCATATTGCCTGCTAAAGCATAAGCAACTACAAGCGGAGGAGATGCTAGATAGTTAGCTTTAACATCAGGATTAATTCTTCCTTCAAAATTCCTATTTCCAGACAAAACTGAAACTGCGTACAAATCATCTTTACTTATAGCCTCTGAAATATTTTTATTTAATGGTCCCGAATTTCCAATACAAGTGGTGCATCCATAACCTACTAAATTAAATCCTAGCGCGTCTAAATATTTATTTAAACCAGCTTTTTCTAAATAGTCAGTAACAACCTGAGATCCTGGAGCTAAAGAAGTTTTGACCCAAGGTTTTACTTTTAAACCTTTTTCGTACGCCTTTTTTGCTAACAAACCAGCTCCGATCAATACACTTGGATTTGATGTATTTGTGCATGAAGTAATTGCTGCAATAACAATATCGCCGTCTTTAAGTTTAAAATCTGTACCTTCAACTTTTGTCTCGACTATCTTTTCTCTTTTAGTGTTTTCTCTGTAAACTTTAGCGAATGATGAAGACGCCTGTGTTAGCAAAACTTTATCTTGAGGTCGTTTAGGTCCTGAAATACTTGGAACTACAGCATTTAAGTCTAGAGAGAGTGTCTCAGTAAATTCCACATCATCACTAGCCCATAATCCTTGCTCTTTCGAATATTTTTCAACAAGAGAAATTGTTTCTTTATCTCTCCCTGATAATTTCAAGTATTTAATTGTTTCATCATCAATTGGAAAGAAGCCACAAGTAGCCCCATACTCAGGAGCCATATTAGCAATCGTAGCTCGATCAGCTAAAGACAAATTTTTTAATCCTTTGCCATAAAATTCAACAAATTTTCCAACAACACCCTTTTTTCTTAACATTTCAACAATTGTCAAAACTAAATCTGTTGCTGTTGTTCCTTCAATTAATTTTCCTTTGATTTCAACACCTACTACTTCTGGGATCAACATAGAAATTGGTTGTCCTAGCATCGCAGCCTCTGCTTCTATTCCTCCAACGCCCCATCCTAAAACGGATAAAGCATTCACCATAGTTGTATGACTATCTGTTCCAACTAAAGTATCTGGGTAAGCATAAAAGTTATTACCACTTTTAGATGACCAAACGACTTTTGCTAAATATTCCAAATTTACTTGATGGCAAATTCCTGTTCCTGGTGGAACCACTCTAAAATTGTCAAAAGCTTTTTGACCCCATTTTAAAAAAGAATATCTCTCCCCGTTTCTTGAAAACTCTCTTTCAACATTTTTTTTAAATGATTTACCAGATGCGTACTCATCAACCATTACGGAATGGTCAATAACTAAATCTACAGTGGAAAGAGGATTAATTTTTTTTGGATCTTTATTCTTTAATTTTACTGCATCTCTCATCGCAGCTAAATCGGCTACGGCAGGAATGCCGGTATAATCTTGCATTAAAACTCTCGCTGGCCTGTAAGCTATTTCTATATTGGATTTCTTATTTTTTAACCATTCTTTTATCGCTAATATTTGCTTCTTATCAACTGTTACATTATCTTCAAATCGTAAAAGGTTTTCCAATAATACTTTTAATGATTTGGGCAATTTTGAAATACCCCTCAATCCATTTTTTTCAGCTTTGACTAAATTTAAAATCTTATATTCTTTTCCTAACGATTTTAGTGTGTCTAAAGATTTAAAAGAATTTTTACTATTAAATTCCATGCGCTATACATAAAACAAAATTACACAAACGATAAGCAAAAAAGACATTGTGTAATTAAAATTCTTAATAAACCTATCGCTTGTGGCAAATTTTCTCATATATTTGCCCATTAGACACCAAGCGGTTTGGCTTCCAATTGCCATAAAGAAAAAAACAACTGTCAATACTAATGAATCTCTTAAAAAATTCTGAGGATCAATAAACATAGAGATTGCAGTTAGCCCAACTATAATACTTTTAGGATTTACAAATTGAAAAAAGAATGTGTTTAGAAAAGTAACAGGTTTAGGTTCTATTTTTTTTTCTGAATGTCCGGCAAACGATAGTTTGTATGCCATAAACAAAAGATATATTGATCCTAAAATTTTAATTATAGTTTGTATAATTTCAAATCTTTGAAAAACAGCAACAGATCCAATTTGTAATAAAATTATAAGAATAGTCCAACCAGTAACTACTCCTAACATAGTTGGTATTGCTTTTTTAAACCCGAAGTTAAATGCAGTATAAGAGGTCATTATATTGTTTGGACCTGGTGAGAAAGCGGTCGCTATACCAAATAAAATTAAAGAAATTAATTGTGCTAACATTAAGCTATGTCTAGTCCGTTTTCAGTTTTTTGAGACGGATGAATCAATACAACTTTTCCATCTTTCTCTATTGCTCCCAAAATCAAAACCTCAGAAACAATCCCAGCAATATTTTTTTTTGGAAAATTGCAAACTCCAATTACTTGTTTTCCAACTAAATTTTCAGAGTTATAATAATGTGTAATTTGTGCTGAAGATTGCTTGATTCCTATTTCAGGTCCAAAATCAACTTTAACAACTAAAGATGGTTTTCTAGCTTTTTCATTCTTTTTAACTTCTAAAATAGTACCTATCTTTAATTTTACTTTTAAAAAATCATTATATGTAATTTCCATAATTCACCTTTCTATATTAAAAAAAAAGGGGGCAAAAGCCCCCTTTTTAATTTCTTGAGTTAAACAAAATTACAGTTGTTTGTAATTTCCTTTGCTCCACTCATACCATACATAACCTGGTAAACTTACATCGCCTTTTTTATCGA
>MDTE01048568.1_pt1 | contig 11736 bp, 6 predicted proteins | sample 811231 | NCBI WGS metagenome assembly MDTE01 (sample SAMN05326651, study PRJNA326480) | marine metagenome | isolation source: seawater | place: Indian Ocean: Red Sea | collected 2010
AAAATATCTCTTTCCTATTCTACTGATATGCCTACTGGATCAGGATTAGGGACTTCTGGTTCAATGAATGTGGGCTTGATTGGAACAATTTTAGGCCCTGAATACGATTCTGAACAAATTGCTGAGGTAGCTTATCAATTTGAAGCATTACTCGGCAATAAAGGCGGTAGGCAGGACCAGTGGGCAAGTGCACTGGGGGGAATTAATCACATGACATTCAATGGGGAAAGTGTGGACACAAGTCCGCTCCATCCTTCAAATGAATTCATTGCTTTGTTAGAAGATAGATTATTACTTTTCAATAGCATGATTACTCACGTGTCAGGGCAATTACATCAGAGCATTTGGGAGAGATATGAGAAAGAAGATTTTGGTATAGTTCAAGCTTTAGATAAAATTAGAGATGCAGGTTTACTGATGTCTGAAGCAATTAGTCAAGAATCTTATTCAACTATTGTAGAATCATTTAACATTGTTATGAATGCAGTTGATGAACTTGGAATGGAATTGCATGATCCGTTTAGAAATATTCTCAATCCTTACACAGAATCAGGCCAAATTTTAGCTTGGAAAGCAATGGGAGCAGGTGGTGGCGGTGTTGTTGGCGTATTATTATCTAAACAGTGTAACAGAGACAAAATAATCTCTGAAATTACTAAAAAAGGATGGAAAAATATCGATTGGAAGGTCGATAAGTTGGGTCTTCAAATCAAAGAAGTTACTCTTTAACTTTGAAGTCTATATCAGTCTCAAGTAAAAATAAAGCCTCTTTTGTTAACTTATACCTATTTTTTAGCCCCATTTTTCTCTTCTCCACCAATCCAAATTTTTGAAGTGTTCGTAAATGGTGAGATATCAATTGTTGGCTTTTTTCCAGTCTAATTGATAATTCGGCTTGAGTAGGAAATTTACCATATTGATGTTCGTCATCCAGTAAAGTTAGGATCTTGCCTTGTAGACTATTTGGATCAGGAGATAGGAGCGGAATTGGTAATTGATTGGGGTCCATTCCTGGGTATAATGAGTTATTCAAAGGATAATATCTAACTAATCTACCATCTTTTAATCTCCAGATTAATTCTTGACTCTCTAGAAGTCTCAAATGGTGGGTAATTTGACCATTGCTCATATTTAATGCAGCCATTAATGCACGGAAGTGGCATCCGGGGTTAGCAGTTAGATAACCCATTAGACGGCCTCTTTGGAATCTACCATCACTTGTTTCTTGTGTTTTCCCTATCAAACCTAGAAGCCATAATCCAGCGGCTGTAGAAGGAATTCTTAGAGATTCAGTATTCATAATAAAAACTCCGAGTAACGCAAAAATTGACGAGGTAGAAATAACAACAATTGCAACAGTAGTGACTTCCTCAAAGTCTATAGTTTCAGAAACTTCTTGTATAGGGCCATCATTGACATTAACCTGTTCTTCTACGACAATCTTTTCTTCGCTAAATACAGAATGGATTTCAATTCCAGAGATGTCAAATTTTGACAAGCATTCATAATTGAAAGAGTTGGAATCAGAGATTAAATAATCTCCTTCCCACCCATTTTTAGGCTTCCATGAAGGCAATTTAGTAGAATCTACTAGCAAAAATGTTTGGTCATTATTTGATAGCATCCAACAATTTTCATCAATGGTACCGATATTTGTCCATGTGCCTTGGAATTCGAATAAACTTACTTCAATTTCACTAGCTTCAATATACTCAAATTGGAATTCTATATATTGAGAGAATCCCATTTCTAGATAATGCTCAATTGTTAGAGCATAATTGACTGTTGGATTCGAGGGGTTATCTATTTCAGGGATTTTGAAACTGTCTTCAAACAGTAAGTTTTGTTCATCATTAATTTTCAAATAGTTTCCAAGAGTATAATCACAGGAGGATTTAGTCAGATTAACATCTTCAACAATATTCAAAGATTCAAGGTGTATTGAATTAAGGCATTGATTATTTATTTTCAAAATGTCAGTTTGTGGAGAAACCAACACTGAAACATAAGCCGTATCTTCTATTATTTGCATTGAATATTCGGTTTCAATCAAATTATTATTACAACCCTTTTTACGATAATTATCTTGATGAACATATTCTTCATAGTGAGTGATTGAGTATTCTAAAACCTGAATGATAACGGAATATTTGCCAGAGTTTATGGAACAACCATTACTGTCTTCAAGATACCAATTTGGCATTTTAAAGGATAATGTATCTTGTTGCTCGATGGAATATGATGTGAAGATTTCTTGGCACGAATCTTGGGAACTGTCAAAAATAGATTCTCCTAGATCATTTATAACAAACATTTGGAATTTACAATTATCACTAAAATCAATTATTTTTTCTTCGTTATTATTATTTTCAAAGTTTATCGAATATGACAGGAAAGAGACATGCTCTTTCTCCATTTCTATTTCTTTACTAATGTAAGATGTAAGACCACTTTCAAGATTTTCTGGAACAGAAGATTCGTTATCAATTGTGAGTATTAAGGCTTCATTCAGGTCTTCTCCAGGGGTTTTAATCGAAATGTAATTTTCTCCTAATTCCAAAGAGTTTGAGTCTATTAAAACTCCTTCAAGATATGAAAACTCGTTAGAATTTAATTTAGAGTTATCTCCATAACACGAGTTTAGCAGTTTTTCGACACCATTTAATTCAAAAATTAATTTACAAGATTCAGAAGGAAATTCGATTATTTCACTGGTTGGGTTAGAAAGAGTGATTCCAATCAGAGTATTTTTGTTATCTAATCCGCTATCACCTATTTCGACTAGATTCAAATTCAGTTCGACACCGTCATCAATTACGACATTATTTTGGTAGTAAAAATCTACATTATTGCTTAATTCTATGACGCTGTGAGAGATTTCCAAATTGTACCATCCTGATTTAATTAGTTCTCCTTCAGAGGAGGTAAAGTCCCAAAAAATATCATCAAATACGACGTTTGAATTAGCATTTATTACCAAATCTTGGCTTTGTCCACGACAAATATTTGAGTTATCGAAAATCAGGTTTGAATCCAAGTCTTTAACACTGAAAAAGATATTACATGAAGGGTCATTCGGTATTGAGATTAAATCCGCATTGTTTACTAAAATTGCACTTAATTCCAAAACTTCATTTTGCAAATACCATTGCTTAATGTCATTGTCAAAATCCAATTTTAATTGAGAATAATCATCGGTTTCATCTGCTGAAATCAGGGGTGCTGCTGATAGAATAAACAGGCAACAAATCATGATGATTAGTGGTCGCCCCCTCCCCGCCATGTATTGCAGATAAAGTCATTACTTGAAAGGGCAGCGGTTCATATTCTGTGTAAAGAATAAATTATCAAAAAGAAATAATAATTTACAATCCTAGGTCGTCGAGGTTAATCATTTGGGGAATAGCAGCATCTTGTTCTTGTTTTTGCTGAATTTCGAATTGCTTCCATTGAGGTACCTCGGCAACAACAGGTTCACTCCACCCCAATGCTCTGGCTTCATCTAACTGGCCATTTGTAACATAGTAGTCAATCCATGCAAGCCGTCTCTCTTCATCTTCAGAGAATGCTAAGTTCACCATATTTTCTTCGGCCTTATGTTTCAATGCCTTTTTTCTTCCTGCCATCTTTGAGAACTGTGCCACAACAATTATCGCTAACAGGAATACAATTACTCCAGCCATTATGATCAGTGTTTGATTAGATGATTCTGTGTTTGCTTGACTTGAATCAGTGGCTGAATCATCTTTATTTGGATCTGATTTAATGTTACAAACTACAGAACCGGTCTTTCCAATTGATACTTCGGGGTCCCAAGGACATGGGTCGACAATATCAGAAACTCCATCACTGTCTGAGTCCAGGCAGCCCCATTGACCGTTAGAGGTTGTTTTTCTAGAAGTTCCATATTCATTGGGGCAATCATCGGGTTGATGTGCACCAGCAGTAAAGTTATCTCCGTATCCATCACCATCACCATCACTCCATTGGGTCGGTTCTAAATAGAAGTAATCAGGCTTGAAATAACTGCTTACATTATCTCCATAGCCATCACCATCAGTATCATTCCATTGTTCAAATTCCTCCGGAAATGCATCTCCGAATTGTTCCCTAAGCGTTATTATTCTATCCGGATCAGATTCATCGACGACTGTATAGTTATTCCAATAATAATTATCTCCGTATCCATCTCCATCAGAATCAATCCATTGATTTCCATCGTTCGGGAAATCATCGTCTACGTCTGCCCAACCATCGCCATCAGAGTCAGGACATCCAAATCGATTATTTTCATTAGATAGCCCGTATTCTGTTAGGCAATCGTCACCGCCTGCACGATTAACCTGGTCCCCGTATCCATCACCATCTTGGTCAGCCCACTGAAGAGGATTTTCCGGAAAAGCATCTTCGGGATCAACAAAGCCATCCCCGTCAGTATCAGGACAACCTCTTGTTGCTGGATTAGGTGATGAACCAGAACGGAAGGGGCAAATATCACCATTTACTGCATCGGATTGATTGTTGTCTCCATACCCGTCGCCATCAGAATCCATCCACTGAGTTGGTTCAAATTTGAATGCATCTCCATTATTACCAGCAGAATTATCTCCGAATCCATCACCATCAGTATCACGACATTGCGTGGGGTCGTCTGGGAAAATATCAGGATTGTTTCCGCTTTGATTATCTCCTCCACAATCCAAAGAATCACCGTCTCGGTTTGACCATTGGGTGCTATCTAATGGGAAAGGATCACTTTGGTCAGAATAACCGTCACCATCAGAATCTACGCATCCCAATCTATCTATGGATGAGGTTCCATATTCGTTCGGACATTCATCAGGGTCATTCCCTGAGAAATTATCACCATATCCATCTTGGTCAATATCGCACCACTGAGTAGGATCTAGTGGAAGGCTGTCTGCTTGACAATAACCGCTATCATCAATCGCCCCCCAATTTCCGGTTGGGTCAGAATATCCGTCGCCGTCAGTATCGATGCAGCCAAACCTGTCATATTTTGAATCTCCAAATGTCAGTATACATCCATCGGCTAAATCACTTAACTGATTATCACCATACCAATCGCCATCGCTATCTATCCATTGTGTTCTGTCAAGTGGAAAAGCATCAATTTCATTGGCAGAATCTAAAAGTTCACCAGGCCACGAATCAGGTCTAAATTGATCCCATGTAGAGTTTTCATAGTTATCACCAAAACCATCGCCATCGGTGTCATTCCATTGGCTAGGATTGTTTGGAAAAGCATCTCCTCTTTGATTCAAGTGGAAGAAATTTTGATCTTCGTCATATAGGTAATTATCTCCATAGCCATCTCCGTCACTATCTGCCCATTGCTCAGGGTTGTTAGGAGCCCAATCTCCACCATCAGACCAACCATCATCATCTCCATCAGGGCAACCATATACATCTTCGGTTGAAGTTCCAAAAGCACTGGTACAGGCATCTGGCTGATAGGCAGGAGCCGGATTATCACCGTAACCATCACCATCGGTATCATTCCATTGAGTACCTTCACTTGGGAAAGCATCAACAACTCCATCTCCTTGATCAGTTGTATTATATCCGTCATTATCCTCATCAATATCTGCATACCAATAGTGAATACCCTCATCATTTCTGCCATATGTGGTAACCAATTTCATTCCATCAGAACTCCAACTTAACCCATTAACTTGGCCACAGTTATTGCCTCCGCATCCATTAGGGGCAGGAGCGCCAAAGAAATCTACTAAAGTTCCGCTATTTGTATTGAAAATCTTGACTGATCCTCCATCTGCTTGATAATATGAATGCCCGTTAGCAACCTGTCGGCTATCCGCTGAGAAATCAGCTGAAAGACAAGATGAGGTTGTACTTTTTTCCCATATTCTAACCGGTCCATTAGATGTAAATTCGTACATATCAAAGCTAGCACCACTTCCTTCCCAAGCTCCGCACATAGAGATGAAATTTCCGTCCGGCGACCAGTCGATATCATTCATCCCGACAGCGGGATCTGGTACTGAATAAACCGTAGAACGTGAGGAGAGGTTAACGACGTAAAAATCCCCATACGCAGCCGCAGCGATATGAGTTCCATCAGGAGAGAATGCAGATGCATAGAAACGATTCTCTCCATTTGGGTTAATTCCGTTACCAAATTGAAGCCCATCAGAGACTTTGATTAGTAATATTTGACCATTGGTAGCACTACTCCCAGACCTACCTATTGATACGGCCACTAAATCACTACTTGGAGAGAATTCAACGTCATAAACATAATCATTACTACCTACATCAACACTAATTGAGCCATGAACTGAGGAAAAGTTTGTCGAATGGTAGATATTTATTGTATCATCATCGAGTCCGGCTGCAACATAATTTCCATCTGGGGAAAATGCTACAGATGTAATTTCTCCATTTCCATTAGATTGTACCGATCTAAGATTTACATAAGAAGAAGCATTCCAAGTCCTCAACCAACCATCTTCGTCTCCAGTCACAATGCTTAATCCATCAGGTGAGAAATCTACATCGTTATAGTCTTGATTTGAAGAAATTGTGATTTCGTTTTCGAAATTAGGTATGTTAGCGACCCATCCATCATTGAAGTCAGAAGTACCATCCCCATCTCTATCTGGGCATCCATCTCTGTCAACATTAGAGGTCCCATAAGCCCATGGACAGTCATCAGATGAGTCGCCAACCCCATCCCCATCACTGTCTGCTGATGCAAGAGGAATCATAATCACAAGAAATAACATCACAACGGTGGAAAAACTACCAAACCGATATGACATAGATTGCGGGCATATCTAATCTTAAAAGGTATTATGGTTATTTTGTGTAAACAACACTCTCGGCAAACAGTAACCGCTTAGATGTATGAATTTTTGGCATTCACGTGGGCGAAGGCATCCCTAAGGTCAATATCGCAGTCCAAGACCGCGTATTGCTTCATTTATTGGAGAACGATAATCAAGCAGATCGTTACTTAGTCGACTTCTCGTTAACCAGGCCGGGTATTGCTGAATCATGCGCCTTGCACCCTCCCAATGTCAGCAGAACAATGAGGGTTCTTTCTAAGCGTGAATTGGTCTCAGAGCATACTAGAAATATCAGGGGCGAGGAAAGACGTCAGAAAACATGGCAGCTAACAGAAGAAGGGCGGATTAAAGCCACGCAGAGTAAGAAATCAATGTCCCGAATTAAGGTAGTGCTTAGAGATAGCAATGGAGAATTAATCGAAGTCAAAGCATCTGAAGCATCACAAAGATTAGCTACAGATATATCATTACTGCAAATTCTAATGCATGCTCAACATGAGGGGGTGTTGACATATGGAGATATAAGGTTTGGAAAAATTAAGCAATCTAGCGTAGAAAAAATAAGTCCCCCTGGCCGCCTAAAAGCACTGACAGGTGCCCATTCAACATACAACACAAGTCCTCCTAAAACTAGGCCTGTACACGGCCGTAAGCAAGAAATGAAAGACTTAGATAACTGGTTTTCAGGCCGTAAACCCTGCTCAGTAGTACATGGAATTGCTGGAATTGGCAAATCTACATTAGTTGCTCATTGGCTAAAACAGAACTTAGATGTAATTCCAAACCTTTCGATATGTTGGTATCCATGCCAACCATGGGACAGAGCCTTAGGTATTGCAACCAGTTTACTGCATAGATTTGGAATTGACGAATCCCATGACCCATATAATTTGATTGAAACCTTACCGCTTCAGCCAGCAGGTAAAATTGATGTTGATACATGGAGGCGGAGATTAACTGCTTACTTGACCGATGCAGGTACGATAAGAGAGCGCTTCAAGAATGAATCCGGCGGCCCCCCTCCATATTGGCTGATAGTTCTTGATGATGTACATCATATTGAAGATGAAGCACATGAATTATTGGGCGCATTATTACAGATTTCAACAAAAACACCTCTTCGTATTATTATGATTTCTAGAACTAAGCCTACCATGTACGATAGAAGAGATGTCCATACTAGGGAATTAGTGGCAGAATTTTCGCTTAAGGGGCTAACCAAATCAGAGATTGAATTTTGGTTGAAAGATATAGATTCTAAAGGTAAATACGAACTTGAAAAAGTACATCAAAAAACTGGTGGCCATCCATTAGCGCTTGAATTGTTTGAAATTTACGGACAAGAGACACATATAGATTGGTTACAATTCTTAGATGATGAGATAATACTAAAACTCCCTGAATCCGAACGTGAACTACTTTCAGAATTAGCTTTACAAAAAGTACCGATTAAGTGGCAAACTTTGGCTGAAAGCGTTGGATGGAAAGGAACTCCTCCAAAAGACCTGATTCAACATGGACTGTTGATGGAATTAGAAGATGGAATGTGGCTCCATGAGGCGCTCAAGGAAAGACTTCTACGTGATGTAAGGTAACTAGAAGTCATCAGCTGTCATATGGTCATCGATCCACTTCAGTAACTGTGGCTTTGGCATTGCGCCGCTTTGTTTTGAAACAATTTGACCGTTGTGGTAAAGGAAAAGAGCGGGGATCCCCCTAACGCCAAGTTTTGCAGCATTTGCAGGATTTGTATCAGTGTCAACTTTAGCAATCAAGATTTCTCTTTCTCCAGCTACTTGTTCTAAAACAGGAGCAATTGCTTTACATGGTCCGCACCAAGGTGCCCAAAAATCTACCAACACCCATTCATTACCACTGACTGAATTTTCAAACTCTGAATCTGTAACTGCACGAACTTCTCCCATCGTCTCACTGGTGGTGTACAATGACTAGACTTTATGAGTCTTTGTGAGAAAAAAAATACAAAATTAAACGCAATCCTCATGAGAAGGGTTTGCTTGGGTTGATTAGGTCAGCACATGATAATAGCACCAAGCGTACTCACTGCAGACCTGTCTAACCTTGCAGTTGCTTGTAAGCAGGCAGTAGATTCTGGTCTAGATTGGCTTCACCTTGACATCATGGATGGAAATTTTGTACCGAATCTTACTTTTGGCCCACCAGTAATCAAATCGTTACGCAATGCTTTAGGAGAAAAACCCGTTTTTGATGCACACCTAATGGTTTCAAATGCTGAAGATTGTTACATGGACTACATTGATGCTGGATGTAATCACTTATCAGTACATATCGAAGCAGCGACTCACATACATCGTCTTGTAACAGCGATTCGTGAGGCTGGAGCCTCAGTTGGAGTCGTTATTAATCCTGGAACACCAGTTGAAGGAGTCCTAGAAATCCTTACCGAAATTGATTTAGTTTTGGTAATGAGTGTGAATCCCGGTTTTGGTGGACAATCATTTATTCCCAGCGTTGAAGGAAAAATCCGAAGACTAAAACAAGCAATTGACGACCAAGTTTCAAATGGTGGCAGACCAGTTCAAATACAAATTGATGGCGGTGTAAAAGCACATAATATTGGAGAAATTGCCTCATGGGGCGTTTCTAATTTTGTTGTTGGCTCCGGTTTATTTAACGATAAAGCAAGCGTTGCTGAAAATTTACTGCACATTATGTCTAGTTATGAGCAATACAATGGTTAAAATCGGTTAATTAAATCCATTTAGTGAGAGTTATGCGAGTTCTTGTAACATCGTTATTATTCCCTTTACCGACGAATGTTGCAAGAGGAACATTTGTTAGTGATCATGTTGAGATTTTACAAAAGCTGGGGCACGATGTAAAGGTTGTTAATCCACTTCCAAGGATGCTAAGATACCAAGAATCAAGTCGTTCGACTCATACTGGAGTTGCTAAGGCGCCCAAGAGATTTAATCATGGTGATGTTGAAGTATTCAGTCCACGCTTTTGGGGTTTACCAGGTCATCCATTACCCGTACTGACAAGCTTTAGTATCAAGGGCAAACTAAGAAGTATCGAAAGATGGCTTGGTGATTGGCGTCCAGATTTGATTATTTGTCATACGGTATGGCCAGTTGCTGAACTTGCCAATCATTTATCTCACAAATGGCGGATACCATGGATTGGAGTAGTGCATGGGCATGATTTTGACGTAGGAATAAGTGATAAAAATATATCAAAACCAATCTTGAGATTGACTAAATCTGCCAATCATTTAGTGACTGTTTCCAAAAGATTAGACAAAATCGCCAAAGAATTAGGGATTGAGAAATTTTCAGTCATTCCTTGTCACAACGCCGTCTTGGGAGAATGGAAAAAACCGATGAAGAACATAGGCGGTAGATGGCGCAAAGAAAGCTTGGACATTCTATTTCCTTCAGACCCGAGAAGACCAGAAAAGAATCATCTATTGGCATTACAAACCGGTGAAGAGTTAGAAAAAAGGGGTTGGATAGTAGGAATTACTACACTTCGCCAACAACCCAGAAGTATCGTGTGGGATAGAATGTTAGTAGCAGACTTAACCCTTATCACTTCCAAAAGAGAATCAGGACCGTTGGTTGCAAGAGAATCAATTCAATGTGGAACACCAGTAGTTTCAGTAGATGTCGGGGATGTTGCTTCGTACCTTCCTGAATTTTGTATTTCTAGCGATTATGACCCGAATTCTCTTGCTGATGCTTGTGAAGCAGCCCTAAAAAATGACTGGAGCGCTGGTTTAGAATTACCAGAGCAATTTAATTTTGAAAGTGTTTCTAAGCAGTGGGAGAAATTGATCGAATCCCTTGTGGAATGAAGTAAAGTAGCGTAATCCCAATAATTGCAATCCATGAACCTATTGTAAAACCATAGCACACAATCGCTGAGATTAATATTGCAGCAATAATTTGATATCTTCTAGATTTAATTAATTCCCAGTTTGATGAAAGATGTATTGACATCAACAGTAGGAATCCTGAGGTAATTGAAGAAGCAATAGCACCTGCATAAAGTCCTGAACCATCAGATTCCATTGCTTGCCAACGTATCAAGATATAACCAATTATAGTAGCAAAAATTACTACAATAGCGATTAGAACTGTAAAATTCCATGGTTTTCTTCCCGCTTGTAGTGCAGTATATGTTGGCGTGGCTAGAAGAGTTAAGCACCAGCCGAATAGCAATACCATGAATAATTGAACTGCAGATGCTCCGAGTGAACCGTCTATATACTGCTCGGGAAAAGCGATTGGAAGTAGAAAGTAAACAATTGCCGCCCCAGAAAATAATCCAATAGGAAGAATTCCAAGACATAGATCGAGTGAATTTTCCAGTGACTTTTGGAATCGTAAAGAATCATCTCTAGTCTCCCCAAGAACAGGCAATAGTGCCGCACGTAATGCTTGAGGTACCACCAGTCCAGCAAGCCATGCTAGCTGCGCTACGTGAAATAGGGCAGCAGCCTCGACACCAATTTCACCCGCAATAATGAATTTTTCAATTCTGATTACATATGGTAAAACTCCTAAAGTTACTGCAAATGGTAAAGCCTGTAATAGCAGAATCTTATTATCCAACCAAGAATCACTCAGAACAGAATTTTTACCGTTTGAAATAGGTTTCAAAATTGAGTATGAAAATCCTAGTGCAGCAATTAGACCGATTATTGCTCCCAACAAGAATACAAGTGCATACGAAGAAACCGAAGAACTACCTTGATGATATAAAATTAGATAACCCGTTACAGTAACAGTTCTTTCCAAAACTTTCGTTCCGGCCTCTAATTTTGCCTGACCAGCAGCCCTAAGGCCGCTTCGCGGGGCATAAGATGCTATGTGAACCAACGCAATAAGTCCACAAATAATCAATAAATCAAGAAATT
>MDTE01028840.1_pt1 | contig 11735 bp, 8 predicted proteins | sample 811231 | NCBI WGS metagenome assembly MDTE01 (sample SAMN05326651, study PRJNA326480) | marine metagenome | isolation source: seawater | place: Indian Ocean: Red Sea | collected 2010
ATCCGGAAGTTACAGTAGTATGTTACATTAATACTAGTGCTTCTGTAAAAGCAGAATGTGATGTTTGTGTTACAAGTAGTAACTATCTTAAAATCTGTGAAAGGTTGCCTGGAGATAAACTGATTTTTGTTCCTGATAAATTTATGGGGGCGCATCTTCAAAATGAGCTATCAGGAAAAAAAGAAGTGATAGTTTTCGATGGAGAATGTGAAGTACATGCCTATTTTACAGGTGAAAAGATTAGAAAATGGAAAAGAGAAATGCATTCGCAGGGCATGAATCTAATGGTTTTAAGTCATCCAGAGTGTGACTCAGAAGTTTTGGAAGAGAGCGATATAATCGGCAGTAGTGAGATCCTTAAGGATGAAGCATTGAGATTATCAAGTGAAGGAGAAAGTAATATTATGTTAATCACAGAATGTGGGACGGCAGATAGAGTAATTGCTGAGTCAGACAATGATTTGAATCTGGTAGGTGCTTGTATAATGTGCCCTCACATGAAGAAAACTCATCTTGAAGATATTTTACAAGCACTTAGGAATCCTGATTCCAGACAAATTATTGAGATAGATCAGAATACAATCCTCAGGGCGAATAAAAGTCTAGATGAGATGTTTAGGTTGGCAGAATAATTCTGATTGATTAGTAGTCTATTTTGAGGAAAGTTTGCTGTACGTAAATCCCCAAAATGCTTCATTAGTTTTGTTGGAAATCATTACAGCCAACATAGCGATGATAAAACCTGCAATAATATCTAAAATCCAGTGTATCCCTAGATATAAAATTGAGAATATTGTTAAGCTAATCATTACTAATAAAAAATTTTGAAATTTATTCCATTCTTTCTTATTCCAATTTCTTAGGGTCAAATATGCCGATAATGGCAAAGCAACGTGCAGACTGGGCATCCCATTGGAAAAAGTATCAATTGTTCTAAACCAACTATTAATTTCTGGACTGAGGTTATATGCAATTGATTCCATCTCTGTGATATAATCACCTGTTACTCTTACATTGAAAAATAAGAAGAATGGGACAGCTAAAAAGTATGACCACAGTATAGATGTAGAGACTCTATTGGCCATTTTCCTATCGTCGAAATAGAGTGGGAAGATAAAGGTACAGAACGTTGTGGTCATTAAGCCGATGATATAAAAATGAGTCAGTAGAAAGTCTAAGATATTGTGCCTGAGTGTTTCTTGAAAAAATAGAACTGATTTGCCTTCAATTAAAAAAATTAATTCCGTCATATCTAATTGCTCTTTGACCATTAATGAACGGTCAATATTATCAACAATAAACTTAGATAAAATTGCTAAAATTCCTACAAATATATGAATCCAGTAATTTTTGAACATTTTTTGCACTTGTTCTAGATTCAATTGGACTTCTGAGGGTTTGCAAATTATAAGAACTGAAATACTGATGATTGCTGTAGTAACAAACCATGAAAATAGAAGTAAAAAGTCTAGCTCCATTGAACTTGCGAAGGTGAACTACTCCATCAATTCGACCCAAAAATAGATATTATCTAATTGAAATAGTTGAGTCCTGGCTATTAGCAAGCTCTTCATTAATCCTTTCAATTATTTTATTGAAGGCTTTGGCTGTTTCACCGTCAGGAACTGAAATGATTCTGTGAACTCCATCATCTCCACCTCTAACTATTCCGGGATCAAATGGTAATGATCCCAAATATGGAACTGATAATTCTTTTGAAGCCTCTTCTCCACCTCCTGATTTGAATATGTCCAGAGTTACCGACCAAAAGCCATCAGCGTTTACTTCACAGTCTATTGGAATGCCCGTTGGTCCTTGAATTGAGATTGTCGAATTGGGCTCTCCATTTCCAGATATGTTGAAACCACTCATATTTTCTAGAACCCCTAGAACAGGAACTGATATTGTTTTTGCGAAATTTATTGATTTACGACTATCCAATAACGCTACTTCTTGAGGTGTCGTTACTATAACAACGCCGTCTATTCCGGGTAAATGTTGACTTACTGTCAAGGGTTCATCACTTGTTCCTGGTGGAAAATCGATTATCAGTGAGTCCAGTTCTCCCCATGAAACATCTCCTATGAATTGCTGAATAGCCCCAAGTTTGATTGGCCCCCTCCAAATAACTGGTTTATCGGGATCTTCGAGTAGAAATCCCATCGAGATTACCTTTAGTCCGTATGGACCTATAGCCGGAAAAATCTGTCCATTTTCTACATTTAGTTCAACTTCATCTAATCCTAACATTTTAGGGACATTGGGGCCAGTAATATCAATATCCATTATCCCTACTTTCTGTCCTTGTTTTGCCAACGAGAGTGCTAGACCAGTGGCCACAGTTGATTTTCCAACGCCTCCTTTACCCGATAGAACCATGATTTTATTTTTTATTTGCTCATCCATCTTAGTCATTCGCATTTTTCTCTGCATTTGCTGATATGCTTGTTCCATCTGGGCTCTTTGCTCATGGGTAGCATCTTCTTTATTGATATCCGCGGCATTATGATGCGAAACAGGAGAATCCGCCATGATAATTGGAAATGTAATAACTACTTGAATGCTAGTCTAATTTTTTTGATATTAAATATATATTTTATACACGAAAAGTAATTAAATTTAGAATCTTAGTCATAATTATGAAATTGCTCTTTGTTTGTGTGGGCAATTCATGTCGAAGTCAGATGGCTGAGGCGATTGCTAATGAATCGGGATATTACGCCGAATCGGCCGGAACTAGACCTAATAATATGGTTTCAAATAATGCAAGGCTAGCACTAGATGAATTAGGAATTAATACTTCGAATCTTTATCCAAAAAGTGTGGATCAAATTGATTCTGATGGTTTCGATATGATAATCAGTATGGGTTGTGGAGTTGAATGTCCAGCCCTTCCAATTGATTTAGATTGGGGGTTAGATGATCCTGAAGGAAAGGATATGAATTTCTTTAGAGAAACCAGGGATAAGATTGTAAATTTGATATCAGAGTTGTCGAAACAAACCGACGCTTAGAAAAGTCGTTCACTCTTCCGACAGCCTAGCGAGTGTAGTGTAGTGGTTATCACCCCACGTTGCCAACGTGGGAACCCGGGTTCAAATCCCGGCACTCGCACCAATCTAACTATAATTCAGATTTTCTATAAATATTTACAAACAGTCCTATACAAAAAATCATTACAATGGTGATTGATAAAATGATTATAATTACTGAGTTATCGGAGAACCAAGAAGAATCTAAGCTAGAAGAATCTTCTTTTGAAATAGTAATAACGTGTGATTGCATTTCTGCGGGAGTAGTCGATTGAAAATTATCCGTAGCCCTGATGTTGATTGTAATTTCTCCTTCCGATAGAGTACTCCTTGAAGAAAACTGAATAGAATAAATTCCATCATTGGAAATGGAATCTGGCCCCAATCCATCATCTTTCATTAGTAACCAATTTTCTGACTGACCTATTGGGGATAGGCGCCCCAGCCTTATTTGTACAGATGAAACACTATCAAAATCTGTAATCTCTACTTCTAAAGTATGTTCAATTGGCTCTCCTGAAGATGAGAAAATTATACTATCAACTTCATTTTGATTTCGCTTAATTGTGATATTTGAAATGGTGGGTGGCTCATTTACTATCTCTACTCTTTCTGTATATGATTGTCCTATATTTGCAATAATTTTTCCAGTCCTAAGCGTAGATATTGAAGCATTTTCAACGTCCGAAATTAAGATTGGAATTTGTTGTTTTCCTGGTTGAATATTTTGAGGAATGAGAAATTCACCCTTCCATGTCTCTGAAATGAAGGTGTAATCAATACCCCTATAATTCCATAGTTTTTCTTCACTAGATGATTTTTCTAGATCAATTAATTGTCCATTTATTGACATTAAATCTACTTTGACCGATTGAATACCATGTCCATCATATGCTTCTACATCTATCTCAATTTTGTCACCTCTGGATACCTCAGTTGGATTAAATGCAAGGGAAAGTATTCTGGGTGGTGCATTGGTTATCATTATGCTTGATTCAACTGAAACTGATTCCCAATAGTCAATTAGTGTAATATTGATTGATATATTTCCATGCTGAAGACCTGAGTGGGTGATTTTTTTTGTCCAAATTCCATCATGAATTTTCAGGTCACCTTCGGTTCCCAAATCTGACAATTCTACAATTCCCAGATTAAGTTCTGATAAATCGACGAATACTGAAATCATGTCAGTATCATAATCAAATACTGCAATTTCTAGATGCCCTTCCCCACCTTCTGTAGTAAGAATTCCTTCTCTGAAACTTACAGGATGATTCCCTGAATAATCTAAACTTGGAGGGCTATTTTCCAGTGCTGTTATGACACTTGGATATAGAATTCGATCAACAATTTGGTATTCTCTTAAGATAATATCTTGTGAGTTATTCTGATCTAAATCTATAATTAATTCTCTGTTGACCTCAAACAATAATCCAGATAATTTACCTTCATTAACAATTTTTCCGTTTGCTTTACTAATGCCGTTGGCATAAGTTCCATTCCAATGCATTATTGATACGTTATGGCCATCGACTTCTGAGGAAGAAGAAAAAATTGTATTCACATACAGAATTATATTTTTGTTCCCTATTAGTGGGAATTTATCTCCGATTTCTAAATCGATGGGACAAATTCCAGTTTCTCTTGATATATGCTCAGAAAAGATGGGGTTGGCTTCTGGAGAATCGGCCTGTCTAATGATTGGTGAGTTTGGAACATATTCATCTATTACTGAACCGTTATCTTCTACAAATGTAAATCTAAAAGTTCGATTTTCCCAATCTATTTGTGGAGAGGTATACTCAAAAGTCAAATTATGTTCAGCTACTAGTTCTTCATTAAGGGGAATGAAAGGAGTTGCAGATACATTGAACCAATACTCATTTCTAATCTTGTCAGCGATGTGTAATTCTCCTGAATCATTTTTGTACGTTCCACGATCTTCTATTTTTCTAACTAATCCAAAGCTACCTTCTGCGTCTCCAGAATATGTCCCATCCATAATTAGAGTATCGAAAATAGTTTCTCCGCCTTCTGATTCTAGATGGAAATTGGGTATTGTTCCATTGAATAGTATATATGGATCCTCGTCAGAGGCTAGAAATGAGAAATCTCCACTGCCTTTGATTAATTGGTGTTGATTAATTCGTATTCCTTCGCTCCATTGTTCATCGTAGATGAAATCATCAAGATTGAATGAAAATGCTTCTGAAGCCCCAGTCAGCCGTGCAGTCGAATTTCCTACTAGTTTTGTATTTTGTAGACGTCTATATCCATCAAAATCCCATGTTTCAAATTCGAAAACATGTATATTTCCAAAAAAGCCTCCCTCACTTTCGCTATCTCCACCGTCTAAAGAAAAGTTACCATCTCCATTAAGACTAATTCTTTCGGACATCTTGCCATCAAAATAGGACCGATTAACATACGCTTCATAAATATTAGAATTTACAATAAGTCCTTCTCCATTGGGGCTATCTAGTGAAATCAAACCACTACCGGACATTTCAAAATCTTGCTTAATTAGTGTGGTTTTTTCGAAGGTCTCATTTAACCATACTTTATCCAAATTTAAATCAATTAATGTATTTTGTATATCGCTGTTGATGTTCAAAAATAATGATCCATTGCCTAATTCATTAGATTCTAGTATATCGCCAGTCCTTTTTTGCCATCCTCTTCCTTCAAATGTAATTTCTTGATTATTTAGGTTATCTGACCCTGAAAGAAACCAGTCCGTCTCTCTAGTAACTTCATGATCTTCGAGGGGTTGATTCCAAATTGTCATAGATAAGTCTCTATTACATGATGCTTCATCGCTTTCAACTGTTAATGAAATATAATCATTGAACATTGGGGTGGAATTTAAAATAATATCAATTTGACCACCTGCACTAATGATATTGTAATCATTAAGAGTGAGAATGTTGTACCCATCTCTAATTTGAATTACAGAAACGTCGACTAAGTTCGGCGATTGACCTATTTCAAATGGTGGAGTGTACTGTACTACATATCTGTGAGATATTTTTGGAGAATAGTTAAAACTTTCATCCAGCTCCCACTCTTCTTCCCAATCAACAATGATTTTACATTGTCTAGAAGTAGGCTCTGAAGCGATAGCTGAGTCGAAAGTTAAGGAAAATAATAGTAATAAAGTAACTAAAACTACTGAATCGGCTCTGTTCACAGTTGCTACTGTAACCGATTGCATTTCAACTAATGCCTGTTATGATTTAGAATTTTTAGAACAGGGGCTCTTCATAGTCATCATCTACGCCCGATCTTTCTCTCCACAAATCTGCTGGCATCCCATCATAGATTTGGGCATAGGGATCTTCTTCCAATGCTCTTCTTTTTCTCTCTGCTTCAGCTTCAGCGACTATTTTATCAGCGTTGGATTTAAATTTCCAATAATGAATTCGCCACTCCCTACCATCCCACAGTGTAGTTTCCTCTGACTCTGTAGTAAGTAAGTCATAGTCTTGTAATTGATAAAAAAGATTTCTGTCTGTTGGCTCTAATGCGTTATCAATGATTCTATTTGAAAATCCGAAAAATCCTAGAGCGTGTTCAGCTATAGATTCTGCCACAGTGGTCTCCATGTCCAAATCTACCTTGCTTTTGATGGCTTGAGTTAATTGAGCTAGCGTCAGTCCCACGTTCACACCTATCCCTTAAAGGGATGCAAATATATTTCAATTGTCTTACTAATTGTTTCAATAATACTTTCCTGAATACCCCAATTAGTTATTTCCTTATCCTCTCTGCGAAGCACATGGGAGAGGTAAAGAAGACATTCTTGGGCCTATCTGAGTCTGAATCTGGTCCTTGGGATTTTGTCATTCTTCCTGTTCCTCTAGAAATGACTACTAGCTATGGTGAGGGCACAAGAATGGGCCCAAAGGCTTGCATTGATGCAAGCTCACAAGTTGAGTTATTTGATCCAATTTTACCAAAGGACTTGCCTCATAACATAAAGATACACACTGCAAAATCATGGATTTCGGAAGCACCTACTCTGAGACGTCAATTAGATTCTATTTCTGAATATGTACGTCCTTGGATTGATGGTAGTATTTTTCCATTGATTTTAGGGGGAGAGCATGGAATCCTACTTCCAGTTATTGAAATATTAGGTGAATCAATGATTAAAGATTTGTCTAAACTAACAATAGTTCAAATTGATGCACATGCCGATTTTAGAGATACATTGAATGGAGAAAAATTCTCACATGGAACGGTAATGAGAAGAATTTTTGAACTTGGAATTGGAAAAATTATCCAAATTGGAGTCAGGGGGATAAGTAGGGAAGAAAATGAATTTATTAACTATCATGATAATATAGAAACTTGGTTTGCTAGAGATTTACTATCGCTATCTGAAAATAATATATGGCCAGATATGATTAGGGAAATTGATAATCTAGAAGGTGATATTTGGTTAACGTTCGATTGTGATGGTTTGGATGGTAAATTAGTACCAACTACTGGAACTTCCTTTCCTGGTGGAGTTGCATACTGGGGAGCAGTAGAAATAATTGAAAAATTGTTTGATTCGGGAAAAAGGAAGATTATTGGTGCAGATATCAATGAAATTGTTCCCAGTAAGGAAGGTACATTAACTGAATTTAGTGCTGCTTTGATAGCTACAAAAATCTTATCTTGCCATACAAATTATACTAATAATATTTTAAATCATAACTGAAATTACAAATTTAGAGTGGAATTGTTTGTATATTATGGCTGAATCGCAATCTTTGATGCAATAATGGAATGGACAGTTAATAATTTTAGTGAAGTAGGAAATCAATTGATTTTACCTTTTTTTGAAGGTGTTTCTAAAGTTCCAAATAATGCTTTGTCGGGACTAAATAGAACTCAGAGATCTCTGGTCAGAGAGGCTTTTTCTTCCGGTGAATTTGATGCAAAAAGTGGTAGAAAAATGGTTATTTGGACTCCAGGTTGTAGGATTTTGTTAGTTGGAATGGGTACTAAGAAAAAATTTACTCACAAGATATTTAGAAATACTGGTGCGAGAGTAATTGCATCTCTTTCCAAGAAAAGAGGAACAATGGTCAAAGTAAGATTTACCAAGGGTTGGAATCTTGAAATGATGAATAATTTTGCTGAAGGTATGATGATAAGAGACTATGAGTTTCTTGAACATCAAGACTTGGATGATGACCACATTTCAGAACAATGGAATGTAGATTTCCAAGCAAATAATAGATATCAAGATGATTTGAAGTTGAAATTGAAAATAACTAATTCGATAGTCGGTGGAGTTCATTTGGCCAGAGATTTAGGTAATGAGCCCGCTAATGTATTATATCCTATGGAATTTGCTAGGAGAATTGAAGAATGGTCATCCACTAGGAAAAATATAGAAGTTGAAGTTATTGATTGGGAAAAATTACAGCAATTAGGAATGGGTGGTCTGATTAATGTTGGAAAGGGAAGTGATAAGAAGCCGTGTATGGTATTGATTACTCTAAATCCCGATTCTGATGAGGGATTAAAGAGGCCTTGTATCGTAGGTAAGGGAATTACTTTTGATACTGGAGGTATATCGATAAAGCCTACCAATAAAATGTGGGATATGAAGTACGATATGTGTGGAGCTGCTACAGTTTTTGGTTTGATGGAAGCTTTGCAATCTACTGGATATAAAAGACGTGTAAATGGCATATTATGCTTGGCAGAAAATATGCCAGGTTCAGGTTCATATAGACCAGGAGATGTATTCAAGACATATTCAGGAAAGACAGTTGAAGTTTTTAGCACGGATGCTGAAGGGAGGAATGTCTTAGCTGATGGGTTGTGGAAAGCTGGTGAATTCAATCCTGACTATATAATTGATTTAGCCACCCTAACTGGAGCTATTGTAGTAGCCCTAGGAAATCAAATTTCTGGAATGTGGTCAAATAATGATAAGTTAGCGAATAGACTTAAATCTGCGGCTGAGAAATGTGGTGAGCCCGTTTGGAGAATGCCATTAAATTCTCAGTTTCGTAAATATATGACTGATTCAGCCTTTGCAGATATCAGAAACGGTTCAATCGGTGGACGTGCGGGTTCTTCAAACAGTGCTGCATCATTTCTAGAATTTTTTGTACCAAATAGAAATTTTGATGAAGATGGAGATAAAATCCCGTGGGCTCATTTAGATATTGCTGGTACTGCATGGGGGCCAGGATCAAAAGCTAGATCCGAAGCAATAAATCCTCTTTTCCAGTATGGAGTATCTGGAGTTCATGTTAGGACGCTTTTTGAGCTAATCAGTAACGAATAAACTAATCTTCATCCTCAGAATCTACTACTTCGAAGTCAGCTTCTACGACATCATCAGTTTCATTATTTTCATTGGAGCTTTCATCCGAAACTTCAGCTGCTGCAGCTTCATATAATTTTGTAGATATGCCATGCATTGATTGTTCTAATTCACTCATCTTTGCTTGAATTGAGGCCTCATCTATTTCTTCTAAATCGATTAATTTATCATCCTTGATAATTAACGATTCTAGCTCGTCTAGTTTAGCTGTCACCGGCTCCTTGTCTTCTTCAGTGAGTTTTTCACCGGCATCATCTAACATCTTTTTTGTCTGATAGACAACACTATCTGCTGCATTTCTTAACTCTACTTTCGATTTTTTCTTCTTATCTTCATCAGCAAATTTTTCTGCTTCAGAAATTTTCTGTTGAATTTCATCTTCTGAAAGTGATGTCTGACTTTCAATTTTTATCGATTGTTCAGCTCCGGTCCCTAAATCCTTAGCAGAAACATTGACGATTCCGTTTGCGTCTATATCGAAAGTAACCTCTATTTGAGGAATACCCCTTGGTGCGGCGGGAATTCCAGTAAGATGAAATCGACCCAGCGTGATGTTATCTTTTGCAAATTCTCTTTCTCCCTGTAATACATGTACTTCAACTGCTGGTTGATTGTCGGCTGCTGTGGAGAAAGTCTCTGATTTCCTAGATGGAATAGTTGTATTTCTTTCTATCATTGTAGTAGTGACTCCGCCTAGGGTTTCTATTCCCAGTGTGAGGGGAGTGACATCGAGTAGTAGGACGTCCGTAACGCCTTCGTCACCTACAATAATTCCAGCTTGAAGTGCAGCACCCATTGCTACAGCTTCATCAGGATTAATGCCTTTGAATGGAGCTTTTCCCACTTCCTTTTCAATGGCTGACTGCACTGCTGGAACTCTCGTTGATCCGCCCACTAACAAAACCTTGTCTACACTACCTTTCTTAACTCCAGAATCTTTCATTGCCTGTCTCGTCGGAGCCATGGTCTTTTCAATAAGGTTTGAAATTAGTTTTTCAAATTTTGAACGCGATAATGACATATCCAAGTGTTCTGGCTGGCCATCGTTCATTGTGATAAATGGGAGATTTATTTGAGTGGTTGGTGTTCCTGAAAGTTCTATCTTAGCCTTTTCGGACGCCTCTCTAATTCTACTAACTGCCTGTAAATCCTTTGATAGATCAATTCCAGTTGACTTCTTAAATTCAGAAATAACCCATTTAATTATAACATCATCAAAATCATCTCCTCCAAGTCTATTATCACCACTAGTAGCTTTTACCTCAATCTGAGGTTGTCCATCGACTTGATATATCTCAAGAATTGAAACATCAAATGTCCCTCCTCCTAAATCGTACACTAGAATAGTTTGATCATCGTCCTTATCTACGCCATAAGCCAAAGCTGCCGCAGTAGGTTCATTGATAATTCGTAGAACTTCCAATCCAGCAATACGTCCAGCATCTTTTGTAGCTTTTCTTTGGGCATCGGAGAAGTAAGCAGGGCAAGTAATTACAGCTTGATTAACTTCTTTTCCAAGGTATTCTTCTGCATCTGACTTTAATTTTTGCAACACAAAGGCTGAAATCTCTTGAGGTGAGTATTTTTCTCCATCAATTTCTTTTGTCCATTCAGTTCCCATTTCTCTCTTAACAGAAATTACTGTCCTCTCGGAGTTCGTTACTGCTTGTCTCTTAGCAGTAACTCCGACTAATCGCTCTCCTTCTTTTGAGAAGGCGACTACGCTTGGTGTAGTCCTCGAACCTTCGGAGTTAGGGATGACAACTGCCTTCCCTCCTTCGATTGTTGCGACGCAGCTGTTTGTAGTTCCCAAGTCTATTCCAATTACAGGTGTACTCATTTTTATCAATTCCTATTTTCGCTTCTTACTATTGAAGTTCGAATGTAATGTCCAAAATTCCATTATTTAATGACCAAGATGGTTGTCCTTTTGCAATTCTGGGTAATATATACGCTTTAAATGGCCTAAGTTGGGTAGTACGAAGTAATTGAATTACTTCTCCATGACCAGTTAAGCTAATTTCAAGATTATCAGAGTTTACTTCAGTAAATTTAGAAATATCAATCATGACATTCATATTCTTTTCATAGATATAAACATCCTCATCTGGAATATATTCATCTTCCAAGTCTTGATTTTGGTCATCGATATTTACCTTTATCTCTGGTTCTGACTTTTGTACGTTGATATTGACGCCCATTTTTTTCAAAAAATCTCCAAATCCATCAGAGGAGTCAAAAGTCGATTCCATACGTTTAACAAAATCTTCGGGATTTTCATTTACTCCTACTTTTCCCATTTCGACTTTGTTTAAATCGAATCCCATATCTTCAAACTGACTTCTGACTTGTTCAAACATAGCTTTCAA
>MDTE01049490.1_pt1 | contig 11733 bp, 10 predicted proteins | sample 811231 | NCBI WGS metagenome assembly MDTE01 (sample SAMN05326651, study PRJNA326480) | marine metagenome | isolation source: seawater | place: Indian Ocean: Red Sea | collected 2010
AGCTTCTTCTGCAGGAGCTTCTTCTGCAGGAGCTTCTTCTGCCTTAGCTTCTTCTGCAGGAGCTTCTTCTGCCTTAGCTTCCTCTGCAGGAGCTTCTTCTGCCTTAGCTTCCTCTGCAGGAGCTTTTTCTGCCTTAGCTTCCTCTACAGGAGCTCCTTCTGCCTTAGCTCCCTCTGCAGGAGCTTCCTCAGTAGATTCAGAATCTACGTTAGAAGATAATTCTTTTTTCTTTATTTTCTTTTCTTTTTTTAACTCAAATCTATTTTTTTCTCTTTCTTTCCACTCTTCTAATAATTTTTCTATAGCAGCTTCTTTCAGACCTTGTTTTACTAAGTGCCACTTATAACTTAAACCATTTTTTCTAAATAAACCTTGAACAGTATCGGAAGGTTTTGCACCTTGATTAAGCCAATAAAGAATTCTATCTTCATTTAAATTACACGGATTACTATCTTGCACTGGATCATACCAACCTAAACGCTCAATTTCTCTTCCGTCTCTCTTAAATCTAGAATCAATTGCAACAACTCTGTAAAAAGGTCTTTTTTTACGACCCAATTTTTTTAATCTTATTCTGACAGCCAAATTAAACTCCTTATCATTTATTTAAATTTATTTTAAAAAAGGTAACTTAAATTTTGTTTTAGTATTATTAAATTTTTTCATAAAATCTTTCATTTGTTTAAACTGTTTGAGTAACTTATTTACAGTCTGAACAGATGTCCCTGAACCATTTGCTATTCTTACTTTTCTTGATCCATTAATAATATTTGGGTTTTTTCTCTCCAAAATTGTCATAGAATCAATTATTGCTTTTGTTACATTTAATTGTTTTTTCCCATTTTCTAAATTTGGTATTTTTTTCATACCTGGTAACATTTTCATCATACTACTAAGGTTTTTAAAATTACCCATTTGATTAATTTGATTTTTAAAGTCATTAAAATCAAAAGAATTATTTTTAATTTTCTCCTCTAAATTATCGCTAGATTCTTTATTAAAAGATTTTGCTGCTTCTTCAACTAAACCTACAATATCACTTAAACCCAAAATTCTTCTTGCTATTCTATCAGGATTAAAAATTTCAATATCTGTTATTTTTTCACCATATGTTATAAATTTTATAGGTAATCCTGTGACATCTTTTATTGATAAGGCAACACCACCTCCTGAATCTGAATCCATTTTTGTAATAATACATCCAGTAATATTACAAGATTGAGAAAAAGTACTCGATGAATTAATAGCATCTTGTCCAGTCATACCATCAGCAACATATATAACTTCACATGGATTTGATTTATCAATAATTTGATTAAGCTCATCAATTAATGTGTTATCTACATGTAATCTTCCGGCTGTATCTAAAATCAAAGCATCAAAATTATTATTTTCGGCATATTTTTGAGCATTTTCTAATACTTTCAAAGGACTTTTAGATTTTTTTTCAACATAACAATCTAAATTATTATCGTTAGATAAAATTTCTAATTGTTCAACTGCTGCAGGTCTCTGCAGATCCAAGCCAACCAACAATACTTTTTTATTAAATTCCTTTTTCAAAAAACCAGCAACTTTTACTGCTGTAGTAGTTTTTCCAGAACCTTGCAAGCCTGATAAAACCAATACAGATTCTTTTTTGCTATTTAAATTAATTTTTGATTTTTCTGATTTTAAAAAAACAATCAACTCATCTAAAACTAATTTAATAAATTGTTGTCCAGGTGTTACAGAATCAAAAACTTTATTACCAAAAGATTTTTCTTTTACTCTATTTATAAATCTGCTAACTACTTTAAAATTTACATCAGATTCAAGAAGAGCAATTCTTATTTCTCTTACTGCATCAGAAATATTACTTTCTGTAATTTTTCCATGACCTTTTATAGTCTTAAAAATTTTTTCAAATTTACTTTGTAATTGACTAAACATAATATTTTAAAACTAAAAACAATTTAAGTAAAGCTCGGAAATTTAGTACTAACAATACCGTCAATGCAAGCTATCTTTTTTTATTTATTTTAGAAAAAAAATTAATTGTTTTTTGATAAAAAATCTTTTTAGTTAGAAATCACCTAAAGTTCTCTTAATTAGGATTTCTTCAACTACACAATTATTTGGAGAATTAATTGAATGAACAATTGTTTGACATAAATCATCAACATTCATCATTTCTGGTCTAATATTTTCTACATTTTTATTATTCCAAAGAGGAGTATCCACTGCTCCAGGGAAAACACTTATTACCTTTATATTAAATTCTCTTAATTCTTCTCTTAGAGCTGATGCAAAGCCTCTGAGTGCATATTTTGATGTTACATAAGCTGTCGAATCTTTAAAGGGCCTAAGACCTGCACCTGAATTTATAAATACAATTTTGCCAGATTTTTTTAATTTAAAATCGTCAACAAATAATTTTGTCATCAAAAAAGAACCTCTAAGATTTATGCTCAAAGTGTTATCCCAATCATTAACTGAGGTTTGTGAAATATCATTGAATACAGCAATCCCAGCATTATTTATTAATAATTCAATATTATTTTTATTTGAAATTTTATTATAAATTTCTTTTACAGATTTTTCATTCGTTAAATCTGCAGTTATAATTTTACATTCGTTTTTTTTTCTTTGAATTATTTTTTTCGTATTTTCTAATTTTTTAATATCTCTTGAAACTAAATATATAAAGTATTTCTCAGATAACTCTATTGCTAAAGATTTTCCAATTCCTGAAGAAGCACCAGTGATTATAGCTGAAGGTTTAATCATGTTTATTAGCAATTAAATTTAATGCACTGCCTGCTTTGAACCATTCAATCTGGTTGTTATTGTATGTATGGTTAACCTTGATTATATCTTTAGTACCATCAGAGTGTAAAGTTTCACAAGTCAATTGTTCTGAAGGCTTAAATTTATTTAATTCTAATATACTCAACTTATCATCTTCTAATATTTTGTTATAGTCATTTTTATCATTAAAAGTCAGCGCAAGAATACCTTGTTTTTTTAGATTTGTTTCGTGAATTCTTGCAAAAGATTTAACAATTACAACTTTAACATTCATATGCCTTGGTTCCATGGCAGCATGCTCTCTAGATGATCCCTCGCCATAATTTTCATCACCAATAATGATTGAAGAAATATTATTATTTTTATAATATCTAGCAACTGATGGAGTTTCATCATACGCTCCAGTAAATTGATTTTTAACAAGATTTACTTTATTATTAAATGAATTTGTTGCACCAAGCAGTAAATTATTTGATATATTATCCAAATGACCTCTAAATTTTAACCATGGTCCAGCCATTGAAATATGATCAGTTGTACACTTACCTTTTGCTTTAATTAATAAACTCATTTCTATCAAATCGTTTCCATCCCATTTACTAAAAGGTTTTAAAAGTTGTAATCTACTTGAATTACTACTGACTTTAATTTTAGTATCATCATCGATCAAATCAAAATTTTGGAAGCCTTGATTTTTTACATCAAATCCATTAGGTGGCAATTCATATCCTTCAGGAATATCAAGCTTAACTTTTTCACCATTGTCATTAATTAAGTAATCTTTAATTGGATTAAATGATAAATCTCCAGAAAGAGCAAGTGCAGTAACAATTTCTGGAGAAGCAACAAACGCGTGAGTTTTAGGGTTACCATCAGCACGTTTGGCAAAGTTTCTATTAAAAGAATGAATAATAGTATTCTCTTTTTCTTCCTCAGATCCAGATCTTGCCCATTGGCCAATACATGGACCACATGCGTTAGCAAAAACGCTTGCTCCTATATTGTTAAAAATATCAATCAAACCATCTTTTTCAATTGTATATCTAACCATTTCAGAGCCTGGTGTAATTGTGAATTTTGATTTAACAGTTAATTTCTTATCTATAGCTTGTTTAGCTATTGAGGAAGCTCGGGAAATATCTTCATAAGAAGAATTTGTACAAGAACCAATTAGACCTACTTCTACATCTCTTGGCCATTTATTTTCAATAATTTCTTTCGCCATTTTAGAAATCGGTGTTGCTCTATCAGGTGTAAATGGACCATTTATATATGGTTCTAATACATCTAAATCAATAGTAATTACTTGATCAAAATATTTTTTTGGATTTTCATAAACTTCAGGATCTCCATTTAAATGATGAGAAAATTTATCTGCCATATCTGCTACAGGTTTTCTTCCTGTTGATATTAAATATTCCCTCATTGACTTATCGTATCCAAATGTAGATGTAGTTGCACCAACTTCAGCTCCCATATTACATATAGTTCCTTTTCCGGTGCAGGATAAGCTTTTAGCTCCTTCACCAAAATATTCAATAATATGACCAGTTCCTCCTTTGACAGTCAAAATTCCAGCTAATTTTAAAATAATATCTTTTGCTGCTGTCCAACCACTTAGACGACCTTTCAACTCTACACCTATTAATTTAGGGAATTTTAATTCCCAAGGCATCCCTACCATAACATCAACAGCATCTGCACCCCCAACTCCTATAGCAATCATACCTAAACCACCAGCATTAACAGTATGCGAGTCAGTTCCAATCATCATGCCTCCAGGAAACGCATAATTCTCTAAAATTACTTGATGAATAATTCCTGCACCTGGCTTCCAAAATCCTATTCCATATTTGGAGCAAACAGAAGATAGAAAATCATAAACTTCAGAATTAATATCTAAAGCAACATTTAAATCTTCCGAAGAATTATTTTTAGCTTGAATTAGATGATCAGCATGAACTGTAGATGGAACAGCAACTTTATTTTTTTTTGCCATCATAAATTGTAATAAAGCCATTTGGGCAGTAGCATCTTGCATAGCCACACGGTCAGGATTAAATTCAACATAATCCTCACCCCTAACAAAATCTGATATTCTACATGATGAATGAAGATACAAAATTTTCTCAGATAAAGTTAAAGGCCTATTGATTTTTTCTTTAATGTAATGAATTTTAGAATCAATTTTATTATAAAAGCTTTCAACTAATTTTAAATCAAACATAAAGTCCTTTTAAAGATTATAGGAATTAATTATGCTTAAATTTATTAATTTATATCTACAATTTCAATTAATGATATTTGAAAATGATAAAAAAAATAATTTATTTAATTACAATGATCCATTTTTTATTTTCATGGGAAAATAATGAAATTGAATATATCATATATACCAAAAACTCATTAATCAATGCTGCTGAAAATCTATCTAATCTATATGAAGAAATAGTTGATGATAATTTTAAATTAAAAACAAAAATTATTATTGATGATACTTTGTCTACAGATTTAAATAGTTACATAAACGATAATTTTAGCTATGAAAATGATAATTTGAAATATTTATGTATCATTGGAGATGAAAATATTATATCACCGATTTATTATTTAGGAATTCCTTGTGATGATTGTTTAAGCTCAGATAATATTAATAATCCAAATCCTAAATTAATTACAGGTAGAATTTTAGCATCAAATCTTAATGAAGCTCAAACAGTTATTAATAATATTATAAACTATACTTTAAATCCAGCTAATGGAGATTGGAAAAGTAAGGCACTATTATTTTGTGACGATCAGTTTAAAAGTGGAGAAACAATAAGACGCGAAAAATGGCATACGCTCCATTCAAGCTTAATATACAATAATTTAAAAAATAATTTAAATATCAATTGTTTATTTGGACCAAATTTTGAAAGACAACAATCTGTAGACTGGTACACTCAACCAGATTTTACAGAAAAATTAATTCAAAATATAAATCAAGGAGCTGGTATTATTAATTATATTGGACACGGCACCAGTGAATTTCTTGCTGATGAAAATATTTTATCATTTTCTGATATTAATTCAATATCAATAAACGAAAATAAATTGCCTATTTGGGTAGTTGGGACATGTGCATTTGGAAAATACACAAATGAAAATTGTTTTGCTGAAAAATTATTAAAAAAAGGTGATTCTGCAATTGCAATAATATCAACAACAGGAGGAATATCATACAGCTCTAATTTTTATTTTTTGAAAAAATTTTTTAATGATAATCTTAAAGATTATCTTGAGTCAGATTCTTACGAAAGAATTGGAGATTTATTTTATAAATCGAAAGAAAATTTATTTGAATCTTACACATTACACTTATTTGGAGATCCTGCTATGAAAATTCAATTAGCAAAAACAACAGATAACATTATAAGCAGTAATTTAGAAGAAATTTTAATTGGATCAGAAAATTATATTGAAATCAATAATTCATATTTAAGTACTTTAAGAATTTTAAATGATGATAAAACAACAATTCTAAATTATAATTATAATGCTGAAAATTATAACCCAAATGATTCTTGCTTTAATGCTCAATATAATCTATCTTGTATTGATCAATTATCTTTTAATTATAATAATGACCAATTATTCTCAGGTGAATTTTATGGCTCAATTAATTTTATTCTTCCAATTGATGTTTTAGAAAATAATGATATAAATTTGAAAATACATAATGACTATTCAAATTCTTTACAATCAATAAATGATATTTTATTGCAATTTTCAAATGAAAGCTTATTTGATGATAATAATGGTCCAGAAATAAAAATTTATCAAAATGAAATTGAATTACTAAATCAATCAACAATCTACCCACCATTTAATATTACAATTAGCTTAGATGATGATCTCCCAATAAATATAAGTGGGTTAAACTATCATGATATTCGAATCTGGATTGATAATAATCAGAATGAAAGCGTTATTTTAAATGATTTATTTATTCCAACTTCAAGTACATCTGGATATATTAATTACTTAATAAATACTGATTTACTATATAGCGATTTACATACAATAAATATTGAAGCGTGGGACATAATGAATAATTCATCAGTCTTATCTTACAACCTTAATATTTTCAATAGTGGAAATGAGAACGTAATTTATAATGTTTATAATTTTCCTAATCCATTTAAAAATGAAACTTTTTTTACTTTTAGTTGTTCAAATAATAGTCCTTTAAATGTTAATATTAACATTTATAGTTTAAATGGAGAAAAAGTAAACAGCCTAAGTGAATATTTAGAAGTTTCTAGTAATGATTTTTACAAAGTACATTGGAATGGATTAAATTACTCTTCTGAAAAAATTCAAAATGGGGTTTACCTCTATGAATTAGAAATTTTAGAAGATAATAGAAGTATACACAAGAATATTTATAAACTAGCAAAATCAAAATGACATTTATTTTAGCATCAAAAAGTCCTCGAAGAAGAGAAATATTAAAAAAAATTAATCTAAATTTTAAAATTTATTCTTCAGAACTTAACGAAAAAAATGTTATTAATAATTATAAATATTCAAGTAGTTATTGTAAAAATCTTGCAATAAAAAAAGCAACACTGGTTTCAAATAATTTTCCTGAAAATTATGTAATTGGTGCAGATACAATAGTCTTATATAAAAATATAATTTTAAACAAACCTAAAAATAGAAAAGAAGCATTTAATCATTTAAATTTATTAAATAATTCTAAACATACTGTTTGCACTGGAGTTGCTCTTATTAATAAATCAAAAAAAATAAAGAAATCATTTATTGATAAGACAGAGGTTTATTTTAATAAATTGACAAATAAAGAAATAAATTATTACATTGATAAATACAGACCGTATGATAAAGCTGGCAGTTATGCTATTCAAGAATATAGCAATGTATTTATAAAAAAAATTAATGGGTGTTTTTATAATGTAGTTGGTTTTCCACTATCAAAATTTTATAAATTATTAAATAAAGAATTAAATATTTTAACTAATTATGAATGAAGATAAAAACATATCACTATTTTACAATAAGCTTAAAAGCTCAAGAAAAGCTGCTAATATTGATTTAGAAAAAATATCAAGTGAAACAAAAATTAGTATAAATCACCTCAAGGCAATTGAATCAGGTGATTATAATATTATACCAAGGACATATTTAAGATTATTTATTAAAACTTATGCTCAATATTTAAATCTTGATTATCAAGAAATACTGAATAATTATGAAATTGAAAGTAAAGGTAAAAACAAAAAAACTTCAATAGACTCTAAAAATATTATAACAAAAAAAATAAAAAAGAATAATATAAAAACACTACCGAAGTTTACTACTTATGATTCGTTCTATATAAAACCTAAAAAAATAATTCAAGTTATCATTCTTTTTTCATTTTTAATTTCAACATACCTGTTAGTCAGCTTCATAAGCAAGAAACAAATTGATTCTATTGAAAATAATACAGAAGTTAATTTTAATAAAAATGAAGAAACAAATTTTATTGAAAATGAAAAAACAAATTTTATTGAAAATGTTTTATTAAATTCTGAAAATTTTAATCAAAATAATCTTGTTAAAACTGACAGTTTCAAATTAAACAAAAAAATTGAATCAGAATATACTTTTCAAATTTCAACAAAAGAAAAGACAAAAATATATATTAGCTACAATGATAAAGATGGTAATAGAAAAGAAAAATGCAATCTAATTACAAAAAAAGGTGAGTTAATTAAATATTCTTTTTCTAATACAGTATACTTTGACTTATTAAGTGCTAAAGATGTACAAGTCTCAATTAATAATAGATCGATAAATAAATATTTAGGGAAAGAAGACTTTTCAATCAGAGGTTCATTTGAACCCCAAAAAAAACAATTATATCTAGAATTTTACTCCAGATAAACAAACTTCAAAAATCAATTCATTTAGTCAAGAAAATTAACTGGTTTAATTAAAATATTCTTTTAAAGATTAAATATTTTTTATTTATTTATTGCATTGTAATGGGGAATATTAATATAATTGTGGGTAAGTGTGGGGAATATTCCCAATCTTTTAAAAAATAAAAATATAACTATGGGCTAAATCGGATGTCTTTTACTGGAGAATATTATAATTTATTGGATCAAAAAAATAGACTTAGCATACCCGCTAAATTTAGAAATTCATTGCATCCAAATAATAATAAGACATTTGTCTTGAGTAGAGGATTTGATAAATGTCTTTTTCTTTATCCTTTAGAGGAATGGAAAATTGTTGAAGAACAATTATCATCTCTAAGCAGTATAAATAATAAAAATAGAAATTTCATCCGAAATATTGTCAGATATGCACATTATGTAAAATTTGATTCTCAAGGAAGAATTGCAGTACCTGATATTTTACTAAGCTACGCAAATATAGATAAAGAAGTAATAGTTATCGGAATGTTGAAAAAGATTGAATTATGGAATAAAAACACTCTAGATAAATATGAAAAACAAAAAGACTTCTTATCAAATGAAGATTTCGAAGATCTTGCTGATAAAATTAATTTTTAATTTAATTGCATGAATCACCACATCCCCATTATGAAGGATGAGGTAGTTGACTTACTTGATATAAAGTCAAAGGGGATATACATGGATTGTACCATTGGATTTGGTGGACATTCTTTAAATATTTTAAATAAACTTGATTCTAAAGGCTATCTTATTGGAATGGATTTAGACCCCTATGCTCTGAAAGAAAGTAAAAAGAAGCTAAAAAAACATAATAATTTTTCTCTGCACAATCAATCGTATAGTGCATTTCCTCAAATATTAGAGAAAATGGGTATCGAAAAAGTTGACGGCTTCCTTTTTGATCTTGGTATCTCCTCTCATCAAGTTGATTCAGAGCATAGGGGTTTTTCATACATGAAGGACTCCCCGCTTGATATGAGATTTAATAATGATGATGATAATCAATTAACAGCTAAAGATATTATAAATACAATTAATTTAGAAAGATTAGTATTTGCTTTTAAAGAATATACAAATTTAAAAAATCCAAGATTTATAGCCAGAAAACTTATTGAATACCGAGAAACTAGAAAAATTAATTCAACTTTTGATTTAAGAAATGCAATAAAATCAATAATAAACAGTGATAGTTATAAAGTGTTATCACAAATATTTCAGGCAATAAGAATTATTGTAAATAATGAAATTGATACAATCAAAAAAACGCTCACATATACTCTCGATTATTTAAAAATTGGAGGAAGGATTGCAATTATTTCATTCCATTCAGTTGAAGATAGGATAGTCAAGCATTTTTTTAAAAACCAAACTATATACAAAAACAATTCATATGAAATTGAATATCAAAATTTAAATAAAAAGCTAAAAATTATCACAAAAAAACCAGTTTATGAAACCAAAACAAAAAACTCTAGATCTAGAAGTGCAAAACTAAGAGTTGCAGAAAGAATTTTATGAATAAAAAAACAAGTAATGGAATGATCGACTTTATTTTTTATACACTTTTTATAATTTTTACATGTTCAATTTTTTTATTATCTATAAGTATCAAAAATGAAATTAATGAAACACAATTAGAAATAAGACAATTGAATGCTTCTTTTCTTTCTCAGTCAGATGAGGTTAAATCCCTTCAGAGTACTAGAAATTATTTTACAAGCTATGACTATATTCAAAAAACACTAAAAAACAGAATGATTTCAGCCACTCCTGAAACATTATTAATATCTATATCAGAATGAGAAAATTTTTCCAATTATATTCAAGAAACATTAATCGTCTATCAATTGGAATTTATTTATTTAGCTTAATCCTTTTATTTAAAATTTTCAATATACAAATAATTAATAAGGATACATTTAAAAAAATAGTTGAAAATAAAGGATATAAAACAATTAACAGGTATGGTTTAAGAGGAGATATAACTGATAAAAACAATAAAATATTATCACAAACAATATCAAAATATACATTTTGGATAAATACAAATAAATCATTTGAAAAAGATAAAATCATTAATCTGTTCTCAAAAAACTTTAACAAACCTGATAGTATTTACAAAAAAATATTAAACAAAAAATCTAAATATGTTGCAATTGAAAAAAATGTATTATTTAAAGACTGCATCAATATAATCAATGAGATAAAAAATATAAATGGTCTTCAGTATACAAAAAGTAAAAAACGTTTTTATCCCTACAATAATCTTGCTTCACAAGCTATAGGATTTGTAAATGATGATGGTATAGGTCAAAACGGAATAGAAGAAAGTCTTAATACTATATTAACTGGAGATACTGTTAAAACTACTTTAAGAAAAGGATTAAAGGGTCAATACTTTAGTGAAGCTAAAATTAATAACCTAAATGGAAATCAAGTCCAACTAACAATTGATATAGATATTCAACAAATTCTTCAAGATGAATTAAATAATATTTTATCAGAGACAAATGCAAAATCTGCGAATGGTATAATAATGGATCCATTTACAGGAGATATTATATCAATTGCATCTATTCCAGATTTTAACCCTAACAATTATGGTAATTATAAATTAGACAACTATAAAAATAGAGTCATATCTGATTCATATGAACCAGGTTCAACTTTTAAAATTATTCCTCTAATAGCAGCATACGAACAAAAACTATCCTTAAATAAAAAATATTTTTGTGAAAATGGTGAATTTCGTTTAATAAATGGAAAAAAGCTAAATGATCATGAAAAACATGATTCATTAACTATTAAAGAAATCTTTATTCATTCAAGTAACATAGGAATTTCAAAAATCACTGAGCATATTAATGATAATAATATTTATAAGCTGTGTAAGAATTTTGGATTTGGTTCAACAACAGGACTTCCATTTAAAAATGAATCAAACGGAATTCTTAGAGATTTAAAAAAA
>MDTE01204337.1_pt1 | contig 11733 bp, 11 predicted proteins | sample 811231 | NCBI WGS metagenome assembly MDTE01 (sample SAMN05326651, study PRJNA326480) | marine metagenome | isolation source: seawater | place: Indian Ocean: Red Sea | collected 2010
AAAGAACCACAAAAAAATGAAGTAGACATGATTAGAGAAAATCAAATTGTCTATACTTATCTTCATTTAGCTGCTGCAAAAGAATTGACTGAGGGGTTAATTAAATCAAAAAGTATAAATATTGCCTACGAAACGGTGACTGATGATAATGGTAGACTTCCACTGTTAGCACCAATGAGTGCAGTTGCAGGTCGAATGTCAGTTCAAGCTGGCGCACATTGTTTAGAAAAAAATCAAAAAGGTAGAGGGATATTATTAGGTGGAGCACCAGGAGGAGAACCGGCTAATGTATTAATTCTCGGAGGTGGAGTAGTAGGGGAGAATGCTGCAATAATAGCAACTGGCATGAGAGCCAAAGTTCACATAGTAGATAAATCTGAGGAAAGATTAAAACAATTAGTTCAGATGTTCGGTAATAAAATTATTCCTGAACAAAGTGATAAAATTGATTTAAATAAATTAGTAGCCGAAGCTGACTTATTAGTAGGTGGAGTTTTAATTCCTGGAGCAGAAGCACCAAAATTAGTAACTAAAGACATGTTAAAGTTAATGAAAAGAGGATCAGTAATTGTTGATGTTGCAATAGACCAAGGGGGTTGTGTCGAAACAAGTAAACCAACAACTCACGGAGATCCAACATATATAGTTGATGATGTTGTTCACTACTGTGTTGCAAATATGCCTGGAGGAGTTCCTAGGACATCCACTTTTGCATTAAATCAAGCAACTCTCCCTTATTTAGTAAAACTTGCAAACAAAGGTTATCAAAAAGCTTTAGGTGAAGATAAAAATTTTTTAGCTGGTCTAAATGTTTTTAAAGGTCAAGTAACTTATAAAGCTGTAGCAGATGCTTTTGGACATGAATACGTGAATCCTGAAAAATTATTGCAATAATTTTTTTTCCCATTTTATTGCGCTTTTTAAAATTAGATGAATATTGTTATATTTTGGTTTCCATTTTAGTGTTTTTCTTAATTTAGATATATTTGCATAAATTTGACCAATATCCCCCTGTCTTTTTTTCCGATATTTAACAATTACATTTTTTTTTATTTTCATAAATATATCTACAATTTCTTTTACAGAATATCCTTTTCCATATCCACAATTAAGAATTAAAGATTTTTTTCTATGAATTATATGTTTTAGCGCAACAATATGTATTTCAGCAAGATCAGATACATGTATATAATCTCTGATACAAGTTCCATCCTTTGTTTTATAATTATTTCCAAATATGTCTACTTTTGGCCGTAGCTTTGTAGATTGAATAGCTAAATTTTTAATCAAATGACCATGTGATTTTTCAATTTCTCCAATTTTTCCTGATTTACTGGCTCCAGCAACATTGAAATATCTTAAAATTCCAAATCTAAAATTAAATTTTTTTGAATACCTTTTAATTATTTCTTCACTTTTGTATTTTGTATATGCGTAATAACTTTTAGGATTAGGTATTTTTTTCTCATTTACAGAACCCTTTATGTCTCCGTAAATTGAACAAGATGATGAAAAAATTATATTTTTTACGCTTGTGCCCCTACAAGCTTTCACTAAATTTAAAGTTCCACCCACATTGTTTTTAAAGTATTTTTTTTTATATTTTTCACTTTCTTTGATATTTAAATATGCTGCTAAATGTATTACAGAATTTATATTATTTTCTTTAATTGTTTTAGATAGTTTGTTTAAGTTTTTTATATCCCCTTTTATAAACTTCGCTTTTTTATTTATTAATTTTTTATATCCTGTGACCAAATTATCAAAAATAAATACTTTTGAATTATTCTTTATTAACAATTCAACAATATGACTCCCAATATAGCCAGCTCCTCCAGTAACCAAAATATTATTAGCGAATATTGACATATTTTAATATAAATACATCATATATGAAAAAAACACTTCCTAAAAATTGTAAAGTTGTAGTTATAGGTGGTGGTGTAGTTGGCTGTTCTGTTGCTTATCATCTAGCTAAATTTGGTTGGAAAGATACAATTCTTTTAGAGAGAGATCAGTTAACATCAGGCACAACATGGCATGCAGCAGGACTTGTAAGTCAGCTTGGTCCATCAGCTGCAATAACTAAAATAAGAAAATACACTTTAGATTTATATAAAGAATTAGAGAAAAAAGTTGATCATTCGGCTGGATTAAGATTGAACGGTGCCCTTTCAATTGCTGAAACTAAGGGTAGGTGGCAAGAATTACAAAGACAAGCAACCACTGCACAACTTTATAATGTTGACGTAAGAATTTTAGATAAAAGCCAAATAAAAAAGAATTATCCGATCGTGGATACGAATGATGTTATTGGAGGAATTTTGATGCCAGGTGATGGTTCTGCTGATCCTTCAGGGGTAACACATATGCTCGCAAAAGCAGCCAGACAAGAAGGAGCACAAATTTTTGAAAAATCACCAGTTGAAGAAATTGTTACAAAGGACAAAAAAATTTCTGGTGTAAGAGTAAATGGTCAAATAATTGATTGTGAATATGTTGTTTTAGCTTCAGGTATGTGGTCAAGACAAATAGGTGAAAAAGCTGGAGTGAGTATCCCCCTTTATCCTGCTGAGCATTTTTATATTATTACCGAGCCAGTGGAAAACCTCTCTAAAACTTTACCGGTTATTAGAGATTTTGATAATCGAACTTATATTAAAGAGGATGCTGGTAAAATATTAGTTGGTATTTTTGAGGGAAAATCAATTCCTGCTTGGGATAAAACAAATAAAGTACCGGAAGATTTTTCTTTTGGAGAGTTCCAAGAAAATTTTGAGCATTTTGAACCTTATTTAAAATCTGCTATTAAAAGATTTCCAGTTTTAGAGTCAGCCGGTATTAGAAAATTCTTTTCAGGACCAGAGTCTTTTACACCAGACACAAATACTTTATTAGGAGAAGTTCCTGAAGTAAAAAATTTTTTTGTGTGTTGTGGGTTGAATAGTATTGGTATCGGAAGTGGAGGTGGCGTCGGCAAAGTTACAGCTGAATGGTTAATGACAGGTCATATTAATGAAGATATTTTTTGTTATGATATAAAAAGATTTCAAAAATTTCATTCTGAATTAGGATTCATTAAAAAAAGAATTACAGAGTCACTAGGAGATTTATATGGAATGCATTGGCCATTTAAACAACATAAAACTTCTAGAAATGTCAAAACGCTTCCATATCATGAAAATTTAAAAAGTTTTGGTGCATGTTTCGGTGTTTCTGGGGGATATGAAAGACCTATGTGGTTTGCTTTAGATGGAGAAAAAGCAGAATATGAATATAGTTATAATTACCAATCTTGGTACCCATCTGCGGAATATGAAACTAATAATACTATTAAAAATGTTGGTTTATTTGATTTAACTCCTTTCTCTAAGTTCGAAATAAAATCTGAAAAAGCTCATCAAGAATTACAAAGAATATGCACTGCTAATATAAAAAATGAGATTGGTAAATGTACATATACCCACATGTTAAATAGTGATGGTGGAATAGAGACCGACTTAACTATTGTTTGTATTGATAAAGATCATTTTAGGATAATTAGTTCAGCAGCAACAAGAGAAAGAGATAAGTTTCATATAAATAAATATCTTTCTAAAGATATAGTCTTAAGAGATGTAACTGATAATTACTGTGTATTTGGGTTATTCGGCCCAAAAAGTAGAGATTTGATTCAATCAATTTCAAAAGATAATTTTGATAATGACACATTTAAATTTGGTTCGGCAAAAAATATCTTAGTAGGAGGAATTAAAATTTGGGCTCAAAGATTGTCTTATGTTGGTGAATTAGGATATGAATTATATGTAAGCTTTGACGATGCTAAAAAAATATATGAATTACTGATTGAAAAAGGTAAAGACTTCAACCTTTCAAATTGTGGCATGCATGCATTGGATATAATGAGAATGGAAAGTGGATTTTTACATTGGGGGCATGACATCTCACCTGAAGAAAATCAGTATCAAGCTGGATTGACTTTTACAATAAGTAAAAAAAAAGATAAAAATTTTATTGGAAAAGAATCTTTAGATAAGATCAAAAAAGAAAAAATTAATAGTAGATTTGCAATGTTCACATTAAAAGATAGTAAACCAGGTGAACCTCTATTACTGCATGATGAGCCCATATATTTAGATGACAAGATCATTGGAAGATCAACATCAGGAAATTATTCTTTCAATTTTAAGAAAAACCTGTCTTTTGGTTATATTGATACAGATTTTTCAAATGAAGAGCTTAAAAATAAAAATTTGTTTATTGAAGTTGAAAAAAAGAAATATTCAATTTCAATTTTATTGAAACCATTAAAACAATCAAATTTTAAGAATATCTAGTTAATTTTCTTTCTTAAAAAAAGAACAAATATGACCGAAGTTGTCATCATTATTAAAGCATATGCAGCAGTTGGCACCATATATGTCATGTTGTCGAACAATTGAGTTCCAACAAAAACAGCTAGTGTTCCATTTTGTAAGCCACATTCTAATGAAATACATCTCTGTTGTGCTATTCCAGATGCAAAAAATTTAGCTGTATAAAAGCCTATTACCATCATTATTAAATTTAATGTTAAAGCAATTGTACCTGCCTTTGATAAAAACATTACTATACTATCCCACTCCTCTATATAAATAGCCACAAATACAATTATAAATAATCCAATTGATATTCTTTGAATTATTTTCATGTTTTTTAAAATGAATTCTTCCGCAAACCGTCTTGTGATCATACCAATTATCACAGGGACAGTAACAACAAAAAACATTTTTAACGAAATGCCAATCATAGAAATTTCTTTTTCAATATATGTAATATCAAATAATTCTATTGATAAAAAAACTATATAAGGAACAGATACAATACTAATTAAACTTGAGAAAGCAGTTAATGAAATTGAAAGAGCAACATCCCCATCTGCAAATTTAGTTAACACATTTGAGGTAACTCCTCCAGGTGCAGCAGCAATTAACATTACACCTAAAGCTAGTTCTATTGGCGTTTTTAAAATTATTATTAAAAGATATCCAACAATCGGAAGAACAACTAATTGACAAATTAAACCAACAAAAAATTCTTTAGGATTTAAAAAAACTCTTGTAAAATCTTTTACAGTTAAAGATGCTCCAAGACCTAACATTATAAGCGCCAATGCAACTGGCGCGATTGTAGTTACTATACCCATGACCCCTGTATGTATTTTAACTAAAGTATATTATTTGAATAGTAAAAAGAATTTATGAAATTGCAATCAAATTTAATATCTGACTCAAAAAATAAGCTTTTTTTTTGAAAAATTCTCTTTGATAAGGAATAATTAATTCATTATTTTTTACTGATAAAAAATATTGTTTTTTTTCATTTGTTTCTACATAATTATTTTTTAAAAGAAATTTACATTTTCTAATTACTGTAGCTCTTGGAATTTTTGTCATATCTGAAATTGACATTGCACTTACCCCAGGGGAAACTTTTTGATTGATTGGAGATAACAATTGTTTATGAAATTTATTATAATCTTTTGTTAGTTCTTCTTTGGAAATCTTGTAGTTAAAAGATTCGTTAAGCGTAATGGTTCCCCAAATATGATAAGTAGTTAAGTCCTGAAAAATTTTTTGATAGCCAATAATTACAGGAATTTGCATTCCATAAAACCAACCCCAGCATAGTGAAAAATTTCTTTTAATTATTTTTTCTGCAAATTTCGCATCAAATTTTTTTGAATAAAGCTTTTCATTAATTAGTAATTGTGAAATTTTAACAAGATATTTTGAAGTCAGGGGAATTTGATGAAGAGGTTTTACATAAGGAAAAACAGTCCTATCAATTATAATTTGTTTTTTTTGTCTCTTAATTACTCCCAATTTTTCAAGCTCTAAAACTTTTCTTCTTATTGTCTCTTTAGGTAATTCAAGTTTATCGCAAAGTTCAGTAATGCTGAACTTATCTATTTGCAAATAATTAGATGAATAATATTCATCATAGCTTTTTGTTATATTTACTTGATGATAAAAATTTAAAGTTTTCTCTACTAAAGAAATAATTATTAAAAATTTTGTATGATCATTGAAAGCTTCATAAATGCCATTAACCCATGTCCATTGATGAGCAATCCAATCTCTTCCTAAAAACCCATAATTTTTAAACAGCACATCATAAACTGATTGACTTTCAACTTTACTCGAAAAATCTAATTTTTTTGCTTCCATTTTTAAATTGTGTATTAATGACCCAAATTGGACACATGTCAATTAAATTTAGACCCAGTTTGAACTTCGCTAAAATTGTGTCATTTTGAAATTAATGTTTAAATATTAAAATGCAATCTAAAGGCTTTACAGGTAACAAAAATTATATCGAGACCCCAAATGATATAAGAGTTTCTGAAAAGCCTTTAAAAACTTATAAAAATAATCAAAAAAGAGTCGACATTAACGATCTTAAATCAAAACTAAGTGAGATTGAAAAAAGAGAATTTAAAAAAAAAAATTTTGTTTTTTTTCTTTTTATTTCGATCATAAGCATTTCAGGTATTTATTTATCTTTATAACTGAAGTTTGCAAAATTTTAATTATCATGATTAAATATTAAAATGAAAAGTTTAGGGTCTAATTTAAAACAAAAAATGATTTCGCGATATTTGACGGCTGATCAACCCAAAAATATTTCAGGAAGAACAGACATTAATGTACTCTTAAACAGAGTTAAACTTAAACAAAAAACAGAGCATAGAAAAAAGTTATATTTTTCTGCTGTAGCCTCAACAGGTTTAATACTTTTTGGTTTAATAATTTTTTAGAAAATTCAATAATTCAATCAAAAAACGATATCTTGATAATTAATGATATTGAATCATAATATTAAACTATTATAAATAAAACTAATCAAAGGCGGCGGGGTAGCTCAGTTGGTTAGAGCGCGGGACTCATAAGCCCGAGGTCAGTGGTTCGATCCCACTTCCCGCTACCAAAACTTGATCATATTATTCAAATAAATCTTTTATTTCTTTTATAAAAGTATTTTTCTCTTTTAAAACTTTATCGATATAAGGTTGAAATTTTTTATATTCACTTTCATAGTTTTTAAAGATAACCTCAATTTTACTTATAATATTATTTATATTCTTATTATTTTCTCTAAATTTAAACTCATTAGGTATAGATATGTCTTCATAATTTAAAGCACTACCTTTTATATTAGTAATCACACAATTACCAAGCAAACAAGCCTCTCTTGGCAATCTATCCTTTCCTGGGTGTGAACCAATGTCCATATAAATTTTTGACTTTAAGAGTATTTCTTTAATTTTTCTATTATCTAAATTAATTAAAGGAATAAATTTAAAACTTGTTTTTTTAATTAACAAATTCATAAAACGATTACTTTTTTGTGGGTTATAACATATTATGTTTTCTTTTTTGGTTTTTGATAAATCTATATTATATAAAAGATCGTCTCGGATAAAATCAGACAAATATTCGACTAAATCAAATTTATTTTTTAAATAATTGTATGCATAATTAGATTGAGCTAAATGAAAATCTGCTTGTTTTAATTCTCTTAGATTATTAAAATTTTTAAATTTATAAATTAATTTTAAATATTCTTCTATTGTATAAATGCCAAAATAATAATTAGTAAAAGAATTTATATTATCAATTAAATTAAAAGGTATTTTGTAAATCGATCTTAATAATTTACTATTTTTGGATCTAAATCTTGAACCAATATAATTGTCAATACTAAGCCACCAAATAGCTTTTTTAATTTTATTATAATCCAATGTTTTAATCAAAAAATTAAAGTATTCTGGAATTATAATTAGATTATCTGATGAGTCTTCAATTGAATTTGTAAAATTCAATGAATATTTTTCATAATTTTTATGTATAGGATTTTGAATAATTGAGGGATAATAAAAGATTTCAATATCTTTATTAAGTGCTGTTTTTAGTATAAAACCTAATTGATGTAAAGCTTCTGGGCCTCCTGTTGATACTGCTGGAGGAGACATTAAATATATTCTTTTAAAATTATTTAATTTAAATTTTTTATTTGTAGAAAACATTAATTTAAGTATTCTTTTTTCCTAAGAATTAAATATGAAAGTTAACTTAAATTGAAAAAAATAAAAACAGATTTCTTAGTTGTTGGTGCAGGTTTTTATGGCTGTGTTTTAGCCGAAAGAATAGCCACTGTGTTAAAAAAAAAAGTTGTTATTCTAGAAAAAAGAGATCATATAGGTGGTAACTGCTTCAGTGAGGTCGATAAAAAAACAGGGATTGAATTTCATAAATATGGAACTCATATTTTTCACACTTCAAATCGAAATGTATGGAATTATCTTAAAAATTTTACATATTTTAATAATTACAGACATCAAGTATTGGCAAGATTTAAAAGAAAAATTTATCAGCTACCAATAAATCTTGAAACTATAAATAGTTTTTTTAATAAAGATTTTAGTCCAACTGAGGCTAAAAATTTTATTTTTAAACAGGCTAAAAAATTTAGCAATGTTAAACACAATAATTTTGAAACAAAGGCAAAATCTCAAATTGGTGAAAAATTATATAATGCATTTATTAGAAATTATACTTATAAACAATGGGGTAAAGATCCAAAAAAATTACCTTCCTCAATTTTTAATAGGCTACCATTAAGGTTTGATTATAATGAAAGTTACTTTAAAAATGCAATAATTCAGGGAATTCCAACAGATGGATATACTAAAATTTTCGAAAGATTGATAGAGAGTAATAAAATTAACATTTCATATAATTCAGATTATGAATATGAAAATGATCATGATGTGAAATATTTAACCATATATACTGGCCCATTAGATAAGCTTTTAAATAACAAATTTGGCAAACTAGAATGGCGATCATTAAGGTTTGAAAAAAAAATAGTCAGTAGTGAAGATTTTCAAGGAACATCAGTTATTAATTTTCCAGAATTAAGATATAAATTTACAAGAATTCATGAACCAAGACATTTACACGTTGAAAGAAATTATGGAAAAAAAAATTTAATTATTAAAGAGTTTCCATCTTCCAATAGTGAGGAACCTTATTATCCAATAAATGATGATCTAAATAGGGATATACATAGAAAATATAAAGATTTTTTATATAAGAATGATAAAAAATTTATTTTTGGAGGCAGGTTAGCAGATTATGCTTATTATGATATGGATATGACAATTTCTGCTGCTCTTAAAAAATTTGACCAAATAAAAAAAAATCTATTGTAGCTAGTTGATTAATCTTTTTAAATAGTTGGAGTAATCACAATTGCCATAAAATCTTATTGAATTAATAACATGTTTTTTTTTTATCCATTTTTTATTAAATGCAATTTCTTCTAAACAGGCAATTTTGAAACCTTGTCTATTTTCAATCGCAGATACAAAGGCTGAGGTCTTGTAAAAATCTTCAATGGAGCCTGTATCAAGCCAAGCTCCACCCCTACCAATTAAGTCAGCAGTTAATTGTTTTTTAGTTTTATATAAATTTAGTAAATCAACTATTTCAACCTCACCTCTCTTTGATGGTCTTAATTTTTTTGCTAAATTAACAACTTTATAATCAAAAAAATATAGTCCAGTTATTGCAAAATCAGAAAAAAATTTTTTTGGTTTTTCTTTTATTGATACAATTTTATTTTTGCGGTCAATTTTCGCTACTCCAAAAAGTTCTGGATTTGAAACTTTATGTAAAACAACTCTGGCTCCCTTCTTTAACTTTGTATTTTCAACAAGTTTACTTGTTAAATTTTGGCCATAGAAAAAATTATCTCCTAAAATCATTGCAACATTATTTTTACCAATGAATTTTTCCCCGATCACAAAAGCATCAGGCAGTCCTCTTGGCTTATCTTGTTCTAAATAAGTAATTTTTATTCCTAAATTTTTTCCATTTGGAATAATCTTTTTGTATTGACTTAATTGTCCTTTATTCACAATGATCAAAATATCTTTAATGTTTGCCAACATTAAAATTGATAGTGGGTAAAAAATTAATGGTTTATCATAAATAGGAAGTAATTGTTTGTTGACTGCTTTTGTTAATGGACTCATGCGTGTTCCTTTTCCACCAGCTAAAATAATTCCTTTTTTTATCATCCACTTCCTAATCTTTTATTAATATCTTTTTTAGATAATGATTTATAGTATGTTTTATTTTTTAAATACCAATTAAAAGTTAATTTAATTCCTTGTCCAAAATTTGTTCTTGGAAACCATCTCAATTTTTTTTTAATTTTATTGCTATTTAGAGCATATCTTTTGTCATGTCCTGGACGGTCTTTTACAAATAAAATTTTTACTTTTTTATCTACCTTAATAATATTTTTAGAAACTTTTAATAATTCATTTGAGACTTGAAGATTATTCAAATTTTTATTAGATCCAATATTGTAAAATTCACCAATTTTACCTTTTAGCATAATTTTTATTAGAGCTTCACAATGATCTAACACATAAATCCATTCTCTTGAATTTAAACCTTTTCCATAAATCGGCAGAGGTTTTTTATTTAATATATTATAAATAAGCTTCGGTATTAATTTTTCAGGATGTTGTTTAGGACCATAATTATTAGAGCAATTAGTAATAATGGCGGGTAGTTTATAGGTCCGTACATAAGAGCTAACCAAATGGTCTGATGCAGCTTTACTTGCAGCATAAGGTGAGCTTGGTTTATATGGGTAACTTTCTGATGATCTTCCATTCAGAATATCTCCATAAACTTCATCTGTAGAAATATGAATTAGTTTTGATTTATATTTTCTGGAATATTCCTTAAAAGATTCTAATAAATTGTAAACTCCAATAATATTGCTTTCAATAAAGTTTTTAGGATCATCTATTGATCTATCAACGTGAGTTTCAGCGGCCAGGTTAAATATTGCGGTTGGTTTATATTTATATAGTAATTTTATAATATTTTTACTTTTAATGTCACATTTTATAAATTTGTATTTTTTAGATTTTTTATGATCTTTTACGTTATAAAAATTTGACGAATAAGATACTTTATCAATGTTTAAAACAAAATAATTTTTACTTATTAATAGATCAATAAGATTGCTACCAATAAAACCCAATCCACCTGTAACAATAATTTTTTTCATTTTAAATTTTAATGACCTGGAAATTCAATTAAATTTTCAACCTTATATCCCTTTTTAATCAAATTGTCCGAACCTTTTAAATCAAAAAGATTTATAACAAACACAAAGCAAGCAACATTTCCTCCAGATATTTCTATTAATTTAGCAGCTGCCTCTGCCGTTCCTCCAGTTGCAATTAAATCATCAATTATTAAAACATTATCATTTTTTTCAAATGAGTCTTTATGAACTTCAATAGTAGCTTTTCCATATTCTAACTCAAAATCAACAGAGTGAACATCAGCAGGTAATTTATTTTTCTTTCTCAAAAGAATGAAGGGTTTTTTCAAAATATAAGAAACTGCAGAGGCAAATACAAAACCTCTAGATTCTATTGCTGCAATTTTGTTAAAATTAAATTTTTTTGATTTTTCTACAATTTGATTTATTGATTCTGAAAAAGCTTTGTCATCTTTAATAAGAGTAGTTATATCTCTAAATAATATCCCTTTTTTGGGATAATCTGGTATTGATCTAATAAAATCTTTTAAATTCATAATACTTATTTATATAACTATAAATAAATTAAATTTTAAACATGACAATAAATAAATTAGC
>MDTE01085218.1_pt1 | contig 11731 bp, 9 predicted proteins | sample 811231 | NCBI WGS metagenome assembly MDTE01 (sample SAMN05326651, study PRJNA326480) | marine metagenome | isolation source: seawater | place: Indian Ocean: Red Sea | collected 2010
ACTTCCATACCGCTAAGATTAATTAATCTTTTTGCCAACTCATAAATCTTTACCGGTTCACCCATATCTAAAACAAATACATCCCCTCCCTTTCCCATAGCCCCTGCTTGAATGACCAATTCAGCAGCTTCAGGTATAGACATAAAATATCGTATTACGTCGGGATGAGTTACAGTTACAGGACCCCCATTTCTTATTTGTTGTTGAAATAACGGTATGGCTGATCCGGAAGAACCTATGACATTACCAAATCTAACCATAGTCATTCTAGTTGAAGTGTTCTCTGAAAGAGATTGAAGTATTAATTCAGCAAATCTTTTTGTTGCACCCATAATATTAGTAGGTCGAACGGCTTTGTCGGTAGAGATTAAAACGAAGGTTTCTACTCCAGTTTCGATTGCAGCTTCCGCACATAGTTTTGTTCCTTGTATGTTATTAAAAACAGCTTCAAATGGATTTTCTTCAACCAAAGACACATGTTTATAAGCAGCGGCATGATAGATGGTGTCTACACTAAATGCTCTACATACTTCTTTAATTCTCTGTTTATTACATACACTTGCAAGTACAGAGACAATCTCAGCATCTATCTTAAATCCATCTATTTCTTGTTTTATGGAATACAAAGCGTATTCATTAGCATCTAAAAGGATAATCTTAGACGCTTTATTTTTTGATACTTGTCTGGAAATCTCAGATCCTATAGAACCTCCAGCACCTGTAATTAATACAACTTTTTGAGCTATATTTCTATCAATCAAATCTTTGTTTGCTTCAACTTCTAATCTACCAAGTAGATTTGAAACATCAACTTCTTTTAACTCCGAAACCAAGACCTTTCCCTCAGCCAGTTCGGCAAGACCAGGAAGAATCCTAACTTTAACTGAATATTTTTCTATTTCTTTAAGCAGATTTCTTAATGTTGATTTAGAAGCAGATGGCATGGCTATAAGAACCTCATCTACTTTTCCTCTCGTAGCAAGTCGCTCCAACTTTTTTGGGTGCAAGACTTTTATACTACCTAAGTAAGTTCCATGTAGAGAAGGATTACTATCAATAAACGCTATGGGCTGCATTTCCTTACTTACTCTTAGGGCACTAGCAAGCTGGATACCTGCAGAACCTGCACCATAAATGAGAACTCTTTTTTCTGAACTTCTGTCAGATAAATATAAGCTAGCTATTAATCTTGAGGTAATGATTAGAAGTGAAAAAGTGACGAGGCCAGCTATCCAACCTTCAAGAGTTACCAAAGTATTTGTCACCTGAGGATTGAATAGGTTTAGTAAATTAGAATATATAACTTCAATAAATAAATTTACCAATAAAACTATCAAAATAGCCTTAGCAATAATTAAAATAAATGAGAAGTCTATGTATCTCACGATTGATCTATAAACTCCCAGATACCAAAAAGAAATAAGGCAAAAAATCGGTAGCCAAAGCAATCTCAAAATCTGTTCAAAATTAATTAGATTCAAATCAACTTTACTGATAACAAGAGCAAAAAAAGTAGCCAAACAGATACATAAGAAGTCTGTTGAGAGGACAATAATTTTCTTATTTAATCTTGAAGTTGAGATTAATTTTTTCTTTAAGTTCATTTAAAATTTGGCATAGTATATAGGCTAATGAGTCACTCCATCCTTCTTTAGAACTTTCAATAGAGTTAACCAGATAATTTTTAAATCAAATAAAAAAGACACATTCCTAAGGTATTGGGCATCTATGCTAACTTTAGTCGCGAGAGAAATTTCATCTCTTCCACTGACTTGGGCAAGGCCTGTAATTCCCGGAATAAGAACATCAATGCCCTTTTCAGTTCTTAATTTTATAAGATCAGTTTGAGTATAAAGAGCCGGTCTTGGACCAACAAGAGACATATCACCAAGAATAACTGAATACAATTGGGGAAGTTCATCAATACTGTATTTCCTTAAAAATTTGCCAAGAGGAGTATAAAAGGAAGCTGGATTTTCTAAGAGATGGGTAGCTACTTCAGGAGTATCTAAAACCATTGTACGAAACTTGGGCATATAAAAAGCTTTATTATACTGTCCTATTCTTTTTGACCAGTATAAAGAAGGGCCTTTTGAAGTAGTAACGATCAAAAAGGAGAGCAAAGAAAAAGGAATAAGCAATAAAACAAGAAGCAAAATTGCTATTATTAAATCAAAAAAGCGTTTCATCTATATCTCTAAATTCTTGTTTTGCATTAAAACCTAATTTCTGAATCTTACTCGAAGAGTAAATTTCATCTTCAAGCAATTTTGTCACCTGCTGTTTGAGCCTTCCAGGAAATCTCTGTAAGAACCTTAAGAGAGGTAAAGGAACTCTCAGCTTTGGAGGCTTTTTCTTGAGCATTTCATAAAAAATATCAAATATTTCAGTTGTAGAGTAATCCTTACCATCAGTGACATTATAAATTTCTCCATTAACTCCTCTGGCCTCAACCATTAACATGGCCCTTGCAAGGTCATCTACGTGGATCATAGATCGTCTATTATCTATTTGGGGCAAAGGCGGAAACCAGCCTTTTTGAATTGATGTTTTCATTTGTAGTAAATTTCCTTTGAGGTTTGGTCCATACACTAGAGAAGGTCTAATGATACAAATCTTCATATTAGTCTTTTTTGATATCTCAATTAGATTAAGCTCTGCTTGACGTTTTGTTGCTGCATAGACGTTTCGAGCGATATCCTCATAACTAAGGTCTGAACAAAATAAACTAGCCTTAACACTACTTACAAAAATAAATTTCTTTACACCTAACTCAGATGCCTGAAGCGCCAATTCTCTTGTAGCATCAACATTTAACTTGGTATATTTCTCTTTTATGTTCTTGGTATGCGATAAATCATGCGCGTATCCTGCCAAATGAAAAATAGTTTCGTTATCTGCTATTAAATCATTATCTAGGTTATTTTTTTCTAAATCGCATACAAAATGATTTTTCAAATTTATATTTTGAGATCTTGAAATTTTGGTAACTTCTCTACCTTTTTTTTCCAAAAGAATACATAATCTTTGTCCAATTACGCCCGTAGAGCCTGTTACTAAAGTTTTCATATAATCTTTATTTTACGAGAATCAGTGCTATTAATTTGACCTAAGTTTACTTTTCTAAAAAGCCCTCTGTGTATATTTTTTATAAAGCTTGTAATGGGATTCAATAACTTTTTTTTCATCAAAGAGCTCTTCTGCCATTTTTCTTCCGGCCTTTCCCATTTCTAACATTCGTTTAGGATCTGATAGTAATAACTCAATTGCATCTGCTAAAGCTTTTGAATCAGCGGGTTCAACTAATATTCCTGTTCTATTATCAACTATAGCGTCTCTACATCCTGGATGGTTCGTAGTTATGATCGGGATACCGCATGATGCAGCTTCTAATAAAACTTTCGGTATTCCTTCGGGATAATATGAGGGCAACACAAAAATAGAAGCTAAAGGTAATAATGAGTTTAGATCTTTCCGGTTTCCCAGATAATCAACACCACTGCTTAGGCATAGAGCTTTTATCTCATCTTCAGTGATAGCAGATGGACTTGAGGAGTCAACAGGCCCAGCCAACATGAAATTTACGTTATTCTGATGATATTGGAGTGCTCGCGCGGCGGCACAAAACTCGTAAACTCCCTTGTCCTTTAATAATCTGCTTGCCATCAGTATATTTTGGGTTTTTCCTTCATTTTCTACAGGTCGAAAAAATTCCAAATTTACTCCCGAACCAGGAATAATAAAAATTGAAGAGCTTTGACTAACTCTCTGCTTTAGCAGAATATCTTTGTCGTTATGATTTTGACATATCACTGCAGATTTGTTGGAGTTGAAAATGAATCTATAGAGATAAATAACAAACAAGAAGCGTACCTTCTGCCATGTGGTTCTATAATTCACTACTGGCCCTAAACCTGAAATAGCTCCAAGAAAGGGGGTTTTAGTGATTCTTGAAATAATACCTAAAAGGATAATAGGTTTTATAGTCACCGCATGGATTAAATCAGGTTTATTTTTGGAAATCAAAAAAAATGATTTCAAGAGTTCCCATAAAAATAAAAAATAATTTCTTGTTGACCTAGATAATGGACTCTGGAGCATATCAAACTTAAAAGACTCAAAAGAAATATCACTCTGCGTTTTATCAGTAAAAACGGTTATCTGCATATCATATTTTTGAGCATTCTGCGCAATAGGAAGTCTATGGGATATGAAAAACCAGTCCACATTTACAAACATAAATACCCTCTTTAAGTTTGTATTTTCTTTTGGCATTTTAATTATTGATCAGATATATTGTTGCCATATCATCTTCGTTACCTCAAATTTAACTTTTTCTATAGGTAAAGTTGCATCAATAGGATGATAAATTTCAGATAAAAAAACGGCATCTTGGTTTATTGCAAATCGTTCACGTAGTTCTTGTTCGGTTTCTTTTCCAAACTTATCTCTTAAGTTATTTCTTTCAATAGAAATTTCAAGAGGTACAGTTAGCTGATATATGGCATGAGCAGGCTGAATCGAGTTATAAAGCTTATTCTCCAGCCTATAAAAAAAATTATAAATCTGACCTTTATCAGCAGTAAAAGGAATCCTGGGTGAATCCATTTTTCCTTCTAAAATCCCCGGATATCGATCACAAATAACAATATAACCTTTGGAAGCATGTTTATGAGCTCTTTTAGCCTCTTGCTTCCTATCGTAAGCAAGAAGAATAGATCTCAAAATAAATATTACCGAAATTTTCCTATCTCTTTCTTGCCTTACTTCTCTATCTTTTTTATTCAACCGCCTCAAGGCACTATAAGCCCTTATCACAGGGTTGATAAAGAAGGTTAAGATAGTCGACGAAGGTCTACCTAGGTGAAAATTCTTCAATGAAAAGTGCATCGAGAATAAGTTATTCAAGCTCTGAACCAAAGAAGATTTTCCCGAGCCGTCTAAACCACATATAGCTATTACAAATCCGGGTTGAAACATTTTCTTATTTTTTATGAAAACCTTATTTAAAAGTCTAAAAAAAATACTTGAGAAGGTGTAAATGAGATTTGGCAAATATGTCTTTCTTTTGTAACCTCTCAGTTTCCTTTTTAACGCCAAAGAAAATAGAAATTTGTCTACTGCATTTGAACCTAGGTAAATATCTCTCATGTCATTTAACAATTCTTTAGAAAGTCCAAGTTCCGCAACCTCGCTTAACTCTTGATCACTTTCCAATGCAATCCATTCCTCAGAGTATTTTGAATATTCTCTAAAATATTGAATAAAACCTAAGAAAGAGCCAATTTTAATAAAGTACCTTATTAAAAATATATTTAATTTAGCTTTCTCATTTATTGTAGGAATAACAGTACTATTTTCTATATTCCTTATTAAATAGTTATCTATAGGTAGCACATAATTTTTTGAAATATGCTCTCCAGTTACTATCTTAAAATATACATGTACATGAGCAAATTTAAGAGTTTGAAGGTCTAGGCCATAATAATGTTCCAAATATTTATGATTTGCTTGATATGAAATAACTTTTCTAAAACCGGCATTCTTGGCAATATTTTCGAAAGATTCTTTTTCTTCTAATGGAACAAAAAGGTCCAAATCGCCTTCTCCATTTAGGTGCTTAGATAGATCACCATAACCCTTCCAATTACAAACAAGAACTTCATTAGATGTAAGATCTTGAAATAAGACTTCAAATATTTTCAACATTTTCAATAAATTTTAAATCTGCACATGATGAGGGGTAAATTTGGATTAAATCTAGTTCAATTTTATGATTTCTTTCAATAAATTCATCGATAGAGAAGAACGCAAGCCTCTTATGCCCCCTATTTTTCAATCTTAATTTTATTTCCTCTCTACTAGTAGATTGCAAGAATAATACTTGAATGCAACGCAATTCTTCTTCGATAAACTTTACTACTTCTCGAGTCTCAGTCTGATAAAAGAGAAAAGGAAGATGAGACAAGCCTTCATCTACAATAGTTGTTTTGAACTCAGTTAAGTTACTTTTTTTTATTCTCTTAAAAACGCCAAACTTTGAAATTGCATTACGGAAAATATTTAATTGAAATAAAAAAGACACTTTTTCTTCTAATGCCCAACCCAAAAGCCTTTTGCATTTTATAAACCCCAGGTATTTCAAACCAACTAAAAAGTCAAAATTTTTATAAATAAAATTTTGTTTGTAGACTATTTCGCGGAGTCCAATGTTAGCTTTTTCAGAAAGATAGCTTGTTTTTCCACTGCATGGTTGGCCAGTTATCTCAAGAATTTTCACATTAGTAATTATTTTTATAGGGCATTATTCAAAATATTTCTATAAATCATTAAGTATTTATCGAGCATTTTTTGAACACTAAAGTTTAAAACTGCATGATCTTTAGAAATATTCCTATTTATTTTTATATCTTGCAAGTTATCCCTAACATAATAGAGAGCTTCCTTTACTTCATTAATTTCTTTTGACTCAATATAAATGCATCTTTCTGAAGGTGGGAAGATTTCTTTATGTGGAGGAATTGCAGAAAGAATCATAAAACAGCCTGCATACATTGATTCTAAGATAGCTATAGGAAGGCCCTCGCCTTTTGATAAAGAAATACATACATCAGCTTCTAACATATGTTCAATAGCTACATCTCTTGGAACCAATCCTTTAAAAGTTACCTTGAGAGAGCAATTAATTGAATCTGCATAATCAATTAGGTTTTGTTTATTGGCTCCTTCACCTAAAAAGACAAGTTCACCTTCTAAATCCAAACCATTTAATGCTTGCAACAAAGCTATCTGATTCTTCATTTGATTGAAAGCCCCAACATAAAGTAATTTTATCTTTGCTTCATCCTGAAAATTTTTCTCATGAGCTTCGAACATTTCAATCTTATCAATCCGCTTATTATCAAAACCATTCACAACAGGAATCATTTTTTTTCCAATCAAATGCTTTAAGTAACCAGGGATACTTTGAAAGCTTGATTCGCCGCAAGTACATACATTTCTACACAAGATCATCACAAATATATTTAAAAGTCGATTTCTCTTCTTCAAAACATACCAACTGTTATGAAGAGTAAAGACAGTTTTATTAATCAAATGAAGGTTGGAAGGTAAAATTGCCAAGAAAAAAATGATTCCAGTTAGTCCGCTATGAATATGTATAACATCAAAACTTTTCTCTTTAATTTGTCTTTTTAATTCGAAATATAACTTTAAAAGAGAACCATTTGCATGTGATGAGTATATTTTTTTATCTGAAATTATAGAGTTTGGCAATAAAGAACAATAGGTTTGATCAATCTCATTCTTAAGACCCAAAGAGAATTGGTTATAAGGGGCGCTTGTAGCATTTAATGTATTGGCAAGTCTAAGTAATTTCATCTGCTAAAGATATTTCTATAATTAAGTTCCTATCTGAACAACTCTCATTTTGCTCTAAGCAACTTTTCTGAAAACATGTATTGTCGTTAAGGAGAGGAATTTGCAGAGGAAGTTATTTTTTAAAGTTCGGAACATAAATCTATCTAAGGAACATTCGAAACTTGACTCAAATAAACCTATTCCGAACGAAATATAGACTCTCTTCTCCAAATTAAATTCCTTGTCTAAAATTATCCTGTCAACCGTCTTTTCTTTTATGGCTTTAAACTTGATGCCCCTACTTTTTGTTTTGTTCTTTATCAGGCTGTGTAATGCGGAGAGTAAATGTCTTAATCTTCTTAATATAGAATTCCCATTTGCGGTTGTGATGATGAGGACTCCATCTTCATCAACAAGGTTTGTCAACTCTTCAATAAATCTATCTTCATTTTCTAGGTACCCTGTAACTCCTATTGACAAAACCAAACCTCCCCTAAGGTTTACTTCCTTTATGCTTCCCGTATTAAAATTAATATCTGTATACTCAGAGTTTTGAAGATTCTGTTTTGCTTTTTTGATCATTTCGTCAGAGATGTCCATACCTACCATAGGAGACTTTATTCCCTTCTCTCTGAGCCTCAATAAAAAATTTCCAGTACCACACCCAATATCTAAGATTGCGCGATTATCAGATAAATTTATCTCGTTAATTATGATATCTTCAATTACAGCAGCACGAACTCTTTTCTCTTGATGCAACAACCTTTTTGAATTAATTCCTCTATAAATTTCATCATAATTTTTTGATCTATTATTAAATAATTTTGCAACTTCATTCATATCTCATCCAAATATTTCAACTCTCAATCTTCTGACAAAAAGAGGGCATTATCCCATTCTTCCATGATATTAGTTATTGAAAACTTTTCTCTCACTTGAACAGCCTGATGGCCTGCAGATATCCTAAACTGACTATCACTCATCATCTTATCTAAAGCTTCAATTAAGCCAATTTCTTTTTCAGAAGTGCTTACTAATATTCCATTTACGCCTTGCTCAATAATATCTCTTGGTCCCGTATCACAATCAAAACTCACAACAGGAAGACCATAGGACATTGCTTCAAGCAGGACATTGGGGAAACCTTCAACAAACGAGCTTAATACGAATAAATTTGATTCTTTATACCAATCTGAAATATTGCTTACTTTTCCTGGTAAAAATACTCTCTCTTCTAAATTAAGTTTTCTAATCAAATGTTCTAAGTTATCTTTTTCTTCTCCGTCTCCTAAAATTACCAAATTCCAGGCTTTATGGTGATCCTTAATATTGTTAAAAGCTCTTATCAATAAATCGAATTGCTTAAATTTATGCAGGCGTCCAGATGCAAGTAATATTTTTTTTCCAGAAGAAATAAAATTATCTGGTTTTGTAGACCTATCATCTCCAGATGGCAATGGATAGATAACAGGATTTGGAATTACAGCAATATTTGCATAAGAAAATTTATCAATCAGCCAAAGTTTGCTCTTTTGTGTTTGAACTATAATTTTATCTACACCTTTAAAAAGAAACTTATAGAACCATAAAAATTTATTGTTTAAGGATGCGAAAGGAGGCCATGTCCGTTCACATATAACTAAAGGATATCTTAACCCTAAAGTCGATAGACGAGATGCTAAGTTGATTCTGGCCAGAAAGGAAATAACTACATCAGGATCTTGGCTGCGTATAGATTTTCTTAGACTGATGAGCTTCCAAAACCAATTCACAATTTTATTCTTTGGAAAGTAAGGATTGTTTGAAAGGTATTCAACACGGATATTTTTATCTAAAGAATAATGATTCTCTTTTTTTCCTGTAAATGTGCATATTAATCTTATTTCATATCCTTTTTGAGACCATCCATTCGCCAGAATAGAGACGACTCTTTGCGCACCTCCCATATTCATAGCACTCACAACAATAACAATATTTTTAATCATTTCTTCGGACTAAAGCGTATTTGATAAAGCATAAAGTGATGTTAAAAAGAAAAAAGGTATATATCCAAAAGTAAAGACTTGAATAGTCTCTTTTCCTCCTCTCTCAATTAGAAACAGTAAATAAAAAATAATTGCATTACCTACATATCTTATAAAAGATAAATCAATTAAAAGTCCAAATAAGTAAATAAGGATCAAGCCAATTGATAAAAAACCGAAAATATTTCTTATGGATTTCTTATTTGTAAAAATTAATAGTAAAGCTAAGCAAAAAATTACAGTATTAAAAAAAGCGCTTGAACTTACTTTCGTTACATTGAATCCAAAAAGATACGAACCTAGTGCAATTAACAATGTAAATGAAGACAAAATGAACAGGGGAATGATAAAAGGTGACCGTATTCTTATTTTTTGAAGGGAATAAAATAGAAAAAACATTGCTATTATTGGCAGCATGGATAAATGAATCAAGCCGGAAAGAACAAAGAGAGAAATGCGGACAATTCCTCTACTGTGAAGAATGGCGATTGTAAGTATAGTAAAAGCAATTCCTGATCTAATTCCAGAAGCAAATAAATTCGCCACCATTGGTGTTAAAAAAACCAAAATAAACACAGGTAGTATGTAAACTAAATACTTACCAGACTTTATTTTATTTAGGTATATCGAGAAGATTGTTGTAGACATTATGAAAGCTAGAGCACTTAAAACAGTTAATATTTCTAAATTGAAAAAATCGGATAAAAATACAACTGTTAGGCGAAATACTCCATCTCCCCTGATACTATATTCATTAAAAGTAGTATAGATATCTATGTTATCAAAGAAATCTACATAAGCATTAATGTCTCCACTGCCCAAGAGATAAAGTCTTTGTAAAGAATAAATTACAAAGACTCCATACAGGGCTGCAAAAATAAATCCAACAAGCTTTAAAACACTTTGAGTCTTTATTGTAAAAATATTCACCTTTCTATGATAATGATTTATTTCTGTTCAAAGGTTTTCCTTCCTTAAAATCTTGTAAACATCTCAATAGATGGACACCTACATCAAACTCCTCATCAAGATTTTGTAAACCACAAAAACTCAAAGTATTATCAGAAACTTTCAGATTTTTACTAAGCAAAAAAGTATCAAGCGTCTCTTTGTTGTTTATAAGAAAGCTTGCTCTTAAATTTATAAGATAATCATAAAATCCATTTTCAAATTTATCTACAACTCCTGTCTTTACGCCCAGATTTAGAGCTTGCAGTATTGAAGATGAAGAAAATGTTAAGAAGCCATTACTGCTGGCTACAGCAGAATTAAAATCAAAATTATCAAAAACTCTAAAATTTTTAGATACCAGGCCTCCAGCTCGAGTTGCGTCGCCTATAAGAATTACATTAGAGGGTTGTAAAGCTGCTTGATAAGCATAATCCGTAATCTTTCCATTATCTTGAGGATGGGTTTTAAGCACTAAAATGTGATCCTTTAAGCTAGAAAATTCTTCCATTAAGAATAGTTCTGTCATAAAGCGTTGACTTTGCTCTTTAGAAGGATCGGAAGCATAAAAAATTATTGCTTTATTCTTTTCAATACTTAGTAAACGATGTAAGTAGTTCTTAGATGCCTTAAAATTCTTCAGCCTGTAATTAATCAAGGAGTTAGTGCCTTTATAACTAATATCTTCTGAATTTTGTGAAGCCAATCTCAAAGGTTCAGTATTTTCTGACTCTGAAGTGCAGATAGCAGAATTGCAAAAGTATATTTCTTCAAAAACATCGCCTAAAACAAAAACTCCTTTACGTTTCGACTCTATTGCAAAGTAATTATCTACAACAGTTGTTTGCAACCTACTAACATGTGCATCTATTTGATTTGAAAAAACTGTATTAACTGCATCTATACTTTTACTTAAATCACTATGGTTTTTGAAAATTAGAATCACGTCAGCTAGGTAGCTCTCAGCAGTAAATGCAAGATTTTTGATGCAAAATATTCCCTTCAACCAGCCGAATTTCCTTTGAATTGGAAAGCGTGTATAACCTAGGGGAGTTTCAGGCAAGGCTCCTAGGCTATAAAGAATTATATTGAATTCTTCACTAAAATTAGAGATGTAGGTAGAAAAAAAATCCTGCGGCCTTCTCTTAGGCATTGTTATTAATACTGTAGGAGCAGAATCAGCTATGTGCTTGTGGAAGAAATGTCCAGGTAGCTTGCTTGTAGTAAAAATCATTTTTGTTAGTGCAGCAATTCTCATGATTAAAGAATTTGATGTTATGCAAACAGTTAGGAGACTATGAGACTTCCATTGTATATTGAAAGGCTTGAAATCAAGGAAGATAAAAGCCATCTTCATTATAGCGATAGTTTGTCTGTCAGAAACGATTTCTATATTTTCT
>MDTE01101864.1_pt1 | contig 11731 bp, 9 predicted proteins | sample 811231 | NCBI WGS metagenome assembly MDTE01 (sample SAMN05326651, study PRJNA326480) | marine metagenome | isolation source: seawater | place: Indian Ocean: Red Sea | collected 2010
CCAACTGCGGTGAGGCCGTGTGAACCGGGTCAGATCTTAACCGAAGCAGCCCTAAGCATTTTGGCTCTCAGGTGCACGCGGAGATAGCCTTTCGCGCCTCTCTGTCTGGCCCGTCCTTGTTTGTTCTCAGCCACCGCCAGATTTCTCCGTTCCCGTAGCAGGATGCACCGGGCCGCATGGACCAGCAGTCGACTCACTACACGGTTTTGGCACGTCGATTCCGGCCCCAGACCTTCGAGGAGGTGATCGGCCAGGAACATGTGGCCGGCGGATTGCGGAATGCGATCGACACCGGTCGGGTTGCTCACGCCTATCTCTTCACCGGTGCGAGGGGCGTCGGCAAGACGTCGATGGCCAGGATTCTTGCCAAGACGCTCAACTGTCCCAGTTCCGACGTCGGCCAGCCCTGTCACCAGTGCGAGGTCTGCACCAGCATTGCCGCCGGCCAGGATGTCGACGTGCTGGAAATCGACGGCGCCTCGAACCGCCGTATCGACGACATTCGGGATCTCCGTCGTAACGTCGGGATCAAGTCGATGCGGTCGCAGTACAAGATCTACATCATCGACGAGGTGCACCAGTTGACCTCCGAAGCCTTCAACGCATTGTTGAAGACGCTCGAAGAGCCCCCCGAGAACGTCAAGTTCATCTTCTGCACCACCGAACCGACCGCTTTGCCCGACACGATCGTGTCGAGATGTCAGCGGTTTGACTTCGGCCTGATCGGAAACGATCAGATTGCCGCTCGTCTCTCTTCGATCGCCGTGACCGAGGGAGTGGAGGTCAGTGACCAGGCGGTCGAACTGGTGGCCCGCAGAGCCGGTGGGTCGATGCGGGACAGCCAGTCGCTGTTCGACCAGTTGCTGGCCTTCGGTAAGGAGCGAATCGACGTCGAGGATGTTCACCGTCTGCTGGGTACCGCTCCTGATGAGTTGTTGCTGGCGATCATCGAGCCCCTGGTGGGTGGGCAGCCAGATCGTGCGATTGGAGCCTTTGAGACCGCCCTGGCCACGGGAGCCCAACAGGAGGAACTGCTGGGCCAGTTGATCGAGTGTTGTCGGGACCTGATGGTCCAGGCCGCCGGAGCCGAGGATGTCCCCGTCCGCAGTGTCGGGTTGGCCGCCGCCAAGCGGTTGTCGGAACTGGCCGGTGACTGGGGGATCGAGACGGCGATTGCGGCCATGCAGGTGCTGGCGGAAACTGTCAGCCGGACCCGTTGGACGCGGCAGTCCCGGGCCCTGGCCGACCTGGCCCTGGTCAGAATCGCCACGCTGGAACAACTCGACGGTGTCGTCGGCTTGCTGCAGCAACTTGCCGACGGGACAGTTGCTGCCCCTGTTGCCGATCCGAAACCGGCTGCTCAAAAAAAAAGAGCCGATGAGCCGCCTGTAGAGGCAGCGGTAACGTCTCGGCCGGCCGAGGTGGTCGATGTCCAAGACAGTGACCAGGACATGGAAGAGGGACAGCCTGTCGAGGATCCGATCTCCGCGTCGCCAGTGGAGTCGGAGACGGACACGGAAAAGGTGGTTGAACCGGCCGTCGCCGAAGATGTCTCGGTACCAACGACCCCGTTGGAAACGGGCCGGGAAGAACGGATCTGGGGCGAGGTCACCGGCCAGATCAGCGATCTGTTGCGGGAACACGTTGAGAGGGTGGATCGTGTAGCAATTTCCGGGCCAAATCGTCTGGATCTCGTCTTTCCTGCGGAATATGATTTCCACAAACGTTTCTGCGAGCGTCCGGAGGTGATGAAGCGGCTGGAGCAGTTGCTGCAAGATGTCACCGGTGGCGTCGTGCAGGTGAGGCTGATTCTGGAGGAGACGGAAACTGCAGAGGCCACTACGGAGGCACCTGCGACTGAGGAGAGCACCGTTGAGGCCGATCCAATGGTCGAGGAAGCGCAAAATGTCTTCGGCGCCACCGTCGAACGGGTGGTGCCAGTCAATCGGCCTGCTTCCAAGAGTTGATCTCACGGAAGCCGTGCCCGTAGCAGCGGTACCCGTCACGCAGTCGCGGGGACGTTGATCTGGTGGGATTTGTGGAGGGGCCCCCGGCGACGGTTCGGGGCCGAACAGGGGAGAGTGGTGAGATGTTCAAGGGACTGGGCGACCTGGCGTCGCTGATGAAGCAGGCCTCGCAGATGAAGGGCCTGGTTGGCGAGATGCAGGAGAAGCTGAGTCGGCTTCGGGTCACGGGGACGGCTGGTGGTGGGATGGTCCAGGTCGAGGTGTCCGGGGACCAGAAGGTGACCGCGTGCACGATTTCCGACAGTCTCGCGGCGACCGGTGACCGGGAGATGCTTGAGGATCTGGTCGTGGCAGCGACCAACCAGGCGATGGAGAAGGCCCGGGAAGCGGCAGCGGCCGAGATGAATCAGTTGGCCGGCGGGCTGGACATGCCGGGACTCAGCGATGCTCTTTCACAAATGAACGGTGGCAATCCACCGACGGTCTGACGACGAGAATCATGACGATGCCTCGCGAGAAGTTCCAATCAACCGATCATCCTTACGGCGAATCGGTCGGTCACCTGATCAACGAGTTCGCCAAGTTGCCCGGCATTGGTCGCAAAAGTGCCGAACGGCTGACCCATTACGTACTCGCCACCCCCGCCGATGAGGCGATGGGGTTGGCCGAGGCAATTCGCCAGGTCAAGGAGTCGATCCGGTTCTGCGGGGTGTGTTTCAACCTGACCGAGGCGGAACTGTGCGCCATCTGTCGCGATCCGCGGCGGAGTCGCCAGGTGGTGTGTGTTGTCGAACAGCCTCGCGATGTCGTGTCCCTGGAAGCCGCAGGGGTCTACGAGGGTGTCTACCACGTCCTGGGAGGTGCCTTGGCGCCGCTGTCGGGCATCGGTCCCGAGCAACTGAGGATCGAACCGTTGTTGCGACGAGTTCGCGAGGAGGGGATCACCGAGGTGGTGATGGCGACCAACCCGACGCTCGAGGGTGACGGCACCGCCCTGTACCTTTCCAATCTCCTGGACAATCTCAATGTCCAGGTCACTCGCCTGGCACGTGGGATCGCCAGCGGCAGTGTTCTCGAATTCGCCAACCGGGAAATGCTCGCTGACGCCATGCGGGGTCGACAGTCCTTCTGAATTGATTGCTCTCCACACTCCCGTCTCTTCCTGTACTCGACTCATCTCCTCACACATCTCTTCAACCCTTCATGCCACTGCAATTCTCACAGCAGGTCCGGATGGGCCAGCAGATGAGCCAGCAGATGAAGCTGGCTCCGCGGATGATCCAGTCAATGGAGATTCTGCAGATGCAGCGAGAGGAACTGGAGGCGAGGATTGAACAGGAGAAGGAGGAGAATGTCACCCTGGAGGATGTTGAGAGTGACGAGAGTTCTGGAGAGGAGACCGGGAGAGACGATTCGAACGCTGGTGACGAGATCGGTGCCGATATTGGTGATCATCGAGACAACGATGGTGATGACGTCGCTGCCGGAGCCGACGTCGAACAGCAGGAACTGGTCGTTGACGGCGAGGACGGAAATCGTGAGGGGTTCGAACGGCTGGACGAGATCGCTCCCGAGTGGCCGGACGACAACCTGTTCCAGGTCGGCCGACCGTCCTCGAACCGGATCGCCGAGGCGGGAGAGCGGCATCACGACGCGATGGCCAACATGGTTGCTCGTGCGCCGACATTGCACGAACACCTGCTCGAGCAGTGGGGATTGGTCGAGATCGACGAGGACCACAAGGCGTTCGGCGAATACCTGCTCAGCCACCTGGACCAAAACGGTCGGTTGTTGAGTCCTCTTGAGGAGATCGTCCAGATCTACGGTCGTCCCGTGTCAGAGGCTGGGGCACTGGAGGTGCTTGGTCGTATTCAGCAACTCGATCCCCGCGGAGTCGGGGCTCGTGACGTTCGCGAATGCCTGATGCTTCAACTGACCGAGACCACCCCTCTGCGCGACGTGGTGGCAACGCTGGTCAACGAACATCTCGACGAACTGGCCAAGAACCGTCTGCCGCGGATCCAGAAGAAGACCGGCTACACGATCGAGATGATCAAGGCGGCCAGCGAGGTGTTGATGCACCTCGACCCGTTTCCCGGTCGGAGGTTCGAGAACGAGGTGGTGCGTCCGGTCAAGGCGGACCTTGTCGTCAAGCTGGACGACAATGGGCAGTGGCGGGTCGAGTCCGAATACGAGAGCCAGCCACGTTTGCGGTTGAACCGTCATTACCAGGAGTTGCTGCGTCGGGGGTCAGGTATCGACAAGAAGACCCGCGACTACCTGAAGAAGAAAGAGGAGTCGGCGCGGTGGTTGATGGAGGCAATTGAGCAAAGGGGCGACACCGTCCGGCGAGTGGCCCAGGTGATCGTTGATCGTCAGTCGTCCTTCCTGGTCGATGGCCCGGAGGCGATCGTCCCGTTGAAGATGCAGCAGGTTGCCGACGTGGTCGGTGTCCACGTGACGACCGTGTCTCGGGCGGTCGATGGCAAATGGATTCAGACTCCGCGAGGCCTGTTTTCGTTGAAGTCGTTCTTTGGCGGCGGGACGACGACGTCCGAAGGTGAGGACGTGGCGTGGGAGATCATCCGGTTGAAGATGAAGGAGATCATCGACAACGAGGACAAGTCGCGACCCCTCTCCGACGATGCCCTGGTCGACGCCCTGGCCGCCCAGGGGTTCCAACTGGCTCGCCGCACGATCACCAAGTACCGTCAGCGACTGGACATCCCGTCATCGCGGCAGCGGAAAGAGTTCTAGCCGACTTCGTGTTCGAATCCCAAGGGGGGGAGCGGCACGACCCGCCCGTCGGGCATCAGCATGTCGAGGCCGCTGTCCTGGGTGATCTGGCCGATGTCGGTCAGCGGTGTCTCGAACGGCGGATCGGCGATCAGGCGTGCTGCGATGTCGGGTGTGACGGTTGCCAGGAGCTCGAAATCTTCCCCATCGGCAATGGCGTGGGCCAGTCGCGTGCGTCCGTCGCGTGTGCGTTCCGTGAGGTGGTTGAGGGGAACGTCGGTGGCGGACAATCGGGCTCCCACGCCGCTGGCCTGGAGCAGGTGATGCAGGTCGGTGGCCAGGCCATCGCTGATGTCAATCATGGCATGCAGTCCGCCCGATTCGAGCAGCGAGACGGCCTCGGCGATCCGTGGCGTGAAGTCCAGGTGATGTCCGTCGAGACTGCCACCAAGACGGCCGGTGACCAGTATTCGGTCGCCGGGCTGCGCCCCGCTTCTGAGCACCGGGCCACCGGACGGCGATTCGCCGATCACCGTCACGCTGATCACGAGCGGGCCGTCAGTGCTGGTGGTGTCGCCTCCGGCCAGTGCCACTCCGGTCTCCCTGGCCAAGGCCGCCAGGCCCGAGTGCAGCCGTTGGGCCGGCTCTCCGTGCCAGCTTGGAGGCAGAGCGACTGAGACGACCGCGGCGATTGGTCGTCCGGCCATTGCGGCGATGTCGCTGAGATTGACGGCCAGGGACTTGCGGCCGACCTGTTCGGGCGTCGCTTCCGGGCAAGTGAAATGCACCCCCTCGACCAGCATGTCAACGGCGATCAGCGTGGAGTCGGTGTCGGGCCAGGACACAGACGCCGCATCATCACCGATGCCCACTTCCAGTCGCGGGTGGGGACCGGCCTGTCGCCGAATCCAGTCGATCAGGGCGAACTCTCCACCGGGGCGTTCCGGTGACAGAGGGGCTGGGGAAGTTTGTGGGGTGGGCACGTCGAGGTTCCAGGGGATCCGGAGCTCGTCGATTCTATCGCCCCGATCGGCTCAGCGGGCGCTCGATGTGACCGGTAGGTGTCCGAAAAGGGTCTTGCCCTCTCTCAGCACCCAGAACTTCACCGGGCTGAACTCTCGGAGTTCACGATGGTCCAGCACCCAGTCGACGTTTTCCCGGTTGACCATTGCCCATTCGTGCAGCCCGACCAGGTCATCGCCCTGGCGAATGCCATTTGAATAGGCCGGGCCGTCCTTGCGGATGTTGGTGACCCGCAGGCCCCCGTCGTAGTGTTCGAGTACTTCGTTTCCGTGTCGCTTCTGCAATTCCCGGCTCTTGATCACCTGAAGACGCATTCCGAATGCCCGCCAGATCTTGTCCGAATCTCCCAGGACCAGCGTCAGGGTGGATCGTTTGCCGGCCCGGATGATCGTCAGGTTGATCGGGCTGCCGGCCTTACGATCCAGAAGAGAACGTTCGAAATCGGCGGCATCAATGACGGGCTGCTTGTCAGAATTCAGGATGATGTCACCGTTCTTCAGGCCGGAAGACGCGGCCGGGCTGTTTTCGGTCGTTCCGGTGACCAGCAATCGCCGCCGTTGGCCCTTCTTGTCGTCCCGGGTTTCGATGCCGTGCCATGTGCCGTTGAGCCGATCGACGGCGATCAACTTGGCGATCACCCGGCGTGCGTCGTCGATGGGGATCGCGAAGCCGATGCGTTGGGCTCCAGCTCGGATGGCCACGTTGATGCCCACCACATCGCCCTCGAGATTGATCAGTGGTCCGCCGCTGTTGCCGGGATTGATGCTGGCATCGGTCTGGATGAGGTTGTGGTAGGTCTGCTTTTCGTTGACCTCCACCTCGCGATGCAGGGCGCTGATGATGCCGCAGGTGACAGTGTCCTTGTAACCGTAGGCGTTGCCCACGGCGAAAACGGTCTCGGCCAGCATCAGGTCGCTGGAGGTGCCCAGCGGCATTTCCGGCAGGGGCCGCTTCACGTCGATCTTGATGATCGCCAGGTCCGCCTTACGGTCGAACGACACGACGCGGGCTTCGTGCAGGCTGCCGTCAGAGAGCGTGGCACGCAACCAGTCGACTCCAGCAACAACGTGGTGATTGGTGACGATGTAGCCACGGCGATCGACAACCACCCCGGTGCCCATTCCACTGACCTTCTGGCCAGGGCGATTTGAGTAGAGCACGTTTTCTGTGGAAACGGTCTTCTCGCTGCTGATGTTGACCACCGAGGGCGCGATACGGCGAACAGCTCGGACGGCCGAGGTTTCGCGGAGGGAACCCGCCTCGAGGCAGGGCGTCAACAGGCAGAACATGGCCAACGTGGCCAGGGCCGGGAAAGTCTTCGGAGGCATTTTCATCGGAGCAACTGCAGAGTTCGGGCGGCGGGGGTAGTCTCTGGGACGTAGCCAGCCATCCTTGGGCCTGCGGAAATTGTCGCTCCTTCAGTGCTCCGCCAATCGATAATCGGCACCTCGTCGGGGGGCGCTTGAAATCCCCGGGAGGATTACGCATAACGGCTACGCCCACGAGGCTTCCTCGGACCGGTCAACCGCCTGTAGCGACTGTCCGGTCGTTACAAACGGACAGGTGGTGCAACCGGACAACCCGCACCATCGGACCAGCCAGAATGCCCAGTCGAGCACAACTTGAGCAATTGCTCGCAGCCGATCCAACCGACGTCTTCCTCGCTTATGCCGTGGCGATGGCCTGCGCGTCGGAGGGCAGTCCGGATGAGGCAATTGATCTCCTGGCGGCTCTGGTCGAGGAACACGCGGATTACGTTCCGGCGTGGTTTCAACGAGGCCAGTTGCTGGCCGCCGAGGGACGAGTGCAGTCAGCTCGTGACGTGTTGACCGAAGGAATCGCTGTGGCGGGGCGGGTCGGGGATTCTCACGCCGAAGGGGAAATGATCGAGTTCATGGAGTCGCTCTGACGATGTCGAGCTGGCCGGAACCGGATCGAATGTTCGAGGAACCGCTACGGGTGTTGCGGGAGAACTCGGTGTCACTCGATGATGCCGGCAATTGGCCGTCCGAAAGCCTCGATGTTCTCGGTGAGGCCGGCGTGCTGGGTTGGGTGGTACCTCGGGAATACGGAGGCAGCGAGTACTCGGGGGCCCAACTGGTCGAGGGGTACCTGCAACTGTCCCGTGCCTGCCTGCCGACCACGTTTGTCCTGACGCAGAGAAATGCTGCGTGCCAGCGTTTTGCACTGTCGGAAAATGAGTCGCTGAAGGCCGACCTGTTGCCGCAACTGGTCGGCGCCGGCCGGTTTGCGACCGTTGGGATTTCGCATCTGACCACATCTCGGCAGCACCTTTCGAAACCGACACTGTCGGTGTCGATCGAGGGGACGCAGTTGGTGCTGGACGGGATGGTCCCCTGGGTTACGGGGGCCGGACAGGCCGACTGGGTTCTGACCGGTGGCACGTGTGCAGACGGAGCCCAGGTGCTGGTGGCATTGCCAATGGATGCCGAGGGAATCACCGTGATGCCGGCTCAGGATCTGCTGGCATTGGATTCGTCTCGTACCGCGTCGATTCGTCTTGAGAGCGTCTCCCTGGATTCGGCGATGCTGGTCGCCGGTCCGATCAATGAAGTGATGCAGACCGGCGGCCGAGGCGGGACCGGTTCGCTGGGGACATCGGCCCTGGCCCTGGGCGCGGCCTCTCAAAGCCTGGACCGGTTGGCCGGTGAGGCCGTGGACCGGCCCGAACTCGGTGAAATCCTCGATCCTCTGACGGTCGAACGCGATGACGTGGTGCGGGATCTGCTGGCTGCTGCAGGAGAAATGGCTGAGAGTCAACTCCCGGAATTGACTAACGAATCGTTGCGTCAACGGAGCAATTCGCTTGTGCTACGTGCCGCCCAGGCATACCTGGCCGCGAGTAAGGGCGCCGGTTTCACCGGCTCGCACGCGGCCTCCAGGGCTGTCCGCGAGTCGATGTTCTTCCTGGTCTGGAGCTGTCCCCAGGCGGTTATCGAGGCCAACCTGAGGGAATTTGCCGGGATGACCGACGGGCCGTCCTGCTAGGCGACGTCCAGTCCCTCGTTGAGACCCTGCAGATCGTCCGGCAGGAATCGTCCGTCGCGTCGGATCACCTCGCCGTCGAAGGCGATCTCGCCTCCGCCGTATTCGGGAGTCTGGATCAGGACCAGGTCCCAGTGGATGCGGCTCCGGTTCCCGTTGTCCGCCTCGTCGTAGGCCTGGCCTGGCGTCAGGTGAAATGAACCACCGATCTTCTCGTCGAAAAGTGTGTCGAGCATGGGGTGCTTGACACGGTTGTTGGTTCCCAGCGACCACTCGCCGATGTGGCGGGCTCCCTCGTCGGCATCGAGGATCTCGTTGAGTCGCTCGGTTTCTCCACCGCAGTCAGCCTCGACGATCTTTCCGTTCTCAAAGGTGAAGCCGATGCCATCAAAGACGGTGCCCTGGTAGAGCGACTGCGTGTTGTAGCGAATTGTGCCGTTGATGCTGTCGCGAATTGGCGCGGTGAAACATTCACCGTCGGGGATGTTCCGGCCGCCCGAGCAGGGAATCACGGGGATGTCCTTGATCGAGAAGGTCAAATCGGTGTCCGGCGCGGTGATGTGAACCTGGTCGGTGGACTCCATGAGAGCCTTCAGTGGCTTGAGATCCTCGGCCATTTGGGCGTAGTCGGCCGTGCAGACGTCGAAGAAGAAGTCCTCGAATCCGGCGGTACTCATGTGTGCCGATTGAGCCATCGAGGCCGTGGGATAGCGAAGCACGACCCAGCGGGTGTTGGTGACACGGACCTGGCTGTGAACCGGATGCCACCAGTGGGCCTGGTAGAGGTCCATCTGCTCACCTGGGACGTCGGCGAATCCGTTGCTGTTGGCGGCACCACGGATGCCGACGTAGCAGTCCATCTGTTCCATCTGGTGCCGTTCGAGTTCTCCACACAGTCCGAGACTCTCGGGAGTACCGGTGCGATAGAGGCTGCGGAGAATCGTGTTGTTTTTCCAGCTGACCACCGGGATGGCCTTCCGTTGGGCCGCTCCCTCGACCAGGGCACAGACCAGCGCCGGGTCGGGCAGGTCGAAGGCCTCGATCAGGATTGTTTCACCGGCCGTGAGGCGGCAACTGTGGTCGAGGAGAGTGCGGGCGAGTGTATCGATTCGGGGATCTTGCATGGCGAAGGCTGAGCCTGTCGGGAGCGATGCGTATTTCCACACCCCGATCGACACACCCGGTCTAGCCGAGCACAGCAATCGGGATCACGTCGAGCACGGCGGACATGATGGCGGCTATCGGGACAGTGATCAACCATCTGCCGGGGATGTCGCGGGTCACCGAGCGATCGACCCTGGCCAGCAATCGAAGGAGATCAGGAAGCAGGAACGCCAGCGTGTCTAGATCTCCTCGCTCATCGCTTCCATGATATTGACGCCATGATCCCGCACAGCACGATAGGCCGCGAGTGATGACGTAAACGCGAGATTCACGAACGGCTCTACTCGGCTTTGGCTCAGATCACTGATGTGCTTGTTGCGAAGTTCCTTGACACGCTGAGCGATCTCCGTTGCCAACGAAGCGGAGTTGGGAGCGAGTTCCGTTTTCCGCTCTTCGTAAGTGTTGAAAACAAGGTCCAGGTACTGGGCAATCGAATCGTGCAGCGAGCCCAGTTCCGCTCGTTGAACCTCGTCGAAATGGAATCCCTGCTTTCCTAATCTGAGCTGGAATTTCTGGATGCTGGCAAGGCAATCGCTAATGGACTCGTATTCGTCGGCCATTCGCAATTGTTCACGTCCCTCTTGAATCACCCGGTGTGGCACGTTGCCGGACAGGAGAGTTGTCATGAAGGTGACAAACTCGTCCTGAATGGTGTCGAGATCCTCTTCCAACTGAAACAGATTGTCCACACGTTTCGGATCTGGATCATCCTCGCCGATTGACGTCTTCAGCCAGTCCATCATTTCCCGGCAGCCATTTGCCATTCGCAGCACTTCTACGCGAGATTGTTCGATACCAACCACCGGTGTCTCGAGCATACGCACGTCGAGGTTCGTCAGACGACGCTTTGGCTTGCCCTCTCGTTCCGGCACGATTCGTGAAAGCACACGTGCAGCCACATGTGCAATCGGCAGGAACAGCAGCGTATTGGCGACGTTGAAGATCGAGTGCGTTGCCGCAATGGCTGCAGTGATCTCTGGAAAATTCTTGACGCCTTCTTCGTCGATGACCGACTGGGTCGGGTCGACATTGATTACCCAGGGAACAAATTTCACGTATTGAAAGAAGAAGACGCTAATCCAGCAGACGCCAATCACATTGAATAACGCGTGAAAGTACGCTGCGCGACGGGCATTGGTGTTCGCTCCGATGGATGCGAGCAACGCTGTAATCGTCGTGCCGATGTTCTCACCCAGAACCAGTGCGGCGGCAGTTGGATAATTAATGACGCCGGTGAGCGCCAGCGCGATCGTGATGCCCAGCGTGGCAGAGGAAGACTGGACCATGACGGTCAGGACGCATCCGGCCACCATGCACTGAATCATGCCGACAACCGTGTCGGCGGTAAAGCGACGAAACCATGCTTCAAAAGCGGGCAAATCCTTGATGTACGAACAGGCATTCTTCATCAACTCCAGTCCGAAGAACACCATCCCAATGCCCATGATGGCCATTGCGATATAACGCACACGATCGCCCTTGGAGAACAGGTAAACAAATGCTGCCAAGCCAAGGATCGGCAGTCCGTACTTGCCAACCTTGAGAACGAGAATCCATCCGGTGATTGTCGTCCCGATATTGGAACCCATGATCACACCGATCGCCTGCATCAACGTCATCAACCCACTGTTGACGAACCCAACCACCATGACCGTGGTGATCGAGCTGGACTGGACCAGGCAGGTTACAGTCAGGCCCACGATGGCAGCCAGGATGCGGTTGTTCGTGGCTATGCTAATCATGCGTCGCAGGCCAGCACCGGCCACAGCCTGCATCCCCTCGGACATGTATTTCATGCCGAGCAGGAAAATGCCCAAGCCACCAATCAGGCCGAA
>MDTE01050099.1_pt1 | contig 11730 bp, 12 predicted proteins | sample 811231 | NCBI WGS metagenome assembly MDTE01 (sample SAMN05326651, study PRJNA326480) | marine metagenome | isolation source: seawater | place: Indian Ocean: Red Sea | collected 2010
AGAAAAGATAAAGAAGGAAATTCTTATCTTAGTTATTTTTTTGAACCAGCTTAAATGAGGTGAAAATATGAGTGATGTTTATGTAATGGGTGTTGATATGATTAAGTTTGGAAGATTTCCAGATAGAAGTGTTCCTAATATTGGAGCTGAGGCTGCATTAATGGCTTTAGATGATGCTGGCCTTGGAATACAAGATATGCAAGCCCTTTACTGTGGTAATTTAGGGCAGGCCAATGCAATGGTTGGCCAAAGAATTCTCCAAGAGATAGGTCAAACAGGTATGCCTGTTGTAAATGTTGCAAACGCTTGTGCAACAGGAGCAACCGCTTTTAGAGAAGCGTGGATGTCAATTAAAGCAGGTATGTATGATGTTGTTTTAGCTGTTGGTGTTGAACAAATGGGTAAAGGACTTCTTGGCGGAGCAGGTGGTGGAGAAGGTATTCCTAAAGAAGGTTTACTGGGTTCAGGAACAATGCCTTGTGTTTTTGCAGAGGCTGGAATGGAGCATTCTAAGGAATATGGAACTACTTTTGAGCAATTTGCAAAAATTTCAGTAAAAAATCATCACCATTCGACAATGAATCCAAAAGCTATGTACCAAATTGAAACTCCTCTGGATGAAGTAATGAACGCTGAAATGATTTCTTATCCAAATACAAAGCTGATGTGCTCTGTAAATGTTGACGGATCTGCAGCAGCAGTTCTAGTCTCTGAGAAAAAAGCCAAGGAACTTGGAATGGCCAGAGCTGTCAAAGTAAGAGCTTCTGCGATGGCTAGCGATCCATATACCGACAGGGATCTAGTAATGCCGGATGTAAATGCATGTACCAGACTTGCAGCTAAGGATGCCTATGAGCAGGCAGGAATAGGCCCAGAAGATGTAAATCTTGTTGAACTTCATGATTGTTTTGCTACTGCAGAAATGTTGCATTATGAAAATCTTGGTTTATGTGAAGATGGAGAAGCTGGACGAATGATTGACGAAGGTCATGTTGAGTTAGGAGGGAAAGTTCCAGTTAATGTTTCTGGAGGTTTGCTTTCAAAAGGTCACCCGCTGGGAGCGACAGGAATCGCAAATATATATGAAGTCTGTACTCATTTAAGAGGTGAAGCTGGGGCAAGACAGGTTGAAGGTGCAAAAATAGGAATGACTCATGTCATAGGGCTTGGAACTGCTTGCGGTATTCACATTTTAGAAAAAACCTCTTAGCTTTAAATTGAAATTTGGCCTAACAGGCGACACACATAATAATCTGACCAATATTGCGTCTATTTGTAAAATCTTTAATGACTCAAATGTTGATTTCGTTGTTCATACAGGTGATATAACTTTACCAAAATCTCTTCTGGCATTTAGATCTCTAGAAGTTCCTCTCATTGGAGTGTTTGGAAACAATGATCAAGGAGACATCAATGATCTGAAAAGGATTTGTATAGAATATGGTTTTGACTTTTCTGAAAATTTCAAAGAGCTTGATTTAAATGGTAAGAAAGCTTTCATAGTTCATGATCCTAAAGATATCCAAGAAAAGTTTTATGGGAAAAACAACATAATTCTCCATGGCCATACACACAGATTAAGAAATGAGGTAATAAAACAAACTTTTATTTTTAATCCTGGAGAATGTGCTGGAATGATGAAAGGTAAAAATAGCGTAGGAATCATTGACTCCGACCATTTAAAAATGAATGTAATTAATTTTTAGTTTTTTTTCTGAAAATTAAATCTATCCCCAAAATTATTGAAAAAGACAAGAGAAATGGCCTAATAATTCTAGAAATATTAAAGCTTTCTATCTCAATTATATTAACAAAAAGTATAGAAGGAATTGGTGCAATGTCATCTTTTCCTGGCACAGAAAACCAAACAGAGATGAAAAAGCTTAATAAAAGAGAAAACAAAACTCTCTTTATATAGAAATTTTTAATAGTTTTTCTTACAAGAAATGAAATGAAAATAGAAAGGAATATATAAATAGTCCATATGATATAAATCATGAAAAATCTTCTAAAAATTTTTTTCTTGATGAGAAATCTTGAATAATCCAATCACATTCCCTTAAATTCTTACTTTTAATTATTTCTTTCAGTTTTTTTAAATTTTTATCTTTAAAAATTTTATTTGGAGGGATGTTTTTAGAGCTAGCCTCCTCTTCTCTCCAGATGAAAATTCTTTTGTCAAAATCTGATATATTTTTATTTTTTCTTAGAAATCTTTCTAACCTAGTATCTTTAAATTTTTTTCTTCCATAGCAAATTTCTTCCTGCATTCTTTCCTCATATTTATCTAATAGATTAAGTTTATTGATTTTTTGTTTTTGTATAGTCATTATCTTAAGAAGATATCTAACATCATCAGCAGCATATAAAATTTGATCTATGCTAAGCGGTCTCTTTCCCCAATCGGAATTAGTTTCAGTTTTTAATAATTTTTTCATAAAATATTTATGAACAATACTTTTATAGGAAATCTGTAAATTATTATTTATTGAAAAAAGACTTTCTGCTAATTGAGTGTCAAAAACGCTAGAAATATTTAAACCACATGAGTTTGAAAGAATTGATAAGTCTCCCCTAGCGGAATGAAAAACTTTCATAATATTGTCATCTTCAAGAATTTCTGAAATCAAATCTAAATCCTTTTTCAAAGAAAAAAAGTCTAATAAATATATTTTTGATCCTGTTGCTATTTGAATTAAGCTAAGTATTGGATAATATGTATTTTTCCAAATAAATTCTGTATCTATTGCGATTGAATTGTTCTTTTTTACATCAATCACACACTCCATCAAAAGCTCTCTTGAATCTATATAGGCTATCTGATATTTTTGGATAGAAGATGAGATGAAGTTGAATAACCTCATGAACTATATTTTTTTAGAATATTTTTGAAGTCTTTTCCTAATTCATCATGACTAATTGCTGTCTCAATGATTGATTTAAAATAACCTTGTTTACTTCCACAATCAAAACATTCACCTTTTAAAAGTGAGGCTTGGACTTCTGCTCCTGAGTCAATATATTTTTTAATAGCATCTGTAAGCTCAATCTCCTTGTCTTTTTTTGTGCTTTTATCAATAAATTCAAATATGTCTGATTTGAATATATATCTTCCTACAACAGCTAGATTTGATGGGGCGTTTTTTGAAGAAGGTTTTTCTTTTATATCTTTTAAATAAAGCACTTTATTCCTATCTTTCCTTAACTTTGCTATTCCATACTGACCTGCGTCCTTCTTAAGAATTTTTTCTAATAAAATAATATCTTTTCCTTGTTCAAGGAAAAGTCTTCTCATTAAAGACAAATTATCAGATTTCATATCACATTTATTTCTATTCATAACTCTATCCGGCAAAACGACTCCAAAAGGATCCTTACCTATGATGTTTTTTGCTTGAAGAATTGCATGACCTAAACCTTTTGCCTCAGATTGTCTTATGCTTATGATGTTGGTTTTGAGCCTAGAAATTGATTGAATTTCTTTAAGAAGTGATTTCTTTATTCTATTCTCTAAAGCTGTTTCTAATTCAAAACTAGTATCAAAATGATTTTCAATTGAGTTTTTACTAGAGTGTGTTATTAGGATTATTTCTGAAAATTTTGCTTCGATACATTCCTCTATTACATATTGAATTATTGGTTTATCAATTATGGGTAACATTTCTTTTGGAATTACTTTTGTAGCAGGTAACATTCTTGTTCCAAGACCAGCTACGGGAATTACAACTTTATTTAGTGACATTTAATCTACTTTCAAAATATTTTATAGTCCTAGCAAGTCCTTGATCTAAGTCAATTTTAGGACGCCAATCTATCTTATCATTTGCCAGGGTAATATCCGGCTTCCTTTTCCGAGGATCATCTATTGGTAAGTTTTTAAAAACAATTTCCGAAGAGGAACCAGTAATTCTTTTAATAGTTTTAGCTATATTAAAAATAGTAATTTCTTTTGGATTTCCCAGATTAACAGGACCAGAAAAGTTTTCATCTTTATCCATCATTAAGAGGAAGCCATCTATTAAATCGTCAACATAACAAAAAGATCGAGTCTGACTTCCTTCACCATACACTGTCATTGGTTCGTTTTTGAGACTTTGTACAATAAAATTTGATATTACTCGACCGTCATCTGGTTGCATTCTTGGCCCATAAGTATTGAAGATTCTAACAACTTTAATTTTCAATCCATATTGTCTTTTATAATCAAAGCACAACGTTTCAGAACACCTTTTTCCTTCGTCATAACATGCCCTTGGGCCAATGGGATTTACTTTTCCCCAATAATTTTCACTTTGAGGATGAATCTCAGGGTCTCCATATATTTCCGATGTGGAAGCCTGGAAAAAAGTCGCTTCATTTTTCTTGGCCAATTCTAATAAATTAATTGTTCCTAAAACACTTGTCTTGATAGTTGATACTGGATCATGCTGATAATGCACAGGCGAGGCCGGACATGCCAGGTTATAGATTTGATCACATTCGATATCTAAACTATCTTGGATATCGTGATCAATAATCTTGAAGTTTTTATATTTAGTCAGATGCTCGATGTTCTCAATTCGACCAGTGTGGAAGTTATCTATGCAATAAACCTCGTAATCAGGCTTAATAAGCCTTTCACATAAGTGTGACCCCAAAAATCCTGCGCCGCCTGTTACTAATATCTTCATTCAATTATTAATCATTTCATTTATGTCTTTTTCCATTTTTTCCAGATATTTTTCTGAAGTAAATTTTTCTCCAAATTGGATCATATGATGTTCGTTAACATAAAAAGGTTGTTCATAAAGTAATCCTTTTCTAATTTCCTTAGAAAGAATTTTTGAATCTCTTTCTTTAAGCAGAACTCCGAATCTTCCATTATCAAGTATATCTTTTGGTCCATGATTAATATCATATGAAATACAATAACAATTCGAGAAAAGTGCTTCAGCTAAGACATTCCCAAATCCTTCATATATAGAGGAAAGAACAAATACTTTAGCTTTTAAATAATAATCAAAAATATTTTCGGAAAAAGGAATAAACTTAATATCACTTTCTAAATTGAAATTTTTAACCAAACAAGATAATTTTTTTTTCAATGAACCATTACCTACAATGAGGAGTTGAAAATCTTCATTTGTAATTTTTTTTAATTCATATATTGATTTAATTAATAGTTCAAAATCTTTTTGAGCTTCAAGTCTTCCAACAGCAAGAATTATTTTTTCCCTTTGGTTGATTGGTATTTTAGGCTCCTTAAGAAAAGAATTATTTATTACAGGATTCCAAAAAACCTTAATTTTTTTAGAAACTTTTTTACTTATTTCTTTTTTTAATCCACTTGACGCAACATAAACTCTGTCACTTAAAAAATGGAAAACTTTATAGATAAGTTTTCTTATAGCGAATTTTAAATAACTTTCCCACTCTAGTTTCATCAAGGTAACTTGGACACCAACAATATGCTTGTATCGAAAGAAAAACTTTAATAAAAGACCATATATATTAGAAGGAGTTAAGGAAGAAAAAACTACATCAGATTTAGAAAGTTTTAATTTTTTAAAAGCTCTAAATACTTCAAGAAAATTTTTTACTTTTATGACGTCCTTTGCAAAACTAACGTCCATTGAAACTTCTCCGTGAATGACTAAAACCAGATCGAAAGTTTTATTGTATTCAAAAATTGATTTCACCCAAGTTTCCACACCACCATCATGAAAGCAAGGAATTAAAATTATTAAACGTTTCTTCACTAGTAAAAAAATTTTCTAAAAATTGACATAAAAAAACTTAGATAACCAACCGAGTACTTATAAAAAAAATTTAAATTACTACTTTCTAATAAGATTTTTGATCTTTCCTTCCATATAGTTGAAATATTTTTTCTATCACTTGATGAAAAATTTGTATCAAAAATTATCAAAGGATGCATAAAGTATTTGATCTTTAGATTTGGCAAAATATCTATCAAATGTTTGTAATCAGATGCAAACGATAAATTTTCATCAAACAAATAATCAGAAAATAAAGATGTATGATAAATCATACTTTGGTGATTCATCATTCTTCTAGATAAGAAAAGCCAAGATAATTTTTCTGTTTTAACTTTATTATCAATAACGTATTGGAATTTAAGGAGCTGTTGAGGAGAATCATTCAAAATTTTTTTTAAGTTTTCCAACGAATCTTTACTAAAAAAAATATCTCCAGCATTTAAAAAATGAAGGAAATGAGAATCCGATATTTTAATTCCTTTATTCATCGCTTGATATATTCCATTATCAGATTCAGAAATGAATTCATTAATAATGTCTTGATTTTTGCTTATCTCATCAATTGTTCCATCAATACTATTCCCATCAACAACAATAACTTCTACATTAGATAAGTCTTGCTCTCTAACACTATCGATTGTTTTTTTGAAGGCATGTTTGGAGTTCAATACAACACATATTATAGATAAAAGCTTTTTTTTATTATCAAGAAGCATGAAAAAATTTACTTAAATTCTGAAATTTTTTTTATAAGCGAATTTATACCACTTTCAAGAGAAATTTTAGGTTCCCAACCAAGTATTTTTCTTGCAATTGAAGAGTCAGCATATCTTCCTATGTCTCCTATGGGTTTTGATAAATCATAAGAAATTTTAGTTGATTTTGTTAGAGGGTTTTTAATTATGATTTCAGCCAATTCAGAAATCTTTGAACATTCTTCAGGTCCAATCATAATTGAACCGTTATACTCTTTTTTTATAGCTAATAAAATTGAATCAACTACGTCATTTACCTCCAAAAAGCCCCTTCCTTGTGATCCATCACCCCAGATTTCAAGCTCCTCGTTTTCAAGCGCTCTCTTTATCAAAGATGGTATAACCTGTGCTGTAGCAGGATCTGTGTCTGTTGGAAATCCATAAACGTTATGCAAGTCCAGATTTGTGTATATCAAATCACTTTCTTCAGAAAGATATTTATATTCAATATCTCCGATAAGTTTGCTCCATCCATATGCTGACTCTGGATCAGCTGGAAATTTATCATTCTCTTTTAAAACACTATCATCAATTGATCTTTGTAAATTTTGTGGATAAGAACATGCTGTTCCAATATAAATTAGATGGTTTGGATTTTTTTCTGCAATTATTTTTCCAATTGAGGAATTTATTGCTAAGTTCTCATTAAATATTGACCATTGATTTTGAAAAACATACCCTATGCCTGCAACAATGTCTGCTAAATGAATGATCGTATCATTTGAGCCTATATCTTCTGACCAAGCATTATTAAAGTCCTTAATATCTTCTTTAAAAAACTTAAAGTTCTTTTTAAGGGCTAAATCACTAATTCTACTTTCATCACTTCTTGAAAAATTATCTACACCTATCACAAAGAAATCTTCATCAACTAGTCTTTTTACTAGGTTGCTTCCTATCATTCCTGCAGCTCCGGTTACATATATTTTTTTTTGCTCTTCACTCATATGAATTTTGAAAGTAATTTATTAAATGTAAAAGAAAAAGCGAATACAAATCCTTTTTCATTTAAAAGAATCTTGAATATCTTCAAATTATTTTTAATGATCTGAATATTGTGTCTATTTGAGACGCCCCCTAAAGACATAATGCATGCAACTTTCCTGATAGATACGATTTTTATACTTGGAGCAGCAAAAAATTTTATAAAGAAAAAAATATCAGCAAGATTCTTGTATTTTAAATCAAATCGCATGTAGCCAACAGAGCTTTTTCTCATGAAAGTAGAAAAATGAGGATTGTGAAAGCCTAATCTTATCATTCTTAAGTTTCTTGCTCTTGAGACCCTTCTTACCTTTCCAGAAGACACGAAATTTGTATCGTACACCACAGCATCAATATTTGTTGAAAATAATTTTTCTAGCTCTTCGAATGAAAAATCATCTGCATAAATATCATCACTTCCAAGCCAGCCAATATATTCTTCTTCAACTTTATTGAGACCTTTATTTAAAGCATCAAAAATACCTTTATCTTTTTCTGTTATGAAATAATCATGTTCTCTAAGGGCTTTTTTTATATTAATTTGAAGAATTTCAGTTGAACCACCATCAATTATGTAAATTTTTGTTTTACTAGTTTTATCTATATCTAAAATTGATTTTATAGTTGTTAATATTCTGTCATCTTGATACGAAGGGATAATAATTCCAAATTGAAACTTACTCATGATTAAATTTTAATTTATGTTTTTGATTTCTCTTTTTAGAGAATAATAGAAATATTTTGGATTTATTAAAAAAATCACGAGAGTAAAAAGGATAAATTTTAAATATTTTTTCAAAAACTTATAGCTTAATCTTTTTGTCTGCATGTTAATGAGGATTTTCAAGTACATGCTATGTTTTTTTGATGATGATTCGAGAATTTTTTTTGCCTTATAGATTCTGTTTGGATAATTTCTCTGAATTTCTTTTGTAAGAGATACTTCTGAAATACAATAGTAATATTTTAATTTTCTTGAGGAGAATATTGGAATCTTGCTGCTCATTAGACCAATATAAAAATTATAGTCCTCGTATAAAGATAGACGTTCATCAAAATATATATTTGAATTATTTTTTAGAACAAACCCAGAAATAGAACCTATCCAATTGAGACTAATTTCTGATTTTGTAAGTTTTTTTGTATCAAATATCAGATTGTTTCTTCCAATCACTCCTTCTGTTTTCGAATATTTATGTCCCTCAGAACAAATAGCAAATTTTTCATGTTTAATATCTTTAATGATTGATGATAGCTCATTAAGGAAATTGTCCTCTAAGTAATCATCGCTATCCAAAAAAACTATGAATCTTCCTTCAGATTTTTTTATGCCTATATTTCTTGATTTTGAAGGGCCAGAATCATCATTTGAATTAATAATTTTAATATTTCTTAAGTCATAAGGCTCCATAAAAACTTCCAATTCCTTCTGTTTAATCTGATGACCATTTAAGACAATTATCCATTCAAATGATTTATTAGTTTGATTTAAAATACTTCTACAACATAGATCAAAAGTATCAGGGATAAAATTAATAGGTGTAATTATGCTATACAAAGGCATTATTATTTCTCCCTATTAAAAAAATCTTATACCTTTTAAAGGTATCCAATATGACGTATGTTAAAAAAAAGATAATGGTTGGATAAAGAAAAGAGTCAGAATAAGCAATAGCAAAAAAAACTAAAGGAATTATAAAATCTCCAATTATTAATCTCATTAACATGACAAAAAATAGAAGAGAAAGAAAAATAAAACCAAAAATCCCTGTTTGTAGGTAAATAAAGAAAGAGATTGATTTATCGGTAAGCTGTGAACCAAAGAAATTAAAATTAAAAAACTCTTGGCTCATATTTTGCAAAGTAACAAGCCTATCTAAAAAGCTCCTATCACTGAGTATCAAAGATAGGTCAAGATTAATAACTAAATTTTGAAGAGTTCCTAGCCTTCCTGGTAGAGTAAAAATTCCTGCATAGATTAAAAAGAAACTGAATAATCCAATAATTAAAAAAATTACTTTCTTTTTGAAATTCAGAGTATAAAAAAGACCAAGCAAGCCTAAAATTATGCCAGTAATTGAAAGAGTCATTATTGATAAAAAAAATAAGGTTCTAGATTTAATTAAATATTTTTCTCTAAATGCTAACACCATTGTAAATCCAGTGATGGAAAATACTTTTGCTGCAAAAGCTGGTTCAGGAAAAGAAAAATTAATGCTTCTAGAATAAAAACCTATTGATGACTCTGGCAATCTACCATACAAAAAATCAAATAATCCTGGGAGAAAAGGTAAAAGCAAAAAACCTATAAAGGAATGTAAAAGTATTGGATAAAAAGAAATTGATAGAAAAAAATCTATTTGATTTTTATTGAGCAAAAGAAGAAAAACAATAAAAAAAGTAATTGGGATAAGTTTTGAGAGATTATCGTCAAAACCAAAGATTATTCTAAAAGAAAGAAAACAAAAACTTATGCCAAAAACTAAAAGAAACATGAACAGATTTTTATTGCTTTTAATAGCGTTTAAAAATATTAAGACAAAAAAAACTAATATGTACCATGGCTGGGTATCAGTTGGAAATATCTGTAAGAAGCCAGGTATAAAAATTATTGTAGATAAAACAAATAAAGAAACTACTTTAATTCTGTTTAAACATGTCTCTTGAGAAAGCATGAGATTTAAAATTGATAGCTAACTTTCTTCTGGGCTTCTTTTGTAGTAAGTCCATACATAAAAGAGAGCAGAAAAAAATATCCCCAAACAAGAACCAATAGCAAAAAAGAGATTTCTATTTGGATAAACTTTAGATGGGTTGTAAGAAGCTGGTTCGATCACTTTAAATAAATATTCTTCTTTACTTTGAGCTATTGATATTGTTGTAATTTTATCTTTTACAACTTCTGAGAGAGATCTTTTTAAATCTTGCATCGAGGTCTCAGCTATTTGATTATTTAAGTAAATAACTTCCTTTTCTGACTCATTTATAACTTTAGTCCTTAATTGATCATTAGCAAATGAAATGAGCGAATCTAAAATAATCATAGAAAAGATTGGCGAAGGTGACTCGAAAGTTACTTCGGTCAGAGCGCCTTTAAAAGTGTAGTCTATTTTTGAAGAGATCCTTAAAGCACTTGATTTCAAGGTATTAAGATCATTAGTTATCATTTTTGAATCTGCTAGACTTTCAATATTGGAATTTAAAGATAAATCAGGAAAAACATAATCATCTGATAGGAGATTTACTGGCAGGTTATTTGTTTTAATGAAATCAATTAAGAATGGTGAGGATTGTATTTGTCTTAAGGAAATGGTTAATTCCTTATTACCTTCCGTAACTCCTGTAAACAATGAGCTAAGTCCTCCTATATCTTGAAAGTCCTGACCTTTAGAGTCAGTAATTACTATTATAGATTTATATTTTTCATCATAAAAAAAGGAGCTAAAGTAAGTCAAAATTCCAGAGATTATGGCAACTAAAATTATTCTCCTGTACTTGCTTATAACGAAAAAGATTAATTGTAAAACAGTTTCCTCAAAAGCTTTGTCTAGTATATTTTTTTCGCTCATTATCCTTTTATCTTGTTATCTTCAAAAATCATTTCATCGATTAAATCATCAATAGAGTAGCTAGGCTTCCAGCCTAACTCTTTAAAAGACTTGGTTGAATCACCAAGAAGACTATCAACCTCTGATGGCCTAAAATATTTTTTATTAACTTCAACAACTTTTTGGCCTATTTTTAGATGTGTATCTTTGATACTAATTTCCTTAATTTCTGCATATTCTTCTAATCCCTCTCCCTTAAACTCAAGCGTAATTCCAAGTTTCTCGGCTGTTCTCAGAACAAATTCTCTTACCGTATACTGCATTCCGGTGGCAATAATGTAATCATCAGGTTGATCTTTTTGTAACATCAGCCACATCATCTCAACATAATCTTTTGCATGACCCCAGTCCCTCTTTGAATCCAAATTTCCCAAAATAAGTTTTTCTTCTTCTCCTTTACAGATTTTTGATAATCCTCTAGTAATTTTTCTCGTTACAAAGGTCTCTCCTCTTCTTGGACTCTCATGATTAAAAAGGATCCCATTACATGCAAACAAATCATAAGATTCTCTATAATTGATTGTCATCCAGTGAGCAAAAACTTTAGAAACCGCATATGGACTTCGCGGATAAAACGGTGTTTGCTCAGTCTGAGGAATTTCAAGAACTTTTCCAAACATCTCG
>MDTE01096253.1_pt1 | contig 11729 bp, 11 predicted proteins | sample 811231 | NCBI WGS metagenome assembly MDTE01 (sample SAMN05326651, study PRJNA326480) | marine metagenome | isolation source: seawater | place: Indian Ocean: Red Sea | collected 2010
ACCGGCAAATAAAGATTTACCCACCCGCAAGCCCTAGCCGACGATTCTATTAGGTGGTTTTGCGCTTTGGATTGCTGTAAATCTGCCTCCTTCAGTAACGCTGACACCCATACCTGGTACCCCACAATCAGGCTGTTACCCGGTCATCCTGAAACTACAAATCATCCCACATATTGATTGATTTAGGAGTCACTCCCATGCTTCGCCCATCACTACGCATGATTTTCTTAGCCGTTCCCACGCTGCTCGTCAGCGGTTGGTTCGCCAGTACTAGCGTCAACGCACAAGAAGAACCAGCAGCAGAGCCAGCGGAAGTCGCCGCACCTGCACAGCCGGCGCCTCAAACCAGCGGCCGACCAGACCTGTTCTACAACTACTATGCACCTGGTGGTCCGGGTGGCGTACCAGCTGCCATGTACTTAGCACCGCGACCGGTACCACCGCTCGTCGGTCATACGTACTTTACTTATCAACCCTTACTGCCTCACGAATACATGTATCAGCACCAACGGCGTTACTATCGCTATTACGACTGTGGCACCGGGCTGACACGGACCCGTGTCCGTTACATGCGAACTCCCATCATTGATCACTTCTTTTCTCGTTGACATCAGCTGGAACCGAATCATGATGAACGGAACCAGCGGTTTGTCACTATTGTTTGCTGAATCACGTGAATCAGCGTGAACTGATTCACCTAGAAAGGATATAGACGCATGAGCAAGAAACTGCTCTTAATCGCTCTCTTGTTGACACTCACGTTCGCCGCAGCACCAGCCGAGTCAGAAGCTGGCGGGCGTCTGATGAACCGCTGGGGTCAACGCTATGCTGCCACCATGCCATGGCACAACAATTATGTGCACACGGCTTATGGGCAACCGGTGGCACTTGTGGTCCCCCCCACCGTCCAAACGCATCGTCAAATGGGTTGGGGAGTTTCCCAATCGGAAATGACCCCAATCTATCACCAGTACCAACGTGGTTACCCCGGTGCTGTTGGAAACGGCTCAACGCAATTCCGTAATACACCCCCATGGCCAAGCCATACTAACCAGTTTGGTGTCTATTACTTGCGAGCACCCTGGTAACAGCAACGATTACCAGCGTCATCCGATTTGGTAATGAAGCGGTTGCGCTGTATACGTTTCTGCAATCCTAGCCTGTTGGCGATACAAGATTTCCATTACGGATCGACGCGTTTCAACAATGCTTCGAACTGGGGCTTCATGCCGGAATCTTCCCAGCCGCTGGTAGCCTGCAGGTAGCGCAGGCGAGCCGCCGTCTGTTCGGACTGTCCGAGGCGATAGTAGGTTAAGGCAACGTGGTACTTAGCTCGATACCAGCGCGTTGTTTTAGGCCGACTATATTGGGCAACTCGCCGCCACTGCTGTAAGGCTTGCTGGCGGCGAGCGGGATCGTCAACCGCAGACAGCAGTTGCGCGTAGGTCTCTTGGATGCTGCCTGAGCGTGGCTGATCGGCAGCCAGTTTTTGGAACACTTGGAGTGCCGCTGCCTGCTGGCCCGCATCCGCCAGGGCTTGGCCACGCAGATGAACCAATCGCAACTGGTCATCCGCACTCAATTCTCCCTGCCGAGATTGCAATTGCGTCACCAGGGTAAGCTGCATTCGGGCCAGCTGGATTTTCGCATTCCCGGTCGCCTTGCGCGCCATGTTCGCTAAGGCAGCGATTGTTTCCAGGATTTGTAGCGGTTCGCCTCCGGCCAGTTGTTTTAAGGCAATCGCAGCGGCTTCCTTTTTGTCCTGGCCTGCCAATGCCAGCACCAGTAGTCCACGGGCTGAAAAAACCCAATCAGCTTCTGCGGTCGGTTGTCCCTGCAAGGCTGCCTGAATCATTGATTCCACGCGAGCCAGTCCAGTAGCCGACCCCTGTAATCGTAGGCGCGCAGCAATTAAGACTGCTTGGCGGGTAGCAGGACTCCACCGTCGCGGCAACTGGCCCTCGGTCCCCAAGACAACTGCCTCAAAGAATTGAATCGCTTCTCCACGTGCTTCTCCCAACTGGGCAGGATCGGCCGCTACGGTTTTCAGTCGCAAATCCCAGCATGTTTCCAACAAGTCCAAGACTGCAACGTACTGAGGAAATTCAATCGAAACACCCTGGTACACCTCGATCGCTTGTTCCAATTCTCCCTGCCGGCGCAGTTCATTGCCCAGCCACACCCGAGCCTGGCTGGCAGTCGACGAATCGGACCAGTGGGCAAGATGTTCTTCCAGTAATTGTCGATATCCTGAACGATCCCGGGTTTCATCTTTAAGGCGCAGGTAAGTGAACTGGATTGCCTGCAAATGAGCACTGCCAGACTGCGGGTGGGACTTAAATCGTCCAGCCAATTCTCGAAGTCGTTTTACATAGGCATCGAAGCGCTTTCGTTTTTGTTCAATTAATGCTGCCTTGTACCAAAGCTGGAAGGCCTCGCTGGTCGCTCCAGCCTTTTCTGCCATCACGGCTCCCTGCTCATACGCCGTCAATGCTTCTTCCATTTTCCCTTTCAGAAAAAGGTCATCCGCAGTGCGATGCAAGATTTCCAGGTTACTCGTATCGCTTCCGGCAATTCGCAGCAATCGGGTTTCTGCTCGTCGCCCCCAGTACGCCCCATGCTGGTTCTCTAAAAAGCGAACCATTCCAACTGCCTTTTCTTGCCACTGCTGGGCAACTGCCGTTTGGTTCTGCTCTCTCGCCTGTTGCCACTGCACCAGGCTTACTTCTAATCGAGCCAGGTCCAGTTCCGGGGACGTCATGTTACCGATGCGTGGGTTTTGTTGGAGTAATTTCATGGCTGCTGGTAAGCGGTTACCGACCAGTTCAATCCAGATCAGTTCAGCCCGCGCCTGCAACTGTAGTTTTGGATCACCGACAACCTGTTGCAGCGGCACAATCGTTTTCCTGGCTTGCTCCAAGTCTCCCAACCACCGGAAACAAATCGACTGATCTCGTCGAATCGGTCCTACGAGTGCATCTTCGGGAGCAAGTTGTGTGAGGGGCTTAGCAAGTTGATTAAGTGCTTTTTGCAAGGCCGCAATTTGGTCATCACTACCCTGTGGATAACAAAGTCCCTGGTTCCGAAAAGCGCGGGCAAGTTGAAATTGCACGTGAACCTGTAACGACATCAATCGACGCTGAGCAAAACTGTCATCTGCGCCAGTCTTGTCTGGGGCCGTAGGGATCATCTTGTTCAAGGTGGAATCGATTTTTTCCAACATCCTCACCGCCATCCGCAAAGTTTCCAGTGCAACCTTCCGTCTTTGCTGCGGCTGCAGCGAAATCGCAGCCTCTTGGCGCAATAGTTCACCACGGGCGAGCAAGGTCAGGGCATCTTGTACCTCGACCAAGGTTCGCTGGGGATAACGTGGATACCGCTGCAAATAATCGGAGGCAACCTTACGTGCCTGTTGCCATTGTGGTGGACGAGCATCAGCCGGTAATGAGAGTGCATGCTGGGCATGCGTACGAATCCATTCAATCGTCCACTCCGTCCGCTCTAACATCGACAGTCCCGAAGTCTCCAGGTGACGTTGACAATGTGACTGGGCTACTTGGAACAGGCCACGTTTGCGCAAACCCTCGAGAAGCTGACTGTCTTCCGTCTCAATAAGATAGTCAGCGGCGACCAGTCCGCTACTGCTGCCAAGCAGGCAAACGGCCAGGCCGAGAATCATTCGCCAACCACCTTTTGAATCCATACATTCCTCGAAAAACTAAATCGATTGCGAAGCAGCGAATTGGATGCGTTCAAAGCCGGCACTGCGAGAACGATCATAAACATCAATCACGTGTCCCAGTGGAACTTGCCTGTCCGGATGCAAAATCACGGGTGCATCGGTTTTGATTCTTTGGATAGTCATCAGTCTCTGTTGCAGCTGGTCAAGACTTGCCACCGGATTGTCATTAATCGACCAGCTGGGTTGCTGATTTAGCCAGCGGATACGAACTACCACGTCATCAAAGTCTGCTTCCGGCGGAGGCTCGACTGCTTCTGTCTCCTGGTTACCAGTCGCCGTTGACAGTTGACTAGGCAAAACATATTCAAGTTTTTGTAAACGCGCATTCCAGATAAAGAAAACTAGCAGCAGGAAGACCACGTCGATCATCGGCGTTAGCTTGATTTCCAGCTCTCGTCCACGGCGAGCATTGGAGTCTGGTAGACGCATGGTCACATCGCTCCTTTCTCACGAAAGACAGCAAATGTGACGTTCCAAATGCCAGCTCGGGCACAGGACAGCATGATGGGCTCAACAACCTCGTAAGGTACTTGTTGATCGCTACGAATGCGCACTTCTAAGTCTTGCCCGTCTTTCAAGACTGCCTGCTTGAGCTGAGTTTCCAGTTCGCTGGGAGTGAGCGCATGTCCGCGGACGAGCAGTTTTCGACTAGTTGTAACATTCACCACCAGGCTCGGCTTTTCTAGATCCAGTAGTTCCTGGCTATTACCCGCTGCTGGTAAATCCAATTGCATATGAACTTCCTGCCGAGCAAGATGGCTGGAAACCAGGAAGAAGATGATCAACAAGAACACCACGTCGATCATGGGTGTCATGTTAAAGACCAGCGAGCTTCGTTGATTATTATCTGGTATTCGCATCTGGAGAATTTCAATCTTTCTGAGCACGAACACGGGGTGGGGCTGGTGGCGACTTCTGGCTGTTACCGCGGCGCCTTTTCAGAGGGGCAAAAGCGTGGACCGACATGTAGGAAGCTTCCACGACTAGTTGATCCACTCGATTACGGAAGACTGCAAATGCACCCAGCGAGGGAATAGCAACGATGAGTCCACCAACGGTGGTCACCAGGGCCTGGTAAATTCCTTCGGCCAGGTCACCAGCACCTGCGGAGCCGCGCGAGATGGCTACCTGGTGAAAAGCAAAGATCATTCCGATGACCGTTCCCAGCAAGCCGACCATGGGGGCAATGTTCCCAATCACGGAAAGATATTCAATTTTTCGGTACAACCGTGCTGACTGTTCAGCAGTCGCATCTTCCAGTGCTTTCTCAACAGCAACCCATCCCCCCTCGATCTCACTGAGCCCGTTTAGCAGAACAAAGGAGAGCAGGCTAGGTTTCTCACGGCAAAGAGCTTCCGCCTCCGCAACTTTTCCATTGGCCAACAACTCTCGAAACCGTTCTCCTAATCCAGCTGGAATAATCTCAGCACGACGTAACGTCATTAATTGCTCAAAAACCAGGTAAGCTGCGGTTAAGGAGAGACCCAGCAACAGCAAGATAATAAGAAAGCCAGCCCAGCCACCAGAAAAAACGATTTCCATGAAACCCTTAGGGCTCTCGGCCGCTGAAGGTCCTGCTGCCGCGGCCGGTTCATTGGTCTGGCCTGCTGGCGCATCCACTTGTGCAACTTGTTGCGAACCAGCCATTGGATCAGCCTGGGCTGCCTGATCGACCATCCACACGGATGCCAAGATCATCACTGCCATGATTCCCAGGAGAATACGCCGGAGAATTTGCTGCCTTTCGTTGATCATTCGATTTATCCTCAATACTGGCCATTGGCTCATGAAATCTTTTCACCCTGATCCTGTTACTTTTGCGGCGGTGGCTGGTTTTGCGACTGGGCCTGGTCCAGCCATCGCTGTGCCTGTCCAGCGGCTACGGTGGTTCCGTACTTGGAGACAATTTCCTGATACAGGTTTCTTGCCTGGGATTCACGTTGCAGCTGGTCCATTTTTTTGGCCGAAGCCAATAACGCTTCAGCGGCAAGCTGGTAGTGCTGTGAATAGTTAATTGGTACTCGCATCCAGGCGACAATAGCCTGTTCATGTTGCTGATGTCGATGAAGCCCCGCACCCAGCAGGAAGTAAGGCCCTGGCCGCAACTCGACCGGCAATCGACCAATCTGGCCTTTCCATTGACCTAATCCCTGGACTGAAATACTAGCCTGTTGCGTTCGCCACAATTGCGCCTCGGCCAGCAAAGCAATCCGCGTATCCGTATCGGTTGTTAATTGTTTAAGTACTTGGATTGCTGTTGCCCGCTGGGCGGTTCCCAGCAACCAACTTGCTCCTAGCAAACGCCCTGCTGACGAGCGAGAATCTGTTAACCAGGATTGGGCCCGCCCCTCTAGTGTGGGTGATACCGCTTGCTTTCCCCAGGTCAATGGAATGGTATCGAAGTAGAGGGTATCGGGATCACCCGCCAGCACGACTTTTAAAAAATGTTCGCCGGCCTGCTCGGTCTGACTAAGGCCCCGGTAACACCAAACCCACTGGGCTAAGATTCTTTGTCGAGCCCAAAGCCGTGTCTCTTCTTTGACGGCTTGTTGATAAGCCAACAGCGCTTGTTCAAATTCATGATCAGCCAGCAACTGATCTCCACGGAGATGTTTTGCTGTCCACGCGCTTTGGATTTTCTTAACGCGGGACGTTTCAATACGCTGCGGACTCCCTCCCAACAACTGGAAGGTCAAAAACTTTCCGTTGTAAGCCAGGATACGACCGCTAAGTGTTTGTTGTTGATCACCGATCCGATTAGCAACCACTACTTTATCCAGGTTCGTTTCCTGGGCGAGGCAAGCTGGACTCATGAAGATCAGCCCATAAAAACAGCTGCCGAGAAGCGCCGTCAGCAAGCAGATCCGAAAGTAGCGTTCTCCGCCGAAAGCCCAGAAAGCTAATGGCCCCAAGCGAATCGGTTTTGTAGAAAGATGATTCTGGAGCTGCGAATATGCTGCCGGGGAACTGGTTCCGAGAGGCTCAAAAGGTCTCATGGGAAATCTCAAAATCTTACCAGGCAACGAATTACGTCAAATCACCAGGCGCAATTCTAGGATTTGCCCTGCGGAGCGTCAACGTGAATCAAGAGGAGCGGCAATAGCAGTGAAACCAGAAGAGTGTATCTTTAATAGGATCCTCTCCTGATCGCTGGGACAGGCTAGATCAATCCATCACTGTTGAAATCGAAAGAGATTCGTTTACGTGCAGATCGTCACTTATCCACATTACACGCTCCGTTACAAATCACAGCCATTAAAGCGCGTCGATGCAGCACTGCGAAAGCTGGTAGCAGAGATGTTCGACTTGATGTACGAGGCGAACGGTATCGGCTTGGCTGGCAACCAGGTTGATCTCCCACTGCGACTCTTTGTCGTCAACGTGGCTGCGGAACCCGGTAAAGGTGAAGAGCTGGTCTTTATCAATCCAGTCCTCAGTCATCCAAAGGGGAACGAAGAGGGTGAAGAAGGTTGTCTGAGCCTACCCGGGCTTTCCGGTAGTGTCGTCCGTGCTAAGCAAATTCATGTACAGGCATACAACCTGAAGGGAGAAGAATTCAACGCTAACCTGGATGGTCTTTTTGCTCGCGTGGTGCAACACGAAAATGATCACCTGGACGGTGTGTTGTTTACCGACCGGATGACGACCACTGGAAAATTAACCATTCGCGAATCGCTCGAGGAATTTGAACTGGAGCAACAAAACCTGCGAGACTTAGGTCAGCTGGAAAGTGATGAAGCCATCGCACAGCGACTCGATGAATGGGTGCAAAAATACTGTTAACTATCGGAATCTTATTCTAATCATGCGCCTATTAATGATGGGTACAGGGCCGTTTGCCGTACCAACCTTCCATGCCTTACTCAATAGCCAGCACACGGTGACTGGGCTCGTAACGCGTCCACCCGTTTCTTCTCGCAGCCGCAAAGCCATTCACAACCCAATGCTGGAGGCTGCTCAAGAGACTGGCTTACCTGTCGCGATGCCGGAAGACATTAATAGCCCGACGGGTCATGAAGCGATCACCGGTTTTACTCCTGATGTACTCGTTGTTTGTGACTATGGTCAAATCCTCTCGACGGAAACGTTAGGATTGAGTCCGCTGGGTGGAATCAATCTGCACGGCTCACTCCTACCCCGTTATCGCGGAGCGGCACCAGTCAATTGGGCGATCATGCAAGGCGACCCGGTCACCGGAATCACCGTAATTCACATGACACCTCGACTGGACGGTGGACCAATCTTAACGAGTTGCCAAACCGAAATAGAAGAAAACGAAGACGCCCAACAATTGGAACAACGGCTATCGGAACTGGGAGTCGAGCCGGTACTAGAAGCCTTGCGCCAACTGGAAGACTGGGATGGAACGAGTGCAATCGGAGTTTCCCAAGCAGCAGCGGAGGTAACCCAGGCACGTCGTCTTCGCAAAGATGACGGGCGGCTTGATTGGACGCTATCAGCAAGTGAGCTCCATAATCGGATTCGAGGACTCAAGCCCTGGCCAGGCACCTACACCCACTGGCTCCGCTCCGAAGACTCACCCATGCGACTGATCATCGTCAAAGCAACGCCTGCCGGTGAAAATCCTTCAGACGGAGCACAGCCGGGAGAAGTAGTACCCTCCGATCCCGGCCAAATTTTGGTTGCGACAGGTAGCGGCACCCTGTCACTTGAAGTCATTCAACCGGCGGGCCGAAAAGCAATGCCAGTTGATGCATTCTTGCGAGGCTACTCCATTAGTCCTGGTGAACGATTCGGCGATTAAGCAGTTCTGGCACATCTGCCTATTGGCGCAACCGAACTTTCAGGCGTCTACTTTTGACTGTTACATTCCCCTCATTGACACTGATAAGGTGACCGGTCATACACAAGGGAAACCAATCCGATTGGTAATCATTGCGATCTTACGCGAACGGTTGTTGAGCATGGAAATTATTGTCCAAGAAAACTATGCGGCTATCAGCCGGCAGGCTGCGGCACTGATCGCCGACCTGGTGCGTTCCAAACCAACTGCGGTTCTGGGTCTTGCCACGGGGAGTACCCCCCTGGGACTCTACCAGGAATTGATTCGACTGCACCAGGAAGAGGGCCTCGATTTTTCTCAAGTAACGACCTTCAACTTGGACGAATACGTTGGTTTGGCGGCTGACCATCCCCAAAGCTACCACTATTTCATGCACGACAACCTGTTTCGTCATATCAATGTGCCGGCGGCAAATATTCACATTCCCGACGGTACAACGAGTGACACTCCTGCATTTTGCGAATCTTATGAGCAACTCGTCGCATCTTCGGGAGGGATTGATTTGCAGGTGCTCGGAATTGGGTCAGACGGTCACATTGCTTTTAACGAACCGGGCAGTTCCCTCGATTCACGAACGCGTGTCGAGACCTTGGCAAAGCAAACCATCGAAGATAATGCCCGTTTCTTTGCATCTGCCGATGATGTGCCGATCCACGCCATCACGATGGGAGTTGGAACCATTTTGGATGCTCGCAAGATTATTCTAATCGCGAACGGTGCCAACAAAGCACCGGCTGTGGCAGCTGCTGCAGAAGGTCCGGTCAGTAGCATGTGCACAGCAAGTGCCTTGCAAAATCATCCCGACACGATTTTTTTCCTGGATCCGGAAGCAGCCAGCCAACTGCAGAAGAAAACCGGTTAGCACCCGAACCGGGAAAACAACCGAAGTACCTGGCAACTCTTGCTCTACTGATCTTTGAGCAATGACGACCCTTGATCGGCGCGAGCCTACGAATCGTCGGTACCAGGTTCCGGGACCGCCAAGTTGTCGCGATGGATTACTTCGTCGTAGGGCTGGTGTCCCAAGAGATCAGCAATTTGATTCGATCGACAGCCCTTGATCTTTTCCATTTGAACTGCCGAATAATTCGTCAATCCGCGGGCAATTTGAGTTCCTTCGGGTCCACACAGGTCGACAACATCTCCTTTGTCAAAGGAACCTTCTACGCCAGTAACTCCAATTGCCAGTAAGCTACCTCCTTGCGTACAAATTGCCTGGCAAGCACCCTCGTCGAGAATAAGTTTTCCGCGAGGCTGGGCCGAAAACGCAATCCATCGTTTCCAGGGACTGACGACTTTACCCTGTGCTAAGAATAAGGTGCCCAGTGCTTCACCTGAGAGCAGGCGTTTCACGGCCCCCGGCTCATCGCCGCTAGCGATAATCATGTTTCCACCAGCCGTAGTCACCATGCGAGCGGCTTCCAGCTTGCTGGTCATTCCACCTTTACCCAACGCATCACCACCGGTCGTGACATATTGTTGCAGGTTATCGTCCAGTTCCGTAACTAGCGGAATAAGAGGCGACTTTGGATCTTCAGGATCTCCTGCCAGCAATCCGGGTACATTCGACAGGACGATCAATAGCGAGGCACCTAGCAGGTTTGTGACAAGGGCAGCTAGCCGATCATTATCGCCGAAGGTGGTCAATAATTCATCGACGGAAACGGTATCATTTTCATTGATAATCGGTATGACGTTGAGATCCAGCAGCGATAGCAAGGTATTGCGTACATTCAGGTAGCTGGTACGGTCATTTAATTCTTGAGCGGTAAGCAGTACCTGGGCAGCTTTTTGTCCATGCCTGCCAAACGTCTGGTCATAGGTATGGATCAGGTGGGTTTGACCAACGGCAGCAACGGCCTGCAACGTGGAAAGGTTATCTGGTCGCTGATCGAGGCCTAGCTGGCTCATTCCAGCTCCTACTGCCCCAGAACTTACCAGTACTACTTTTTTGCCCTCGGCGGCTAGAGCGCTGATTTGCTCGGCTAATTGCTCCATGCGTTCGGTATGAAGCGTACCATCGGATTGGGTCAGAACGCGTGTTCCGACTTTAATTACGATGATTTCCGCCGTAGCCGCGATTTCTTGACGAAGCAAATCAGTCATAGCCGGGAGCCGAAACAAAGGGGAAATGGTGATGGCCAGGTGTTTCGATTTTGACCTGAACCTTCATTATGAGCCTTTTCCAGGCTGCCAGGTTCAGTCTCACGATTCCGGGCAGCCAAAAACAGGCATTGATACGGTCAACTTCTGAGCCTAACCAGATCCTTAGGTGACGGCAAGCGATCAACGCTTGAGAATCCTTCGCATCAGACGTAGAATGGGCGCTTGGAATGGAGTCCGCCAGGCAGGCACTCGATTTTCTCGGAGCATTGGAAGCAAGTACTGTTTTGATCTTCGAGAGTTTTTCTCTGACAAAAGGATTTTGCAGCAGCCGTCAATGAGCGATATACATCACGAATGCGGCATTGCCGCCATCTACCATTTGCCTTCTGAAGAGACGAGCCCCATTTGTGGTGACATCCCGGCAAATGAATCGTCGCGCCTGTTACCCAGGATGCTGTTAGATATTCAAAACCGCGGACAACTGGCGGCTGGGATGACCTCCTACTCTCCGAATCGCAACCAGTTGATTGACACTCATAAAGATATTGGCTCGGTAAGCGAGGTATTTCGTTTATCACATCGCGGCAAGAGTGAAAACTTGATGCGAGAATATGCTGGGATGGCAGCGATTGGTCATGTTCGTTATGCAACCTGTGGTCAGGAAGATCGCAGTTACGCTCAACCGTTTGAACGGCACCATCTGCAGAAACATAAATGGTTTAGTTTTGGGTTCAACGGACAATTGGCTAATTACCAGGCCTTGAGGGACCGCATCCTTAGTGATGACGACCATCACTTAACGCGCGAAACTGATACCGAAATCATCATGCATGAAATCAGTCGCGAGTTATCTGGCAACCAGAGGCCCGCACTGGTCGATATCATGAAAAACATCAGTGCTCGATTTGATGGTGCTTACAGCCTGGTTTATCTAAACGCGATGGGCGACATGATGGTGGCACGTGATCCGCTCGGCATCAAGCCACTCTGTTACGCGAAGGAGGGTCCCCTGTTTGCAGCTGCCAGCGAGAGTGTTGCGCTGTTAAACCTGGGATTTCAGCCTGATCATATCCACTC
>MDTE01103005.1_pt1 | contig 11729 bp, 6 predicted proteins | sample 811231 | NCBI WGS metagenome assembly MDTE01 (sample SAMN05326651, study PRJNA326480) | marine metagenome | isolation source: seawater | place: Indian Ocean: Red Sea | collected 2010
CTGGTGCTCCATGGTTCGGAAGAGGAGTACTCCTTACACGGGCCCGCAGACTCGGGGAGTCGGTGGCGGCGGGGGCCTGCGGAGGCACTGCCGTGGCTGCAGACCTTACTCCGAGATGGTCGCCTGGTGGTCAACAAGTCGAAGTCAGAGAACGGCCCTTGGGCGGAGTCTCTGAGGATGAATGGCTTCGGCTCGGGCATGGTCATGCCGGTCGTCGCGGGACAAGCCACCCTAGGCGTACTCACGATCGGAGCTCGGTTCGAAGACCACTTCGACTCACCCGCACAGAACATCGTCGGGGAGTTCGCCAGCACGATAGGCTCGAACCTTGGGTTGATGCGGGCGATGCGGGCGTTGGAGACGAATCTGGACCAAGCAGATTCGGTGTTGACCAGCGTGCTTCCAGACGCCGTCACGAGTCGCCTCAAGCGCGGCGAGTCTCAGATTGCCGATCGCATTCCTTTGGCGGGGGTGTTCTTCTGCGACCTTGCCGGCTTTACGGCCTACGCCTCTGAGGCGGACCCGGAGGAGGTGGTCGCCATGCTTCAGTCGACCTTCGGCCTATTGGAAGAGGCCTGTGCGCGACATGGAGTCGAGAAGATCAAGACGATAGGGGATGCCTTCATGGCCGTCACGGGAGTGTCCCTTCATGTGGACCAGCCCGTCGAGGTGATTGCCGAGTTTGCTTTGGATGCAGCGACGCTGCTCCGCCAACACCTCACCGAGAACGACGTTGGGTTGGGATTTCGCATCGGCCTCCACGCAGGACCGGTCCTGGCTGGTGTGATCGGTTCGGACCGGCTGTTCTTCGATATCTGGGGAGACACGGTGAATGTCGCCAGTCGGCTGGAGAGCTCTGCGGCACCGGGTGAGATCCGTTGCTCGGGCGACATTCGGGAGGCACTAGGGGCTGGTTGGACGTTCGTGGATTGTGGCTTCGTCCCCCTGAAGGGAAAGGGCGAACAGCAGGTCTGGGCGCTGAGCGGCCACGACACAGCTGGCGGATCACTTAAGCCGAGCGAGTAGCTGGTCTCCAGTCAAGACGTGCGCATACAGCGGCAGGATTTGCTGGCAATAGAATTCCTGTTCGAAGTCCGTGCGCCCGCAGGTGCAGTCGGAGAGCACGGTGACGTCGTAGCCATTCTCGTGGGCTGAGCGCCCGGTGGAGTCGATGTTGATCGACGTGATCGCGCCCGCCAGCACCAGGTTCTTGATGCCGTTGTCCTTCAACACCGCACCGAGGCCTTCGATGGAGAAGGCGTTGAAGCCGTCCTTTCCCTGTACGACATCAATACGGCTGCCGAATGCTTGGACCTGCGGGATGACTTGGGAGCCTCGCTGGCCCGGTCGGAACGCACGGAACTCTGCAATTGCCTTGAGGAGCCCAATGGGGTTGTTGATCTCTGCGTAGTCGTCCGAGAACAGGATCGGCGTCTGCAGCATGAGCACGTCGCTGGGCTCGAGTTGTTTGAGTACACGGACGGTTTTTTCGATGACGTCAGCCGTCTTGGCCGAGTCCTCGATCACCGAGCGCAGAATCCCGTTGGTCGCGAAATAGTCGTGCTGAAACCCAATGAGAAGGAGGGCTGTTTCCGAACTCTTCATGGGTGCCTGCGTGACGAAATCCGTTTCAGTGAAGACCTCCCGTTTTCCATGCTGCCCATCGTTGACGCTGAGCACTCGCTCATGGGGAGGATTCACTTCAGCCTACAGGTTCAACTGAGGGATAGGTAAGGTGTCTATGTCGACATCCATCTGCTCTTGGAATTGATGCTGAAACCGCGCTTGTTGGTCCCGCTACTCCTCTCTCGAGCCGCGCCTCGGTGTCTGTGTGTTGCGGCCCTGCTGTTGGTGACTACTCTGGCGGCGCCTTTGGTGGCCGCTGAATCAGAGGCACGGGCCGGTGACACTACCGAGTCATCACAGCCCGCTACCGCCCGCATCAGCCCTCCGCTGCTCAGGGGCTCGGTCACTGCTCCGATCCCTCCCGGGCTCCTGGCTCCGGGGGAGCCCGCCGTGGAGACGATCCTCAGTCTGGTGATCGACGAAGAAGGTCAGGTCATTGACCAGCAAGTCTCTGTGTCCAGCGGCATTCCCGAGATCGATGACCTGGCCCTTGCCACGGCGCCGTATCTCAGCTTTGTGCCGGCCTCCCTGGATGGGGAGCCGGTGCTGGTGACGCTCGATTTTCCTTTCCGGTTTCTGCCGGAAAGACCCGCAGAACCCGAGGTCCCCCCAGCCGAGCTGCGTGGACGAGTGGAGGCGCTCGGAAGCAAGGAACCCCTGGGTCTGGTGACGGTTGCTGCGTTCACGGCTGAGGAGAAGCCGGAGGCTGACCGGGTCAAGCTCAGAGGCGGTGAGGGCCAGCGAGACGTCTCGGTGAACTACGTGCTCTCTGACGAGCCCCTGATGAGTGTGGAGACGGATGCTGAAGGGCAATTCCTCTTCGCAGATCTGCCGTTGGGAACGTATGTAGTGATTGTGGGCTCGGGGGGCTACCGCAAGGTGAGTTGGCTCGAGGTGTTGGATGCCGGGCAGAAGCGGGACGTTGTGTATCGACTTGTCCCGGCTCTCGGCGCCGAGACCGTTGTGATCGCTCGTCGCAATCCCGGTGTGCCCGAACGTGTCCTGACTCGAGATGAGGTGTTCAAGCTTCCCGGAGCAGCCAACGATCCCATCGCGGCGGTGAAGTCGCTGCCCGGGGTCAGCTACGCCCCTCGTCAGGACTCTAGCGCCGAGGTGGGCGGGGTAGATCAGGTGCCGGTGGTTCGAGGAGCCGCTTCCGAAGACTCCGTGGGCTATCTCGATGGCCTGCCGAGTCCAATTCTGATCCACTCGGTGGGCACTGAGGCGGTGCTTCCCGACTATGCCGTGGACGAGGCGCTCTTGGCACCGGCCGCAGCCTCTGCTCGGTACGGTGACCTCATTGGAGCCGTGATTGGTCTGGGGCTCCGCTCGCCCCGCAAGGACCGCATTGGTGGCTTCGTTCAGCCTGGCTTCTCGATGGCAGCGGGCGCCATCGAAGGGCCCATCACGAAAAAGAGCCGCTTCTATATTGGCTTTCGACGGAGCTACTACGAGGCGATCTTCGCGCTGTTCTTTCCCCGGGACGCGGTCGTCGACTTTGCCACGGTTCCCTTTCTGCAGGACCAGCAGGTAGTTCTCGAGACGGACCTGCGGGACTGGCTCCAGTTCCGGTTTTCCTACATTGGCACCATCGATGGCATCAACATCCTGAGCCGTGAGGATGAGGACGGTCGGCAGGACCAGGTGTTCTCTCGCAACACGGTGCTCAATCGCTTCCAGCTGGAGCTGGAGGCTCGTGGGCCCAACGGGGCCATGAACCTCATCAAGCCGGCGGTGACGTTCTGGAACACTCGCTTTGAGATTGGCGACAATATTGACGAGCGGGACAGGCACACAACGTTCCATCTCCTTGAGTTGTACGAGCTCCCTGTACTGAAGTGGCTGACACTCCAGGGCGGGGCGATGCTCGAAGTGGACTACTCCAATCGCGTGGCCCGTATCCCGCAGTTTGGCCGCGAAGACACCGGGCCGAGCACTCAGATCGAAGAGGAACAGTTCAACCAGGGTCAGGAGAAGATCATCCGCGTCTGGCATAGCGGTTGGCTCAGCGCTGAGCTCCGGCCCCACAAGTCGGTGCGTCTCACCCCTGCAGTTCGTCTCGATGGCTTTGCGGCAGTCAATGAGTTTGTCGTCCAGCCGCGTCTGCGTCTGGCTGGAGACCTCGCCCCGTGGCTGACCCTCAGCGCGTCGGGAGGTCGCTACCATCAGCTGCCATCCCTACAGGAACTCAATGCGATCTCGGGGAATCCCGATCTGGAGACCGAGCGAGCCTGGCACGTGAACGTGGGGGTCGATCTGCGACCTGGTCCGTGGCTCGATGTGAATGTGCAGGGCTACGCCAAGTTCCTGGACAATCTCGTGGTGCAGGATCTCCCCGATGTGGCGTTTTCCGATTTGGTGAGTGGGGTGGGTCTCGACGACGCGGAGGATGACGAAACCAATGGGCTCAGCAACTCCGGGCTGGGTCGCATCTATGGAGCCGAGGTCTTGCTGCGCTATGGCTTCTTTGCCGGCATCGGCTTCAAGGGTTGGCTGGGCTATTCGCTGTCTTGGTCCGAGCGCAGGGATTTCGAGGACGAGGATTGGCGTTGGTTTGCCAGTGACCGGCGCCACCAGTTGACGGTCCTCTTACAGCTGAGCTTCCCCGGCGAGGTCAGCCTGGGAGGTCGGTGGCAGCTTCAGACAGGGCGGCCCAGCACACCGGTGGACAAGTCGATCTTCTTTGCTGACACCGGAAGCTATCTACCCATCTATGGCGATCTCTACTCTGAGCGCACGCTGCCCTACCACCAACTCGACCTTCGCCTCGACAAGCGGGTGCGCAAGAAGACCTACACCATGGACTTCTTCATCGAGGCGACGAACGTCTACTACGCCAAGACCAATGATCTGAACGTCCCGAGCTATGACTATCGGGAGTCCGCCGGCTTTGCCCTGATCCCTCAGGTCGACTTCGGTTTTCGGTTGGAGTTCTGAGATGCGTGTAGTGCTCGTCGCATGCGCTCTGGCGCTTACCAGTTGCTTCCCGCAGCTCCCCGATCCTCTGGTGGTGGATGATCTGCGGGTGTTGGCAGTTCAGGTCGATCCGGCGACGGCCTTGCTCGCCACATCTCCTCTGCCCACGGTCACGGTGCGAGCCTTGACTGTGGACCCCGACGACCCCCAGGGGGAAGGCATCGAACACAGCTGGGCGTTGGAGCTGGGTGATGAGGACTTTGAGGGGCGAGAGCAGCTCGAGGCCCTGGTTCCCGATGACGCAGTGGGGCCGACTCTTGAGGTGGACTTCGGGGCTGTAGCAGCACGCGATGAAGTCCAGTGGCTTTTGGGCAGCCTTCCGCTGAGCTATGTCGCCAGTAACGAGACTCTCCGCCGGGAGACCATCAAGATCGTAGACTTTCTCACGCCAGACTTCGACGGGCTGGGCGACGATGATGACTCTGCGGACGATGTCCTTGGCGACGATGACTCGGCAGGCGAGTCCTTCGGTGATGATGACGACTCAGCCTCAGGCGCTCCTGGGGGAGGACCTCCTGAGGGAGCCGGTGGTGCTGCTGGTGGCGACGGCGGCTCATCCCCCCCTGGCGGAGGAGGCCCGCCGGGTGCTAGCGACGATCCGTTGGGTTCGGTCGAACTCCCAGAGGACTGGAACGCGAACCCGAGACTCACGCTCGTGGAACGAGTTGGAGGCGATCGGTGGTCGGTGGCCGAAGGGACCCTGACAGGGCCCCTTCGGCCAATCTATGTGGGTGATGTCTCTGCCGACACAGGGCTGCACCTACGCATCGAAGTGGAAGATGACCAGCCGACAACACTCCTGACGCTCGAGTTCTACCGCACCACCGGCCGCCCAGGTCTCCCCGATCCCGAGGAGGAGGAGGGGGAAGAAGATCGAGACAACGCCGAAAACTTCGGGAGCGGGGACACTCCCGTCTTAGACGATGAGCTCACCCCCCGTGAGTTTGGCTGGACGCCATTTCGGGGGGCTGTAGACCGAGAGGCTCGCCTGTTTCTGGTCGTGCGCGATCGGGAGGGCGGTCAGACGTGGCAGGAGATCCTCCCGCACGATCCCCCGGCCAAGTGGGACCCGACACCGAACCTGTAGGTGCCACCAATTGGATGGTCTTGCTCGCGTCGAGGCGACGGCTGGAATCAGCGGACTTCGACGACGCCCATCATTCCGAGGATGGAGTACTCGAGCAGGGAGCTCTGGTACACCCATGAGCCTGGTGCGTCGTAGGTCGCGGCGATGACTACAGAGCTGTCGCCCTCCAGCCACACCGTGTCTCTCAGGCCAGGCTCGTCGACGGCTTGGTTGTTCCGTGACAACACCTTGAAGCGCGTGCCATGGAAGTGGAGCGGGTATTCGAAGCCAACGTCGTTGACCAGCTCGATGACCTGTTCGTCCCCAACAGCCACTTCCCACTCTGTGTACTCGGGCCAGGTCTTTTGATCGATCATCCACTGCGCCTGGTCTGCGTCGTTAAACCCGACCCCGAAGTGAGCCGTGTGATCGATGTCACTGGTGGCGTCCGCGCTGGGAAGCTCATAGGTGGGATCTGAGGTGTGACCAGCGGCACTGCTGGGTTCGGCATCCTCATCCAATCGGACGGGCACCAACTCAATCTCAGTCTCGACGGGCCCGAAGGAACCTTGCGTCAGGACGATGGCTGCCAATTCACCATCAGTCGTGTCTTCCGCCAGCCGGACCTCGAGATCAGCTCGGGCCCCCATGGGCAAGAAGAGAGTCTCGATGTCTCGGGTCCAGTCCTGCTTCCAGAGGCAACCATCCCGGCCGATCTGGCGGACTTCGAGGCCGGGAAATACGAGATCAAAGGGACGAGCATTGGCCGCGTTGACGAGTCGCCAGCGCTGCACCTCTCCGGGTGCCATGTGGACTCGCGGCGCTCGTTCGGCGCCGTTGGCGATGAGGGCATTGCCGGTGCGCCCATGCATCCGGGTGTGATGTTCCATGTCGTGGGCCGCGAGGCTCTCGTCCGAGTCCAGCAGGAGGTCGTCGAGAATGACAAGCCGGTCCGCGTCGACGTCGGGTCGGATCTCGTCTGCTTCGTGGACGATGAACCCACCATAGAGGCCGGCCTCGACCTGAACGTTGGCCTGTACGTGGGGGCGATACCAGAAGGTTCCGGCGTCCCGGGCGACAAACTCGTATGTGAAGGTCTGCCCTGGGCCAATGGCGTAGACACCGTTGATGTTGACTCCGTCCATCTCAAAGGGCACACGCATTCCATACCAGTGCACCGATGTGGGCATGCTGAGGTTGTTGGTGACGTGGACTCGGACGGTCTCTCCCACGCGGGCGTGGAGCACTGGCCCTGGTACCTGGCCGTTGTAGGCATACATGGCAACCGGAGCCGTGTCCTCGAACAACGCTACCTCAGCCTCATCCACGACCAACTCGTACTCCGCTACGGCAAGAGTCGGATCGAGGTCCTCGGCTGCGTCTGGTCCACGGACACTCGGGTAGTCGTCAGCAGGAAGCTCTTCGTCCTGAGAGCATGCGGTGGCGAGCAGGGTGAGGGCGAGTAGAGCGATGACTGTGAGCCGATAGTGGGCCATGAAATACCTCCCGAGCGCTGAAACATTGTGTGCGTCTGGCGCGAAGTTGGGGGACGCTACAGGCGGTGCTGGAGCGGGTCAATCTCAAAACGATAGGCTCTACTAATAGGTCTGCAAGCTGACCGGTGGAGCTACGGGGCACCACTCTGGAGTTCTGATTTGGAGATGGTCAGGCCGGAAGCCGCTCAGGCCGCAGAAGCCTCTCGGCTGGAGCCACTCCACAGCGGTGCCATCCCCGCGGCGATCTGCCCGACCAGTTGATGGCGGTCGGGGCCTTCCAGCGTGCCCCACTCGGCCCACTTGGTTCGGTCCAAGGTCAGCTTCGTGACATCAAGACCCACGGCGGCCTCAACCTCTGGGTCTCCCTGAAACAACTGCCGGAAGACGTGCTCACAGTAAGCCTCTAGACGCTCGAGGTTCTTGGTGAGGCGCTTCCGAAGCGACTCGCCGTCGACCGGTCGGATGAGGACTGTGTAGATATTCCAGAGCATACGGATGTCGAACTGGTCGATGTGGTCGAAGGGAAGCTCCTGGCGAGGCTCTGCTTCGTTCCATTCTCGAATGAAGCGCTGGAATCCCACCATGACTCGAATGGAGCGCATGTAGACCTCGTGGAAAGGGTCGAGGACGTCTGGATCTGTGGCGCGCCCGTTCATGCCCATCAGGGCGACCCAGCCCCAGTAGAAGCCATTGTCGAAGACCACCTTGACCGTGTTCACACGCGGGTTGCCCATGACGAGATAGCCGTCGCGGTAGACCTGCATGAACTGGTCGTACAGCAGCTTCAGGTAGTAATTGGACCGCTCGGCGCGGGTGCCGATGGACTCTCCGTCCAGCTCGCGGGTGATGAGGTCTGTCTGCATCGTGTTCACAATGCAGATGAAGTCGGTACCGGGGGAATAGAGCGGGTCTGTGAAGAGCCCGGCATCGCCGGTCATTCCCCACCGGTCGTCGCCACCGGTTACCGAGGTGCAATTCAAGGTGAAGTCGGCCGTTGCCGCGAAGTCCAGCTTTTGATCGGCCGCGGCCTCTACCTTCTCGGACAGTTGAGGCTCGTGTGCCTTGAGCCAGGCCCGAATCTTCGTCCAACTGGCGAGGCTTCGGTAGGGGTGAACGCGCTCATCAGCGACCACTCCGATGCTCGTCTCCCCACCGCTGAGCGGGATGATCCAGAGCCAGTAGCCGTGCCCCATGAGGTGCACGGTGCTGCGCCAGCGGGCTCGTTCATTGACGCGGTCTTGGAAGCTCTGGTCCTCGCTCCAGTTGTCGACCTGGATGCGGGTTCTCAGACGGAACCACACCCCATTGCAGTGGTGGTCGTTGGGGATCTCATTGCCCAGCTTCTTCTTGAGGAACGAGCCTCTGCCAGCAGCGTCGATCACCCAACGTGTCTGCAGCGTCTCTTCAACTCTCTCGCCGTTCTCTTCTTTGGTTCGGAGTGTGACTTGATGAGTGGCTTCCCCTGGGCCGAAGGCGATGTCCGCAACTCGGCACTGTTGTTGGAAGGTCACATTGGGGTGGTCGGTCTCGAGCAGTTCGATGAGGTGATTCTCGAGTGTTCCGCGGTCCAATTGATAGCTGGGAAGCAGCAGTCCGTTGAATGGCACCTGAACCTTGTTGCGGATGGGGCCCATCTCCAGACGCCGCGTGATGTCCGAGTTGTCGCCCTGGCTCATGAAGTAGCGCAGGCCCAGCTTTGGAAGCTGGTGCTCGTTCAGATAGTCGGCTAGCCCCAACACGTTGTGCAGGTAGTGACCCGCGACCTCTACGCTGGACTCCCCGATCTTGAAGGCTGCTTGCGGGGCAGGTCGCTTTCCTCCCTCAGCGACAAGGATCTTGGTCTCTGGCCGCGCAAGGCTCAACTGTCGCGCAAGGCACAGCCCGGCCAGTCCGCCTCCGAGGATGACGAGGTCGTGAGGTTCGTTGGGCGCCATGGCCTCCTCATGCGGCATCGAAGGCGCGCTCTTCCTTCGTGCGGCTCGGACCCTACTTGATGTTGTCTCGATGTGCGAGAGGCAATCTTGGGAGATGCCAGTGGGCAGTCTTGCGCTGGCTGGGCCGCACCAGGTTCAAGGCTTACACGCGCAATTTCTTGACAAATGGAACGGGCGACCCACGTTGAGTGCAAGGGCGGAAGTAGTTTCCTCCCGAAACGGCAAACCGGCGGCGACGTCGGGACGCAAAGCCACGGGCCTGCTGATGCAGGTAGCCGGGCTACCGAAGGAGAGAGCCATGTCCGTCAAGCACTTCCTACCTCAACTCATCCCTCTTCCACGAAGGCTGCACCGCAAGGTTGTGACTGCTGGCTCCATTGCTGGGCTTAGCACCTTTATGTTGTTCGCTGGTTGTTCTCCACTGCCGCCTACAGAGCTTGGCGAGGACGCCGAGGTCACGGGTCAGTCTCAGATGTCTGTCCGAGTCACGGGTTCGGTGGTCGATGTCACGCCAGAGTCGTTGGCAAAGGCGATCTCTGACTTGCCTGGGGATCCCGCCCTTGGCATCCGAGTCCTCGCGCTCAATCTGGCTGATAACTCGGCGCTTCTTGCTGAAGCTCCGTTGGGTCAGGTGGATCTCGAGCTCGAGGCTGGCGACTATGCGCTCGCTATTCTCGATGCCAACAACACCCCCATGGGGCTCGTTGTGAGCGGTGGAACGTCGCTGCCCCTCCACTCAGATCTGGATGAGGTGCTGGACCTCGGCCGACTGGAGTTGGACCGCTCGACCCAGCTAGCTACCGCGGAGAATGCGCTCCAGGGAGCCTCCAGCGCCAAGTTGCCGGACCTGATCGATCTCGTCAGCATCGTGATGGAAGAGTCCGAGGACGGCGATAACGGTGTCGATCTGGCCGGTCTGCCCGCCCGGGGCGACTCGGATGGGGACGGTGTCCCCAATTTCCTGGACAACGACTCCAACGCCAATGGCATTTACGATGCCATTGAGGGCTTTGCCCCGTGCCTTCTGACGTATGAGCTTGGGACGAGCAACACGGGGATCGGTGACCTTCAGGAATCGGACTGTGTCGTCTTTGACAACCTGAAGCTGAATAGCACTCAGTTGTTGGATGGTGACGGCGACCTCTTGCCCCATACGGACAGTCACATCATTACCTATGAACTGACCGTGCCTGGGACGCTGGTTCCCAACATCGTCGATGTCCGGGTGCCGATGCATCCTCTCTTTGCCGACGGGCGCATTGCACCTTATGCCGGAGGCTTCTCCTTCACCGCCCCGACACCGCCTGCGGGCTCAGCCTGGTCTGGTGATGCGCATCGCCTACATCACGCCATCGACCCGGACGGTGACAATGTGTTCACCGTGTGGGTAGACACGACCACCGATCCCGCCCCCGCGCTGTTCCAGTTCGAGGTCGAGCTGGTGACCGGAACCATTGCTACCTTCACGACGCGGCTCGCATACGTGTTCAACACGGCACCAAAGGTTCACACCATCACCGACGGAGTGACGGCGACTGCACCTACGTATCCGATGACATCGGGTGATCCGGGTACGTCGTCCAATCCGATCACGATTGATCCTTCGGCTACGGCAGTGACCCTCTATGCCGATCGTCCTCTAGTGCAGGCAGGTGGTGTGGAGGTCTGTGGCATGGACTTCCAGGCCCATGTCTTCTATCTGGATTCGCTTGGGCAGCAGATGAACACGGTCGCCGACATCAGCCCCCGTGTCTCCGATAGCAGTCCATGTCTTCCGGGGTTCGACCTTCCGCTGGTGTTGGACACAGCAACCTGGTTCCCGTCCACCTGGGGTGGGCTGCCAGTCAGCGGATACAAGATTGACTTCACATCAGTCGCGCCAAACGGCGACAACTCTGCGGAGTTCTTCTGGTTTACCCGGTAGCTCGAACCGAAGCGATGCTCATGTAGTTGCGGTCGCCCTGTCCGATTTGGGCAGGGCGACCGCTGCGTTTGATTTTCTTCTGAAGTTCTAGGGCGACAACCCGAACGGCTTGACGAACCAATCCAGTGGTCTCAAGCCGCCGTCATCGGGTGACGCTGTCGTCGTCGGATGGCCAGCATGATGAGCACTCCTAGTGCTAGCTCCAATACACCCTGTGTAACGCGCTTGCCTTGCAGTGATGCTGTACATCCGCAGCCGGCCGGTAGCTCAACGCCTTCATCGCTGCTGTCATCGTCGTCGTCCCCGGAGTCATCGTCGTCTGCGGTGTCGTCGTCTGCGGTGTCGTCGTCATCGTCGTCGTCGCCGGAGTCATCGTCGTCGTCGCCGGAGTCATCGTCGTCGTCCCCGGAGTCATCGTCGTCGTCCCCGGAGTCATCGTCCCCGGTGTCGTCGTCATCGTCGTCCCCGGAGTCGTCGTCGTCCCCCGTGTCGTCGTCATCGTCGTCCCCGGAGTCGTCGTCGTCCCCGGAGTCGTCGTCCCCGGTGTCGTCGTCATCGTCGTCCCCGGTGTCGTCGTCATCGTCCGTGGAGTCGTCGTCATCGTCTCCGGTGTCGTCGTCGTCATCGTCTCCGGTGTCGTCGTCGTCATCGTCTCCGGTGTCGTCATCGTCTCCGGTGTCGTCATCGTCTCCGGTGTCGTCGTCGTC
>MDTE01137211.1_pt1 | contig 11729 bp, 11 predicted proteins | sample 811231 | NCBI WGS metagenome assembly MDTE01 (sample SAMN05326651, study PRJNA326480) | marine metagenome | isolation source: seawater | place: Indian Ocean: Red Sea | collected 2010
CAAACTTTAATCCAGAAGCGGTCAACATAGCGTTATTAGGCCCTGGAGTTACAAACATTACAAAATAATAAGTAACAAGTGCAGAAAAAAGCTGAAAATCTATCATAAATATTTTTTAATAGTTTTTTCAAAATTTAAAAAATCTTTAACTAAAATATCATGAGGAATTTGATCAGTTTTTTTTTCGGTGTATCCATCTTCTACTAATATAAACGGAATTTTAGCATTATATGCTGACTGTGAGTCTACTTCGCTATCACCAACCATTATAGTTTTATTTATATCTCCACCAATTATTTCAATAACATTTGTGAGATGTCTGGGATCTGGTTTGTTAAAATCAAACGTGTCACAACCTGCTATATAATCAAAATATTTGTCTAATCTTATTTTTTTCAGTAAGTCTACAGCTAGCCTTTCCTGTTTATTCGTACATACAGCCATTGAAATTTCATTCAATTTGGCCCAGTTCAGAAAATCAACAACGCCTTTTATAGGCTTACTTCCTTTGTCAATATTTTTTGCATAATGATCAATAAATTCCCTAACCATTTCTTTTTTCATTTTTTCATCTGTAATTTCTTCTCTAAAAGATCTCTGCATCATTACCCAAGCACCACGACCTGCTAAGTGTTTAATATCAACTAAGTTTTTTTGATGAAATCCAAATTTTTTCATAACATGATTATGTGCACCCATTAAGTCTGGTGCTGTATCAACTAATGTGCCATCTAGATCAAATAAAATTGTCAGTTTTTGAGTCATTTTAATCAAGTTTTTAATAAGTATTAAAAAGAAATATTTTGTGACTTATTAGTATCTTAATTTTAATATAAAGAGAAATTTTTATGAAGACAAATTCTAAATTTAAAAAAATTAAAGCTTTCAAAATAAATCAGGAAAGTTTGAGAAAAAAGGCGATAAAATCTGGTGTAAATTTAATTGCACCTGAAACTATATTTTTATCTAAGGATACTAAGTTTGGAAAAAATGTGACAATCAACCCCTATGTTGTTATCGGAAAAAAAGTAAAGATTGGAAATAAAGTAGAAATTTTGTCTTTTAGCCACATCGAAGGTGCAAAGATAGATAATAAAGTTACGATAGGGCCTTACGCAAGAATTAGATCTGGAACTCACTTAATGCAAGGAGTTAAGATAGGAAATTTTGTAGAAACAAAAAAATCTATAATTAAATCTAATTCAAAAGTTAATCATTTATCTTATATTGGAGATGGTCAAATAGGAAAGAATACAAATGTAGGAGCTGGGACTATCACATGTAATTATGACGGAGTTAAAAAAAATAAAACAATTATCTCTGACAATGTTTTTATTGGATCAAATACATCTCTAGTAGCTCCTATTAAAATTAAAAAAAATGCTGTAGTTGGTGCAGGTTCAGTAATTACAAAAGACGTTAAAGAAAATTCTTTAGCTTTAGAAAGATCAGAACAAGAAGAAATAGAAGATTATAAAAGAAAAAAATAATGTGTGGAATAATAGGCATAGCAAGCAATAAATCAGTTTCATTAAATATAATTAATGCCTTAAAGAAATTAGAATATCGAGGTTATGACTCTGCTGGATTAGCTACCCTCTCAAATGGAGAAATTAATGAAAAAAAATGTCCAGGTAGAGTAGAAAAATTAGAAAAGATTTTATTTCAAAACCCAAGTGACGGAAATCTAGGTATTGGGCATGTAAGATGGGCTACCCACGGTGTTCCAAATGAAGTAAATGCTCATCCGCATTCGAGTGAAATAGTATCTGTTGTTCATAACGGAATAATTGAAAATTCAGATAAATTAAAAAAAGATCTTGAAAAAGCTGGCAAAATTTTTAAATCTCAAACGGATACCGAGGTAATTACAATCCTTTTAACTGAAAAACTAAACAAACTAAAACCTTTAGATGCGTTATTTGAAACATTGAAAATGTTGAAAGGAAGTTTTGCTTTAGGAATCATATTCAAAAAGCATAATAATTTTGTTATTGGAGCTAGAAGGGGTAGTCCACTTGCTGTTGGTTATTCAAATAATGAGAATTATTTAGGTTCAGACTCATATGCTTTAAAATCTATGACTAATAAAATTTCATATTTAGATGATGGAGATGTATGTGTTATTACGAAAGATGATATTAAATTTTATAACTCGAATAAAGTAAAAATTAACAAAGAAGTTCTCACACTTTCTGAAGATAAAATGTCAGCTAGCAAAGGTAACTATAAAAATTTTATGATAAAAGAAATATTCGAACAACCTGTTACAATAAAAACTTGTTTGAAAGAATATATTGATAAATTAAGAGAAGAAATTAATTTTTATAATTTACCTGTTGATCCAAAAAAAATTAAAAAAATAGTTTTAATTGGATGTGGAACTGCATACCATTCATGTATTGTAACAAAATATTGGTTAGAGGAATTTACATCATTAGAAGTTGAAGCCGATATAGCTTCAGAATTTAGGTATAGAAAAATTAGGTTTAACAAGGATGCTTTATATGTATTTGTATCACAATCTGGTGAAACTGCTGATACATATGCGGCCCTAGATATTTGTAAAAAAGCAAATATGAAAACATGTTCTGTTGTGAATGTTGTTGAAAGTTCAATAGCTAGAAATTCTAATTGTGTTTTGCCTATTCATGCTGGACCAGAGATAGGAGTTGCTTCAACTAAAGCATTTTTAGGACAAATGCTTGTATTATATTTACTCTCCCTTAAAATATCAGAAATAAGAAAAGATATTGATCATAAACAATACAAAAGTAAAATAAATGAATTAAAAAAATTGCCAAAATTAATTTTAGACACTTTAAAAGAAGAAGAAAAAATACAACTGATTGCAAAAGATATTTATAAATCAAAAGGATCTATGTTTTTAGGTAGAGGCTCGTCTTTTCCAATCGCACTTGAAGGTGCTCTTAAATTAAAAGAACTTTCTTATTTACATGCAGAAGGTTATCCAGCAGGTGAAATGAAACATGGACCTTTGGCGTTAATCGAAGATGGTTTACCAGTTGTAGTAATTGCACCAAAAGATAAATATTTTGAAAAAACTTTATCAAATATGCAAGAGGTAATAGCAAGGGGAGGTAAAGTTTTGTTATTAACAAATTCAACCAGCAAAGTCATAAGTGAAAACATAAGGTTTCAGATTAATCTTCCTGATTCTCATATTTCACTTACACCGTTTTTATTTACCATTCCTCTTCAGCTCCTTTCATATCATGTAGCATTATTTAAAAAATGCGATATTGATAAACCCAGAAATCTTGCTAAATCTGTAACTGTTGAATAATTTAAATAAAAAAATTAATAGTCTAGATTTACTGAGAGGTATAGCTGGTTACGGTGTAGCTATAACTCATTATCTTTTTTTTGTTAAAGAGAAAATAAATTTTGAATATTATTCATATATATTTGTTGAAATTTTTTTCATATTAAGTGGTTTTGTACTTTTTAAGCAATTAAATAAAGTATATTTGGAAAAGAAAAATCTCAAAATATTCTACTTTAGGAGATGGTATAGAACAATTCCTCTATATATTGTTGCTTTAGTTTTTTTTACGGTTTTATCAAATTCATATAATTCAGATTTCTTTAAATATATTTTTTTTGTTCAAAAAATAGTTCCAGATTTTATATCAAGAGATTATTTTATGGTTGCATGGTCTCTTTCAATAGAAGAACTGTTCTATCTTTTTTTTCCTTTATATTTGATTTTTTTTAAGAATTTTAATTTAAGTAAAATTACATTAATTTTTATAATTTTCTTCATTGTTTTAAAAATAATACTTTACAAAGATTTAAATCCGAACTTTTTAAGAACTGGAAGTATTTTGCGTATAGATGCAATAGCCATAGGTTTTCTTTTAGCCATTCATTACAAGAAGCTTATAATTTACAAAAATTTTATAAATATAATGTTTCTAATATCTACAATATTATTATTTAATTATAATAAATTAAATTTAGATGAAAATTTTAGAACTTTATCATTTATTTTTTCAGCAGAAATATTTTCGGTAATTTTGTTGCTATTCTTTGTAAATTTAGAGTCTATCTTAAAAAATAAGTATTTAATAAGTTTTAGTAAAATAATAGCACAACAAACTTATTCAGTTTATTTGTTTCATTTGATTATTATGCACTTATTTTTAATGACTGATATTATTTATATAAATAATATTTTTTCATATCTAATTACATTGTTTTTTTTATCATTTATTGTTTACAAATACTTTGAGTTACCAATATTAAAACAAAGACCAAGTTATGAAAATAATTGAAAAACTTTTGTTTAATAAAAAAAAATGGCTACCTGCAATCATTATTATTTTAATAATTATAGTAATTCTTTCAATTGTTGGAAAAATGAATCCAATGATTTTTCAGTATAATTTTTAATTAAACTTTTTTTCCAAAAAATTAAAAATAATTTCATGCCCATATATTGATAAGTGCGTTGGGTCAAAATTTATAAATAAATTATTATTTAAACTTTTATTACAAAAAGTTTTTGTAAAATCATAAAAATTAATTTTATTATTTAATAATATATTTTTTATTTTATTCTGCAGAATGAAGTTTGTTTGTTTACATTTGTTTCTTATTTGATAACTGTACGGTGTTATTAGAAAAGTGATATTTTCATTGTTATCTACAAAATTTTTTATTTCTAAAATTTTACTTTTTGCAAAATCTTCATTAAAATTTTCCAAAGAATCTATATAATATCTTTTTTCAGGATCAGTAATTACTCCAACTAGCCATACATAAGAATATAATTTTGATCTAAAAAAATTATTAATTTTACTCAAACCAGGAATTGTTCTTATATTTTGAACAGAATTTTTTTCTTTTTTTGTTTCTTCAATTTGTAATGATTTAAAATCATCAAAATTTAAAAAAATTATAAATTTATTATTATTTGAGTTTCCTAAAAAAAATTTAATTTCATTATAATAATCATTTAGATTGTAACCTGGTCTTGAGGAATTAAATACATTTAAATTTCTCATTTCTTTTCTAAATTTACCAGCGAAAGTTTCTTCTTCTTTTATACCTGGACCAAAAACAAAACTGTCACCAATTAAAATAATATTTTTGTTTTTTTTATTGTATTTATAATTTTTCCTAGGGACTCTAAAACCATATTGATCAGTATAAAATTTTACCCCAAATGCTTTTCCCTCAATATTTATGTTATTATCAAAGTAAGAGTCTGTCATTCCCCTTAAGCTACTTAGATTAAAAGCTCTCAAAAATAATTCAAAAATTATGAAAAATGAAAATATAATTATTATATTAATTAAAATAGTTTTTTTCATTAAGATTGCTTCAAATTTATATAACAAAAAATCATGCGAATGAATGTAAAATATTAATTACTATAAAATAAATAATTATTTTTTTGCTTTAAATACGATGCTGGATATTTAAATTTTCTATCTATTAATATTTTTTTTATTATATTTAATCTATTCTTGCCTGGTGCCCATAAAAAAATGGCCTTACTATTATTTATACACTTAATAGATAACGTGATTCTTTGATAGTCTTTTCTTTTTACCGTTTCAACATTTTTGTTTGATTTAATTTTTATATTATCTTTAAATAGTGATGCTATATGTCCATCTAAACCAATTCCTAAAAGTATAAGATCAAATTTAACTTTTTTATTTAAAAAATATTTTTTTAATTTTTTTTCGTAATTTATAGAAGTTTTTTTTAATGATTTTTTTTTAATATCAATTTTATAAATTTGTTTTTTTGATATATTTATATTATTTAACAATTTTCTTTTACATAAATTAATGTTTGAATAATTTGAATTTTCACTTACAAACCTTTCGTCTCCAACAAAAAAATCAACTTTTTTCCAATTTATATCTTTTTCTTTTGACAGCTCTAGGTAGAGCCTTGCCGGACTATCACCGCCTGTAAGAACGAATGAAAATCTCCCTTTTACCTTTTTTTTGATTTTTCTTTTAAATTGGCCGATAAATTTTTTAATTAAAAAAATTTCTTTATTTTCGTGGATTTTTTTTGCAAATTTAGCCATCTTATCACTTAACTTTTTTAACTGTATACCTTATATAGACTATAGGTTGAAAAATGAAAAAATGGAAATTAAATAGCTGGAAGAATTATCCAGCAAAACATATACCAAATTATAAAGATGAAAAAGAACTTGATTTGGTTTTAAACAAAGTAAAAAAATACCCACCATTGGTATTTGCAGGAGAGTCGCGTTCTTTAAAAAAAGCATTAGCCGATGTAGTTGAAGGCAAAGCTTTTTTATTACAAGGTGGAGATTGTGCAGAAAGTTTTGCAGAATTTCACCCAGATAATATTAGAGATACATTTAAAGCTCTATTACAAATGTCATTAGTTTTGACTGCATCAGCGAGTTTACCTGTTGTAAAACTTGGTAGAATCGCAGGACAATTTTCTAAACCAAGAAGTTCACCAACAGAAAAAAAAGATGGCAAGGAACTGCCAAGTTACCTAGGCGACAATATTAACGGTATGGAATTTTCAGAAAAAACTAGAGAGCCAGATGCAAAAAGATTATTCAGAGCATATTCTCAATCTGCATCGACATTAAATTTAATTAGAGCCTTTTCACAAGGGGGATTTGCAGATCTTAGACAAGTTCATTTATGGAATTTAGGATTTATCAATAAAAAAACAAAAGGAAAATATAAAGAGATCGAAGATAAAATTAGTGATGCACTTTCATTTATGGAAGCTTGTGGAATTAATCCTGACAACAACAGAAGACTCAGAACAGTTAATTTTTACACTTCTCATGAAGCACTTCTTCTTCCTTTTGAAGAAGCAATGACAAGAATAGACTCCACTTCAGGTGAGTATTACGATACATCAGCTCACTTTGTCTGGATTGGAGATAGAACTCGTCAACCTGACGGAGCACATGTAGAATTTTGTAGAGGTATTAAAAATCCTATTGGTTTAAAATGCGGACCAACTTTGAAAGCAGATGAATTAATTAAGCTTTGCAATATTTTAAATCCCGAAAATGAACCTGGTAGACTTACCCTGATTTCAAGATTTGGTGCTGATAATGTTGAAAAGTTTTTACCAAAACTTATTAGATCCATAAAAAAAGAGGGACTTAAGGTTATTTGGTCTTGTGATCCAATGCATGGTAATACTATTAAGGCTGCAACAGGATTTAAGACAAGACCCTTTGAAAACGTACTTAAAGAAGTAAAGAGTGTCTTTGGGATACATCAATCCGAAGGTAGTTATGCAGGTGGTCTTCATGTTGAAATGACAGGTCAAGATGTAACCGAATGTACGGGTGGCGCTCAAAAAATATCTGAAAAAGATTTATCGAATAGATATAGAACACATTGTGACCCAAGGCTAAATGCCACGCAAGCTTTAGAGTTAGCCTTCTTAATTTCTGATGAAATTAAGAAAAATTCAAAATATTCAAAAAATATTATTCAAGCAGCGTCTTAATAATTATTATATAATTATTAAGACAGAATCCTTAAAAGGAGAAAAATTGTATTAATTATGAAAGTTGAAAAAAGAGCAAAAATTATACAGGAATGGATAGAAAATTATTGTAAAAATAATACTTTCAATCCTAAAGCATTAGTAATTGGAATTTCTGGAGGCATAGACTCTTCTGTCGTAAGTACTTTATGTGCGAAAACTGGAATGAGAACTATTGTTTTGACTATGCCAATTAATCAAATAAAATCTCAACATGATTTAAGTTTGTTCCATGCAAATTGGTTAAAAAAAGAATATAACAATGTAGAACACCATATTTTAGATATAGATAAAATTTTTGAAGCTTTTACTAATACATTGAGTAACTTTAAAAATGAACATGGTTTTGCTAACTCAAGAGCCAGACTAAGAATGACAACATTGTATCAAGTAGCAGCAGCAAATTCTGGATTAGTTGTTGGTACCGGTAATAAAGTTGAAGATTTTGGGGTTGGATTTTATACGAAATATGGAGATGGAGGTGTAGATATTTCTCCGATAGCTGATTGTACAAAAACTCAGGTTTGGGAATTAGGAAAATATTTAGGAATATCTGAAAAAATTATTAGTGCAGCACCCACAGATGGATTATGGAACGATGGAAGAAGTGATGTAGACCAACTAGGCATGAGTTATCAAGATTTAGAAAAAGCAATGGCTGATACCAGTGATCCAAATTATAAAAAATATTTAAAAATAAGAGAAAAAAATTTACATAAAATGAAACCTATACCTGTTTGTACTTTTAAAGATGAATAAAAATTTAAACATAACAAATACTCTTTCCGGAAAAAAAGAAATTTTTTCTCCAATTGATAAGAACAAAATAGGCATGTATGTTTGCGGGCCAACAGTTTATGATTCCCCTCACATAGGTAATGCAAGACCATTAGTTGTCTTTGATGTTTTATATAGAGTTCTTTTAAAAATTTTTGGCAAAGATAAAGTTACCTATGTAAGAAATATTACAGATATAGATGATAAAATAATTGATTCATCAAAAAAAAGGAAAATATCTACAGACAAACTTACTTCAAGTATTACAAAAAAATTTCATGATGATTGTAAATACCTAAATTGTCTTAAACCTAGTTTTGAACCAAAGGCTACAGAACACATTAAAGGAATGATCAATATGGTCGAAAATTTATTAAAAAATAAATATGCTTATGAGATAAACAAGCATGTATATTTTTCAGTAAATTCATTTAAAAATTATGGCAAGCTATCAAAAAAAAATCCTGAAGAATTAGTTGCTGGTGCGAGAGTAGAGGTTTCAAAAATAAAAAAAAACCCACTTGATTTTGTTCTTTGGAAACCATCTTTACCTGAAGACCCAGGATGGGATTCCCCATGGGGAAAAGGAAGACCTGGTTGGCACCTTGAATGTTCTGTCATGAGCGAAAAATTTCTGGGAAAAAATTTTGATATTCATGGTGGAGGATTAGATCTTGTTTTTCCACATCATGAAAACGAGATAGCACAATCATGTTGTGCTAATAAAATGGATAAATTTGCAAATTACTGGTTACATAATGGTTATGTTACTTTTAATAAAGAAAAGATGTCAAAATCTTTAGGAAATATTGTTACTATTGAAAAGATGAGAGAAACAATTAATGGACAGGTTATTAGACTTGCTCTACTTAGCGCCCATTATAAACAACCTTTAGATTGGAATGAAAATTTAATCAAAGAGAGTCAAAATACACTAGATAAGTGGTACACCCAGTTTGAAAATATTAAAGAAGATGATTTGAGCGATGATTTATTAAAACCACTTTTAGAAGATATAAATACCCCAGGTTATATATCAAAATTACATTCTCTTTATGACAAAGCTTCTAAGGGAGACAGTACATCAAAAAAAATTTTTCTCTCTGGATGTAAGCTTATCGGTTTATTAGAAGATAATTTAGAAACGTGGAAAAAATTTAAAAAAACAAAGTCAAAAATCGATGAAAAAACAATTAAAAATAAAATAAAAGATAGAGAAGATGCTAGAAAAAAAGGAGATTATATATTAGCTGATGATATAAGAAAAGATTTAGAAAGTTGCGGTGTAATTATTGAAGACAAAGGTGATAAGACTACTTGGAGGTACAAATGAATGATATTGAAATTAAAAATATAATACCAGCAATCGAAACTTCAGATGGCGCTGGTGTAAAACTTAAGAGAAGTATTGGAACTCCCGAGGCAGATTATATTGATCCGTTTTTAATGCTTGATGAGTTTGGATCTGAAAATAAAGATGATTATATTGCAGGATTTCCACCTCATCCGCACCGAGGCATTGAAACAGTTACTTATATGTTAAATGGCGCATTCGAACATGAAGATAGCACTGGATCTAAAGGAAAAATGACAGCTGGAGCGGTCCAATGGATGAAAACTGGAAGAGGAATTATTCACTCTGAAATGCCAGCAATGTCTGGCGGTAAACTTTTAGGTTTTCAACTTTGGATAAATATGCCAGCCAAATTGAAAAAAAATAAACCGACTTATAGCTTTATCAAAGCTGATCAAATTGGGGTGCATAAGGATAATGAAAAAATAGTTAAAGTAATAGCAGGAAAATATGAAAATGCAGAAGGTCCTGAAAAAGGGCATAACGTGGAGCCAATTTATTTTCATATAAAATTAAATGAAGATAAAGATTTTAAAACAAGCGTTCCATCAGGACATAACTCATTTATCTATTTACTTAATGGTGAGCTAAAAGTAGGCAATAAAAAACATACTAAAACTGAAAACTCAAATTTAATACTTTTGAATAGAGGAGATATTCTTAAAGTAAAAGCTATAAAAAATAGTGAGTTTCTATTTATTGCTGGAAAACCTATTGGGGAACAAATAGCCAGAGGAGGTCCTTTCGTAATGAATACTAAAGAGGAAATTCTTCAGGCAGTTCAGGACTATAAAAATGGAACTTTTGTAAAGTAAACATGAACAAAGAAAAAATATATATTTTTGATACAACTTTGAGAGATGGAGCACAAACAGAAGGTGTTAATTTTTCAATTGATGATAAGAATAAAATAGCTAAAGCTTTATCAGATCTTGGTGTTGATTATTTAGAGGGGGGTTGGCCTGGTGCTAATACTTTAGACACAACTTTTTTCAATAACCCACCTAAGTTAGGAAAAACTGTACTAACAGCCTTTGGAATGACCAAAAGATCTGGAAGAAGTGCTCAAAATGATCCTGGATTATCTTCGGTTTTAAACTCAAATACTTCAGCAGTATGTTTGGTTGGAAAATCTTGGGACTTCCATGTCGACAAAGCTCTTGGAATAACAAACAAAGAAAATTTAGAGAATATTAAAGAGTCAGCAAAATTATTTGTAAATAAAAAAAAAGAATTTATGTTTGATGCCGAACATTTTTTTGATGGATATAAAAATAACCCTAAGTACGCAATGGATTGTATAAAAACTGCTTTTGATGAAGGTGCTAGATGGATTATTCTATGTGATACAAATGGTGGAACACTTCCACATGAAGTTGGTGAAATTGTTTCAAAAGTTTCACAAATCATTCCTGGAAAAAATTTAGGTATACACGCTCACAATGATACAGAAAATGCAGTTGCTAATTCTTTAACAGCTGTATTATCTGGTGTTCGCCAAGTCCAAGGAACAATTAATGGTTTAGGAGAAAGATGCGGTAATGCAAATCTAATGTCGGTAATTCCTTCGCTGATTTTAAAAGAAAGCTTTTCTAAAAATTTTAAGATAGGTATTTCTTCAGAAAAAATGAAAACATTAACAGAATGCTCTAGATTACTAGATGAAATACTAAATAGAAAATCCAATAGACATTCGGCATATGTTGGGGCTTCAGCTTTTGCTCATAAAGGAGGTTTGCATGTATCGGCTGTTACAAAAGACCCCAAAACTTACGAGCATATTAATCCAAACTTAGTTGGAAATTTTAGAAACATTGTTGTTTCCGACCAGTCAGGAAAATCCAATATTATGGTTAGATTAGAAAAATATGGAATCAAGATTGATAAGAATGATCCTAAAATTCAAAGTTTACTTAACGAAGTAAAAGATAGAGAGTTTGCCGGTTATTCCTACGATGGTGCTGATGCTTCTTTTGAATTATTGGCCAGACGTCTTCTAGGAGAAATACCAAAATATTTAACTATTTCTAAATATGATGTTTCAGTAAAAAGAGAC